>ERZ1090862.1119-NODE-1121-length-11929-cov-8.394054_pt1 | contig 11929 bp, 15 predicted proteins | sample MGYA00478481_ERZ1090862 | MGnify/ENA primary metagenome ERZ1090862 (study PRJEB33644, sample SAMEA5815745) | chicken gut metagenome | biome: Chicken; feature: Gastrointestinal Tract; material: Caecum | place: Ireland | collected 2019-01-01 | study: A study of... | reverse complement strand
AACAGGGACTATGAGAAAGCAGGAGGGATGAACAAAAATGACATTTCTATACAAACGGGCAACCATCAAGGACCTGGATTTACTAACAGAAACAAGAATCGAGGTACTGCGGGCAGCCAATCAATTATCAGAAGATGCGGATATGACGGAGGTAAGAGAGCAGTCCTACAGATACTATAAAAAGGCTCTTTGCGATGGAACTCATATAGCATATCTGGTCTTTGAGGGAGAGGAGTTTGCAGGGGCGGGAGGAGTCAGTTTTTATCAGGTTATGCCTACTTATCACAATCCGACGGGCAAGAAAGCCTACATAATGAATATGTATACAAAACCAAAATTCAGAAGACAAGGCATTGCCTATAAAACCTTGGATCTTCTGGTAAAAGCAGCAAAGAACAGAGGGATCACAGCAATCTCCCTGGAAGCCACGGACATGGGCCGGCCTTTATATGAGAAATATGGGTTTGTGAAAATGGAACATGAAATGGAACTGCCGGAATGAAAGCGGAGACAGAATAAAAAGCTGCAATACCTGTAGCAAAGAATCAGGCTTATTTGAACAGGAAATATTCTCCTGAAAAATGCCCGATCTGTAGTTCTAAAGAATCTTTTTTTAAAGCGTAACGGTTTGTACCTGGACCTCCAAAAAGTTTGCTGTTGCTGTCCAGCAGCAAAACGGCATGTTTATGTTTAGGAAGCTGTATTTCATAATTGTGCAGATCAATGCTGTCAAAATTTAATACTGTTAAAATTTCTTCTTTGTCCGATTTTCTCAGGAAAGCATATATTTGTCATGTTGTTTTCTCCTTTCGGCGGGAGCAGTCTGCATATAGGACAGCGTGTCATTCATCCAGCCCAGATCCCATTTATAATCAAAGCCTAATCCTCCTTCTGCCACCGTGGCCGTAACGCCGGGATAAACAGTGGAATCTTCAGCAATGAGAATCCCCTCCGGACATCTTTTTTTCAAACCGGCGTTCATTGTCTGTATAAATCGGATAGCAGACGGGTTTTCTCCGCGCTCTTTATCTCCCTGCCAATAAATCAGGTTGCTGACAGCGTCAACACGCAGGCCGTCGAAATGGAATTCTTTTAGCCAGTAATAGGCGGAGGATTGCAGGAAACTTCTCACCTCACCTCTGGAGTGCATAAAGTTACAGCTGCCCCATTCATTTATGCCAATATCACTGTGAGGGTATTCATAGAGGGCGGTTCCGTCATATTTCAGAAAACCATAATCATTAACCGCAAAGTGGACAGGGACAAAATCTAAAATCACACCAATATTTTCCTCGTGACATCTGTCAATGAAATACCGCAGATCATCAGGAGTGCCATATCGGGAAGTAGGGCTGAAAAATCCTGTGGCCTGGTAGCCCCATGATTCATCACAGGGATATTCATGCAGAGGCATAAGCTCTGCAAAGTTATAATGATTTTCTGTTAAATAGGGTATGAGCAGATCCGCAAGCTCACGATAGCTGTAGAAAGGGCGTTCATGATCTTCCGGTTTTTTCCATGAACCGGCGTGGATCTCATAGATATTAACCGGACGTTGTTCTGTGCTTTTTCTTCGGTTCAAATACTTTTTATCAGAAAAACAGTAATTTGATAATCCATATATGATTGAAGATACGCTTTTGAGAAGTGCCGGTCCTTTGGAGAAGATTCTGTTATTGATATTTTGTCGGAAATTAATCAGAAAATAATGGAGTTACTTAGATGATCCTGCGGTTAAGGAAAAAACAGGCAGCCTGCTGGAACGCAGACTGCCTGTTTTCCCGGCATTTGACTGGAAAAGAAGGAATTACGGCATCCGGATTGTAACCATGCCTCCCCTTTCCCAGTTGTTCAATTCCAATTCCCCTGAATGACTTTTTACTACCTGTGCAGCAATCCAGAGTCCCAGTCCTCTGTGACCGTCCAGACTGCGGCCGGTATCTCCCCTCCACAGACGTTTGGTGCCGTGGGCCAGGGCTTCTTTCGTAAATCCGGGCCCCTGGTCGAAAACGGTGAGCTGCCAGGACTTTTCCGTCATGGAACCTTTCAGAAAGACTGTGCCTCCGGAAGGGGTATATTCTATGGCGTTATCCACGAGATTTCCCACAGCCCGGAGAAAATGTTCTTTTTGAAGAGAGGCAGTACCCCGAAGGTCGGATTCCTTTTTCAAAAGAATTCCTTTGGAAGCTGCAAGGGGAAGGGCATTCTGAAAGGCTTCCTTAAAGATCAGGCTTAAGTCACAGCTCTGGAATTCTTCTTCTGCTCCTGCACAGGCTTCCAGCAGCCCGGCCACGTAGCCTTCCGCCCGGCGGCTGCTGGACACGATCGTCTCTGCCATTTCCCGGCAGTCTTCTGAAAGATCTTCCTCCAGAAGGAGTTCTCCATTTCCCCTTATCAGCGTAAGAGGGGTTTTCAGATCATGGGCAAGAGCGCCGATTTCCCCTTCCCGTTCCTGCCGGGCGGCCCATTGAGAGGAAAGAGAGTTGTAAAGGGCTTCCCGCATATGCTCCATAGCTTCCAGGGCCTGGTCGTATTCCCGTATGCCGGCATGAGGGATCATAAAATCCAGTTCTCTGGCTCCGATTTTTTGGCTTACTTCTCCAAAGAGACGGAGCCTGGAGGCCAGATATCTGCGAAGCCACAGGGTATTCAGGATCAGACAGAGAACCAGGACTATTCCAAGGGAGGCAAACCATAAGTATTCAAAAGGTGGCAGGAGCGCCCGTAGCCCCGGGTCAGTAAATTCCCTCCGGTAATGCCATCGGAGGACCAGGGTGCTTCCATCTTCGTACGTATACCGGATAATGTGCAGATCCTCAGGGGTTGTCTGAAAAAATTCCCGGAGAGGATCCAGTTTCCTGCCTTTGGCATTGGTTTTAAGTACAGCTCCTTCTGTATCAAATAAAGCATATTCCGGCAGAAAATTTTCATCAGGAGCTGCAAAAACAGCCGGATGGTCTTTCAGCATTTCTTCTGCCTGCTGATTGGAAACCGAACCATGGTAAATAAATCCTGCGGTCTGCAGTCCTGTTATCAGGGCCATCCATAGAAGACCGCATAGCAGCATACAGCCAAGCATAAGGACAGCAAAGCGGAGAAGAACAAAAGAAAGAGTTATAGAAGGTTGTCTTTTCGCCATTTATAGCCCACCCCCCAGACAGTTTCTATGGGATTTAAATTTTCAGCTCTCAGTTTGCTCCGGATGTTCTTAATATGTTCTGCGATCGCAGAGGAATCCCCTTCAGCGTCAAGGCCAAAAACAGATTCATATAACTGTTCTTTGGTAAAGACCTGGCCGGGGTGGAGAGCCAGATATTCGCAGATCCCGTATTCCCCTTTGGTAAAAGACAAGAGATGTTCTTGTGTGGAAATGGTTTTTGCCTGCATGTCAAAGCGGAGACCTCCCCGGTTCAGCGTATGGGTTGGCTGACGTTTTTCTCTTCGCAGATGAGCCGACACCCGTGCCCGGAGCTCCGTAAGGCTGAAAGGTTTTTTTATGTAATCGTCTCCTCCCAGACCAAAACCTTCTACAAGGGCCGCCTCTTCTGTTTTGGCGGTGAGAAATAATATAGGACAGTCCACTTCCTGACGGATACGGCGGCAGAAAGAAAAGCCGTCTTCACCGGGGATCATTACATCTAAGAGTATAAGATCGTACTGCCTGCACCGGTCCGGGCACAGAGGGGCAGGGTCTGTTTCCACATCTACCTGATGACCGTCCTTTTCCAGGGTTTTCCGTATCAGCTTCAGTATATCCGGATCATCATCTATCACTAATAGTTTTGCCATAATATTTCCTCCAGTTTTAATTTTAAGAATTCAGTGTCCCGAAATATTATTTACTCCTCCAGTATCTGGATAGGCGTGGCCTCTGACACAAAGATCATGCTATCATAGAGCGTTGCCGGCGGCTGGAACAACCGATAGCTTGGAGGCAGCAGGCGCATATACCAGACATAGCTCTCCCCCAGATTTCCCTGATATACATAATCCCTGGACAATTCTCCCAGGGGAGTGTCTGCCGGTATTTTGGAAAAGTCCAGCCAGCAGATGTCGAAGCCGGCCTTTTTGGCAGCATTTGCCAGAGGGTCGTGGGAATAAAATACCTGATTTGTCCGCTTGCCGGAAACCTGGTCAGGAACATTGCAACAGGTTTTATAAAAGTCTGTGCCAATGACATAATAACCGTTCCCCATTTCATCTGCAAGGAGCATTCCCATAGAATCATAACTTTCCCAACGGGCCACGTGCTTATTATGGCCTGTCACAAATATCCGGTTATGTCCAGCCCTGGATTCCTGTGCGGCGATCCAGCTGATATTTTCTGCTAAAAACTTATCTCTTAATACGGCGAGAGCATCTAATACCACTGGATCGTCCCGGCCGGTATCCAGTTTTCCCTGAAAATCCAGATATTGCAGCAGCACGTCGGCAAAATGGACAGCCTGCTCTGTGTTTTCCTGTTTTTCAAGGTGAGCTTTTATCTGAGATAATGTCTGGATCCGTTCCTCATTGCTGTATCCGGCGGCCCAGTTTTCACCATCCATAAGGGACTCCAGGCTTTCCGTATCTATTCCGGCTTTTCTGCAGCCCTCTGTTAAAAACTGAAAACTGTATACATATCTCTGCATATCAAAGCCGTAAAAACGGAGATCTTCTCCCGGGGCAGCGGTTTCGTTATACTGCCGCATATAAGAGATAAGTTCCGCCATTTCTTTGGTACAGTAGATTTTAAAGCCAATGGCCCTGGCAGCTTCCAGAGCGGTTCCCTCTCCGCCGTGTATATAACGGTTTACCTGTTCACAGCCACCATAGTCTCCTTCCAGGGCAAAAGCCCGTACGTCATATTTTTCCACCAGAAGTTTGAATACCTTTAGTTTCAGCTCCTGGAATTCCACATTTCCGTGAGTAGCTTCCCCCAGGGCAATGATCCGGGCTTCTTTTGGTATGGAAATATCCTGTATGTTGCCTGCATAAGAGGCAAATTCTTTTGGATCTGCGCTTTTCCCTGGTCCGAAACCTCCAAAATGCATAAAAACCGAAAGAGCCAGGAGCAGTGACGCAAAGAGGCATAATAAAGCGGTGCGTAAAATTTTGTGTTTTTTCTTTCTCATAATCGTTTCCTTTCTGCTTTTGATATAGAAAGGGTAACATTTAATTTTAAGGTTTTTATAAGGAGCGAAAATATTTTCATAAAATATAGAATCCAGTCCGGTCTATTCTCAAAGAGAGGGTTCTATTGTATAATACAGTCAAAACTATAGTCCGACCGGACTGTTACAGGGGGATATGCAGGAAAAACAGAGAACGCAACCAGAAGTTGCCGGATTGTCTTCCTTTGAGGATGGTACAGAAAGATGAAAACTGCTATTCTTTTAGTGAAGAGAAAAGTGGGGTGAGGATATGGGGATTGGGGAACGTCTGCAACAGTTGAGAAAAGAAAAAGGGATATCCCAGGAAAAGCTTGCGGAACAGCTCCATGTTACAAGGCAGGCAATTTCAAAATGGGAAACGGGACAAAGTTATCCGGATTTAGATAACCTTGGGGCATTGTGCAAATTGTATGGAGTGACCGCAGATTATATTCTGTATGGTGAAGATACAAAAACTCAGAAAAACCGATTTTATAAAAAAGTGAAATGGATAATTTTCGGTCTTATGTCAGGAAGCGGAGCAATACTGTGCTGCCTGCTGCCCCTTTTCGCAAGTATGTATCAGCAGTCAGAATTCAGAACCTGGGGGAGCTGCCATACAAATGCCAATGATTATATTACAGAATGGCCGGTTTTAGGGATCCTGATCATTGCCTTAGCCTTGTTGCTGATTGGTATAGCGGGAATTTTCCTGAGTTATCTAATCTCTAAATATGAAAATAGCATTCAGGAGTTTATTTCTGACTGGTTCAGCAGTTGGAAACAATAAAAGCGGAGGGAACAATGGATATAAATTATGGGGACATCATAGTCCTGAACAGTGAATTAAAAAGAAAAAACCTAAGATATCATGTAAGTTATAAAAATGAAAAAACGGCCTGCATAGAGCCGCCGGGGGAATGCTGCCAGACAGAAGAATTAAAAGAAAAAACACTGGAATGCATTCGGGACTATTACAGAAAGAAAAATATCACCGTTCATTTTACAGAAGATGGGTTGTATTTTTCCTGTGAAGAGTCATAAGATTGGCAGAAAAGGAAGAAGCATATGATGAGAGACTTGAAAATTGAAAATAAAATGTATGAAATCGCTACAGAGTTTATCAAGAAAAGATATCCTACAGGCTGGGGAGGGGCCGCTGTGATACACACCAAACAGGGAAGCTATTTTACAAGCGTTGCCCTGGAAAGCGCCAATTCCTCTGTGCTGCTATGTATAGAAGCAGGGGCTATGTGCGAGGCACACAAATATAATGAGAAGGTGACACATTGTCTGTGTGTGGTAAGAGATGATGAAAATTCTCCATTTAAGGTCTTGTCACCTTGTGGCGTGTGCCAGGAAAGACTGCGGTACTGGGGAGAAGATGTGCAGGTAGGAGTGACTACGGAGGATAATTCTCTGCTGTTTGTTACTTTGAAGGAAATGCAGCCTCATCACTGGTGCCAGGCATATCCTCCGGAGGAACTGGAACATTATGAAGAGAAATAGCGCAAAAAACGTTTGGCTATTCCTTAATTGAAAATACCCGGCACTTATGTTAGAATGAAAAAGGAATTTACCAATGAAAGGATCAGACTGAAAAGTTTTATGATACAGGAGGACGCAGATATGGAACAGTATAAGCAGGAGTTTATTGAATTTATGGTAGACTGCAATGTGTTGAAATTCGGAGAATTTACTTTAAAAAGCGGAAGAAAGTCTCCATTCTTTATGAATGCAGGGGCTTATGTTACAGGCTCCCAGTTAAAACGTCTGGGGGAATACTATGCAAAGGCCATTCATGACAAGTATGGAGATGATTTTGATGTACTCTTCGGACCGGCATACAAAGGAATCCCCATCAGCGTAGTGACAGCTATTGCCTACAGTGAGTTGTACGGAAAAGAGATCCGTTACTGCTCTGACAGAAAGGAAGAGAAAGATCACGGCGCGGATAAAGGAAGTTTCCTGGGAAGCAAGCTTGCGGACGGCGACAGGGTAGTTATGATTGAAGATGTGACTACTTCCGGAAAATCCATGGAAGAAACCGTTCCTAAGGTAAGAGGAGCCGCCAACGTGGAGATCGTAGGTCTGATGGTATCTCTGGACCGTATGGAAGTTGGAAAGGGCGGAGAGAAATGTGCTCTTGAGGAAATAAAAGATCTTTATGGATTTGAGACCAACGCAATCGTTACTATGGAAGAAGTGGTAGAACACTTATATAACAAAGAATACAAAGGAAAAGTAATTATAGATGACAAGCTGAAAAGCGCTATCGATGCATATTATGAACAGTACGGAGCAAAAAGGTAAGAGTTATCATTTAGGGAAGTGTTAGATCATGAATGAAAAAGTTTATAAGACTATGGCCCGCTGTGGCGCGGGAAATATTGCTTTAGGGATCGTTGTACTGGTAAGCGGCGTTGCCGCAGGAATCTTAGTGCTGATAAACGGCATTAAACTGCTGAAAAGAAAATCAGAAATTACATTTTAATAATCCGGGCTGCCCGTGACAGCAGAGGCCTGAGGGGCTCTGTCTGTGGGGCGGCCTGCTTTGCGCTGAAAACATGACCCGCCTGGAGGGCGGGCTTTAAGTATAGATAAAAGAGGTCAGAAAATTGAATAGAGAGACTAAGAAGAAAATAAAGACAGCAGGAGCGGTTTTGTTTGTGCTGTATATTCTTGCGCTGATATATTTTCTCTTTTTTGCGGACAGATACGGCCAGATGGCTTTTGCCCAGAGAGAATATCACTATAACCTGGTGCTCTTTACGGAAATCCGGAGGTTCTGGAATTACAGAGAGCAGCTGGGATTCCTGGCAGTGGCGGCCAATCTTCTGGGAAATGTTGTAGGATTTATGCCTTTTGGTATGATCCTTCCGCTGATCTGCAGAAATGCAAGAGGATTTTTCTTCATCACTTTCTCTGGATTTACACTGAGCCTGTGTGTGGAAGTGACCCAGCTTATGACAAAACTGGGAAGCTTTGATGTAGATGATCTGTTAATGAACACCCTGGGGGCAGCAGCAGGATATCTGATCTTTGCTGTGTGCCATGGTATATACGATAAGAAAAGAGGACGTAAATAATGGCGGTAAAACGATATAAATATTCTTTTGCAAATAAAAACCATGCGGCTAAGGGCGTAGTTTCCACTGCCTGCGCGGGGATTTCTGCAGGAATCTTCTGTGTGGCTTCCCTGTGCTCTCTGGCTTATCACGGCAACGGAGGCATATATCTGGGAGCTATGGGTCTGGCTGCCCTGGGAATTTCCATATATGGATTTATAATGGGCCTGAGAAGTTTTTCGGAAAAACATAAAAATCAGAGATTCTGTAAGATCGGAGCCATGGCAAACGGTGTGATCATGGTCATCTGGCTGGCTCTGTTTCTGGTAGGGCTTTCTTGATCAGGAGGATAGAGGATGGAGAAAAAAGAAGAACGGCTGAAAAAACAGATGGATTTTCTGCTGGAGGCGGATAAACTGAAATTTATCACCAGGCAGACTTATCTGTCCGATGGAAAACGAAAAGAAAACGATGGGGAACACTCCTGGCACCTGGCGCTGATGGCAGTGCTCTTGTCAGAGTATTCCAATGAAAAGGTGGATCTGGTAAAGGTGATCACTATGGTACTGATCCACGATATTGTGGAAATAGACGCAGGGGATACCTATGCATATGACGCTGTAGGAAACCAGTCCAAAAGAGAGCGGGAGGTAAAAGCCGCGGACAGGATCTTCAATATCCTTCCTGAGGATCAGGCTAAGAAGTTTCGCCAGCTCTGGGAGGAGTTTGAGGCTTATGAGACGCCGGAGGCGAAATTCGCCCATGTATGCGACAATGTCCAGCCGTTAATGCTTAATGACGCCACAGACGGCCTGGCCTGGAGAGAACATGATGTGAAAAAATCCCAGGTACTCCAGAGAAACAGCCGCACCGGGGAAGGCTCTCAAGTGATGATGGAATATATCAATAAAATTTTAGATAAAAATGTAGAAAGTGGTAATTTAAAAGATGAATGATGAATTAATGCAGGAACGTTTTTCCCTGATGAGGGAAAGGATCAGTGAAATCCAGAAAGAAGAACTGGTAAAAGATCCGTACAGAGATTTTTTCAGAAAAACAGGTGATTTTATCCTGGAGATCTGCCGGATACATGACAGGATCCGGGAAGGATGGCTGGAGAAAGCCTCTATGGAAGAACTGAAGGAAAACAATCATAAAATGTATGAAGATATCCTTCCGGAGCACTATGAAGAGTCTTACGGAAATCCGTCCTATGCCTGGAAAATCCTGGGCAGGGACTTTGGACAGCTCCTCAGTTTCCTTTACACAGAAGTAAGAGGGATGATCGTCTTCGCCTATGAGGACAGACTTTTTGATATGACGGTGGCAATGGAGCTGTTTGTCCAGATCTATAATCTTTTTGAAGATCCGGAAGTTTCCCCAAAAGATGTGAAGGATGCTATTTACTGGTATGTAAGTGACTACAGCGATGAAATGGCAGGATACCGTGTCCGGGAAGGGGTAGATCCTTCTCTTGATTTTGCTGTGCGGATCATCTGTGAAAGCGATCTGACAGATCTTCGGTATCTATATAAGTATGGGGAATATGTAACAGAAAATGAACTGGCTATGGCGGCTTTCCTGAATACTCTGCCGGAAGAAGAGATCCAGGCTATGGCCAGGACCTATACAGAAGGATACCGGATCGGCTTTATCCAGGGAAGAAAGGATATTACAAAGAAAAAAACTGTAAATATCCGCTTCCAGCTGGGATTTGAGAGAATGGTCAAGGCAGCTATTGAACAGTTCCGGGAAATGGGACTGGCTCCTGTGATCTACAGAAGCGCTGTCCACAGTGTGAATAAAAAACAGGCTCACCGGATCGGTTACTATGGCGCTATACCAAATCAGCAGTTTGACTATGACCATAAAGATGACGCGGCTCTTTATCTGGATCATGAGTTTGTCCAGAGAAAGCTGCGGGTCCTTCAGGTGGCTTATGAGCAGGTAAAAGAACTGGCCAACACCCATGGAGGACCGGCCTGCATTGAAACTTTCGGAGAGAAGCCTTTTGTGCCGGTATCCAAGAAAGAGGCCTGCGCCCTGTCTCCTCATCAGCAGAAACTTCAGGTAAGCTATGACAATGAGTCCGGGCAGATCGTGAACCGTTATATTAAAGGGGAAGAGAGAAGCTTTACCATTATTGCATACCCGGTAAAAGAGATCGGAGAAAATTTTGAAGAGATCTTCCGGGAAACAGTAAAGATCAATACTCTGGATAATCAGTTATATCAGCAGATCCAGCAGAATATCATAGAAGCTCTTGATAAGGGAGAATATGTAAGGATAAAAGGAAGAGAAGGAAATGAGACAGATCTGAGAGTCCATCTCCATCATCTGGCCGATCCGAAGAAACAGACAAATTTTGAAAACTGTGTGGCAGATGTGAACATTCCTGTAGGAGAAGTCTTTACCTCTCCGGTGCTTCAGGGAACAGATGGGGTCCTTTTCGTTTCCAAGGTATTCTTAAACGGACTGGAATACAAGGATCTGAAAATCTGCTTCCAAGATGGAAAGATCGCAGAGTATTCCTGCAGAAACTTTCAGGATGAAGAGGAAAACAGAAAGCTTATCAAAGAAAATATCCTTTATCACCACGATACCCTTCCGCTGGGTGAGTTCGCTATCGGAACAAATACCACTGCTTATGTGATGGCGCAGAAATATCAGATCGGCCATCTGCTGCCTATTCTGATCGCAGAAAAGATGGGGCCTCATTTTGCTGTGGGAGATACCTGTTACAGCTGGTGTGAGGATACTCCTGTATACAATCCTGACGGCAGAGAGATCATAGCCAGAGATAATGAAGTATCCATACAGAGAAAGCAGGATATCAGCAAGGCTTATCTAGGTTGCCATACAGATATCACCATTCCTTATGACGAGCTGGATTCTATCTGCGTGGAAGCCTTGGACGGCAGTGAGATCTACATTATCCGGGAGGGAAGATTTGTGCTGCCTGGAACGGAAACTCTTAATGAAGCTTTCACTTCTTGACAAGAATTGTAACTATAGGTAAAATTGTGCTGTAAAAGTTAAATTTAAATAAAATAACAAAGGAGATTTATCATGGCAAAAGTTGGAATTGTTATGGGCAGTGACTCTGATATGCCTGTTATGAGCAAAGCGGCAGATATGCTGGAAAAATTCGGGATTGATTATGAGATGACCATTATCTCTGCACACAGAGAGCCGGATGTATTTTTTGAGTATGCAAGATCAGCTGAGGAAAAAGGCTTCAAAGTAATCATCGCAGGAGCAGGCATGGCAGCACATCTTCCTGGTATGTGCGCAGCAATCTTCCCAATGCCGGTGATCGGTATCCCCATGCACACCACATCTTTAGGCGGACGGGACTCTCTGTATTCTATCGTACAGATGCCAAGCGGTATCCCTGTTGCCACAGTAGCCATTAACGGAGGTGCAAACGCAGCAATTCTGGCAGCCAAGATTTTAGCAACTTCCGATCCGGAACTTCTGCAGAAATTAAAAGACTACAAAGAAGAACTGAAAGACCAGGTAGTAGCCAAAGACAAAAAACTTCAGGAAGTAGGATATAAAAATTATAAGTAAGCACTTAACGGATCGGCGAGCCGAAGGCGAAGACAGCGTTTAGAGCGCACTTACTCCTTCGCAGTTAATGAAGGGGAGCGGCGAGCCAAAGATAAAGACAGAGCTTACTATATATGGAGGAAAGAAAATGGATTATAAGAACGCGGGCGTAGATAT
>ERZ1090862.1113-NODE-1115-length-11988-cov-5.593983_pt1 | contig 11988 bp, 5 predicted proteins | sample MGYA00478481_ERZ1090862 | MGnify/ENA primary metagenome ERZ1090862 (study PRJEB33644, sample SAMEA5815745) | chicken gut metagenome | biome: Chicken; feature: Gastrointestinal Tract; material: Caecum | place: Ireland | collected 2019-01-01 | study: A study of the... | reverse complement strand
GTGAATGACGTGCTTTACGAATCCAAACTGATCGGATATCCGAAACCGTTTAAAAACAAGGTGCGCACGTTTTGCCAGAACCCGGGCGGATTTGTTGCGCAGGAAAATTATGATAATGACCTTGCCGTTGTAAACGGCCATTCTTATAAAGAACTCAAGAGCCAAAACACGAATCTTGCCATTCTCTGCTCGCACAATTTTTCCGTGCCGTTTAACCAGCCGATCGCCTATGCACAAAAAGTGGGCGAACTGACGAATATGCTGGGAGACGGGCACATTCTGGTGCAGCGTTTCGGCGATATTCTGGAGGGCAAACGCACGTGGCAGAAAGAACTGACGCAAAGCAATCTGCGCCCGACCCTGCCCGACGCGGTTGCCGGCGACATCACTGCCGCCATGCCATACAGGGCAATGACCAATATTATCAATTTCATTCAGGCAATGGACCACGTTGTGCCTGGATTTGCAAGCCCGGAAACGCTGCTTTACAGCCCGGAACTGAAATTCTATTCCAACAAGGTGAAAATGGATACGGATTTCAACACGAACATTGAGGGCCTGCACTGCCTTGGCGATTCCAGCGGATGGACAAGAGGACTGATGATGGCGTCCGTTCACGGGGTGCTGATGGGCAGAAAATTGGTTTAATCCATACGTATATTGCGAACAGAACCGGGCATAATGCCCGGTTCTTTTTTGCGGTTTCACAATCCATCCGGCTTGCATGCGCAAGCCCCCCCATTCCGAACCGGGGAGCCACTAAACCAAAAAACGGACCGGCTGGTCCGTAGCATTTTTTTTATGCTGTTTTAATATCAGGGGGGGGGGTGGCAATTTCTATATTTTGCCTTTCGTTCCTCTTCCTGCTTTTTAAACGATCTGTACCATGCCACGATCAGCAGCATAATTACCAGAACAACCAGCACAGCGGCAGCCCAGCCAAGCGCATCCATAATGGTTTGCACTTTCATCATAATGCCTATGGTAAAACCGGCGGAAACATACATTTCCGGTTCGCCGTCTGAATTATAGAAAACACCGTTGTTCAGATAGATCTTTTCACGGGTTGTATCATTTTCAGGATAATAATAGACACGAATCGTCTGCTGATTTTCCTCACTGCCGTAATCCGGATTGTTTTCACGATAAAAAACAATGCCCGATTCCTCATCCGTTAACGTTGCAGGCATCATGCTGTTTACCAGCGAAGTTCTGACGGAATCCACACGCAAAACGCACAAGCCGATCACAGCCACCAAAAGCAACGCCACCAAAGCAATTAAGATGCCGGAAATCACTTTGTGATTTTTGCGAAACCCTTTTAAAGAGGCGGCAAGAATATCCTTTGTTTTTACGGATTCTGCCGCAGATGCAAGATTTCTGTTTTTCTCCATTTTAATCACCAATTTGATTTTACCATAATTGCAGGCGCGGGTCAATAGCAGGAAAATATTTGCCTTTTTCATGCTGCTTTTAGGCGGTTTCGTTTACAATCCCTGCGGCTTGCATGCGCAAAGCGGACGAGCTTTGGCACAGAAAAAGGGGCGCCGAAGCGCCCCCAAAAATCAATGAAATGATTTTCGTATCTGATAAAAGGGAGCAAGTTGCGTTCACTCCCTTTGCAGAGAAAGTTAAATTCCGGGTACGTGACCCTCTTCTGTTCCGGATCCAGGTACAAGACTTGAATCAGTAAGGATATCAACAGACTGGAACTTTTCAATCTCCGCAATCGGCTTTGAGTAAATCTCTTTCATTGAAAGACCTCCTTTACTTTTAGCCTTTACACACCCGCGGAGTTGCCCCCGCGGGAGTTAAGCTGATTTGTTCACGAAAACAACCTGCCGAATTAAGCGTCGTAATCGTAGGACTGAACATCTGCATAGTAAACAGCAGCGTTGCCCTCTGCATCCGCAGCGATCACATAAGCGCGCGCATACGCTACGCCTGTCTGAGCGGTAATGCCGAATGTAAGCGCGAATTGACCGTCACCGGCAGTGTTGCTGTTCTTGTAAAGGTAGCAGGAACCTGTTGTTGCATTCTCAAGAACAAGATCTGTTTCCGGAGCGGCAAAGTCTTTACCGTATACAAAGCCGGATTCAAGAACCGTGTAGCCGGCAGGAACATTTCTTGTTGCAAGGAATCTTACCTCACCGCTTTCTGTAGGCGTTACATCTACAGCAGCAACGGTAGGAACAGCAGTTACTTCACCAGAAGTGAACGCTACTTCTACATCAGATGTTACATAGAAGGTGTATTCTGCGCCGTAAGCAGCGTTGTTGCCGTTTACAGTCCAAGCCGTTGCCGTGCCCTCTGCAGGAGCAACCGTTACAGCCTGATCGAATCCAACTTCAGCAGTATCATTATAAGTGCTATCACCAACTGTGATTACACAGCCGGGAGCGCTTACTGTGTAAGTAAGCTCAGCATCCTTAGCATAGTAAGCAGTTACAACTGCGTTTGCTTCAAGAGCTTTCACCTCTTCAAGGCTCATGCTCCAGTTTGCAAATGTGTAGCCAAGGTAATCATAAGTTTCAGGCATTGCCTCAAGAGAAGCAAGTTCTGAGCTTGTAACGGTATCAAGTACCATGTTGAACTGATCAACAAATGTTACGGTAAAGTCATCCGTCTGCTCTGCAAATACAGGAACATAGGTAAGGTCTGCATAAGCAGCCGTTGTGTATGTTGCATCTGTAGAGATCAGCTTGCCGTTTACGCTCCAGCCAACGAATTCAGCAGCCTCAGCAGGAGTAGCAACAAGCGTGTATTCCTCTTCATAAGGAACTTTCTGAGCCTCGCCGGTTGTTGGCGCGCTGTTCAGAGTTGTTGAGCCAAGTTCGTTCTGCTCTACCGTGATCATAACGCCAAGTGCAGGAATTACCTCACCCGGAGTTACAACCGCACCGCATGCGGAGCAAACGGTATCGCCCGTATAACCGTCTTCGCCTCTGGTGGCTTCCTTAACGGTTTCAGGATCAAGCGCAACATCGCCCTCATGGTTGTTCGGGTCAAGCGCGCCCTCTTCCGTATACGTATCATCGCATCTGGAACAGGTGTAGGTTACCTTGCCCGCTGTTACGCAGGTTGCGCCGGTGGTTTCTGTGATCTGATAATCATGACCGAGCGCAGGAATCTCTTCCTGTTCAACGATAACCGTGCTGCAAGCCTCACAATGTGAACCTTCGGTAAGACCGGTTGCCGTGCAGGTAGCCGCAACAGCTGCATCCGTTACAACATTTGCATGGTTATTCGGATCGATTTCGGTTGCTTCCGTCATCTGATCGCCGCAAACGGAGCAAACGTATACGTTTTCACCTTTTGCTACGCAGGTTGCAGCCGTGGAAAGTTCTTCGCTGAGCTGATAATCATGCTCGCCTGCCGGAATGGTTTCGCCGCCGGTCTGATAACCGCACTTAGAGCAGGTCATAACCGCGCTTGTACCGTCGATCAGCTGGCCGTCCTCATGAACAGGAGGCGTTGCAGGCGTTGTTTCCTGCATATCACAATCCTCGGTTACAGGTGTGGCAACTTCGGTGTATTCCTTAGTGCCGTCTACCCACTCCGGCCAGGAATAGGTGGTGTACGTATGCGTGCCGTCATTATTCGAGGTGCACGCCGTATCTGCCGTGTTCGCAGGAGCCTGAGGCGCTTCGCCGGCAGGAGCAGTTACCTGCTCTGTATGCTCATCCGCAAAGGTGTAAGTATAAGTTACTTCTTCGGGTTCTTCTTGTGCTGGTTCAACACCCCATTCCGGGAAGATGAACTTAGTTTTAGGTGAAGGCTCACCAAATGCATCTACTGCTCCGTAAGGAACAATCTGCGTATTCTCGTTTGTTTGGTTATCTGCAAACAAACAGTTATAGTCATTTATCTGAAGGGGCATTGCCTCAGGTATATTCACTTCGTCTTCCAGCAACTGGAAACCAAAAACTGCAAGAACCGTACCCTCATAGCCTTCACCTTCGTCACAAAAAGGTTGCGGAGTGAAGTCTATTGGCTGCTGTCCATTTGATAATAAGCCAATATATGTTTTCCCAAGAGGGTTCTTCTGGTTTACGGGCAGTGTATCCCACTGATCAAAACCGTAATCAGCGGACGTTTCAATTACACCTGCAGCACTGTCGCCTGTGATTAAACCGCGACGTCCATAATTAGCACAAGCTAATTTCGACCAGTCTGTATCAAAGGTTAGACTCATTGCAAAGAGAGAATCAAGATTCTCTACCGTAACAATAAGCGCAAAGCAGCCATCCGGAGAAGAAAGATCTGATTTTTTAAGAGGCTGTGTAGGATCAAAGAATTTTACTGTATTTGCTGAGTATCCGTATGCAAACTCATCATCATAGTTTGCAATATACGCATGAACCTCTACATCATAATCTTTTGAATAAATTCCATCGGGATCATTTTCGTTTACCAACGCAAATGACGAAATTGGAAAGCTGAATGCTACCATTAATACAGAGAGGAGTACAGCTAAAACTTTTTTAAATGTCTTCATAAGTTCCTCCGTGATTAAGTCAAAATGGTCTCAGCATAAATATTTTCCATAGATTGTGCTGTAAAACCAACAAATTCTGCATATATAGAATAATCAATAATGTTGATAGACGTATTCCTATCCAGATTATAACCAACATCATAACTATCGTCATTTATTGTTTTGCCGTTTTGCTCAACAAAAAATGAATAGTCCATGATATTGACACTTGAATTTCCATCCCAGTTGCAAGCAACGATACCGACCATGGTGTCGGACTCAACGTCCGCACCGTCAACGATGATCGTAAACGTTCTGGTAAAGGCATACTTATACGTAACAGTTGCGATGTACGTACCGTTCGGAACCTTTTCCAGAACAAATTTACCGGTTGAGTCGGTTACCGCGCTGATCGGTGTTCCGTCTTCTGTTTCGATGGAAACCGTTGCACCGGTTGTGGCATACGTGCCAAACGCATCATCCGGCGCTGCAAGCGCGCCTATATATGCAGATACTGTATAATACTGCGTCAGATCCGGCGAAAGATCACAGGTCATAGGGTACACCGTTGCCTGATAAGATTCGGGTGCAGACAGAGCGTAGCAATCAAAAACTACATTCGGCCAATCCCCCTGTGTATCGCCGTAATCCACATCAATAAAAGTTAAATTCGGGTCTGTATTTACTGTGATAACATCCTGCATATCAACGGGGGCATCCCCTTTTACGGTTATGCCGATGGTAAGAAGATCTGCGCCGTTATCGGAAAGAACGGTTTTATCCGGATTTTCAGTAACCAAAAAGAAACTGAATGTGCCGTTTAGGCGATCCATGACCGCGCCGTTCATTTCCTCTTCATACGCCGCTGTATCTGAAAGGAGTTCTTCCCCAAGAAGATCAAAAGAAAGCAGATCTTCCTGATAAGAAGCGGTAAATCCCAGTTGAGCGATGGAATACAGATCTGAAACAGAGATGACCATATCATAACTGCCCGGTTGCAGGGCATTGCCGTCATAAACCGTTCCGAGATCATCCATATAAGCGGCAGAAATTGCGGGCTTTTGTGTGCCGAGCGCACCCTGCTGCGTTTCCGCACTAACGGCTTGCGGACCGACGAAAGCGGAAACAATTGCAGTGAAAGCGGCAAAAACTGCACACAATCCCTTTTTTACCTTGATATGCTGCATAAACTGACCTCAATTAACCTTTATATTATCATAATGATCACATTCGGCGGAAAAACCCGCCGAATGCTTTTTTATTATTTTACTGAACTATTGTATCAGCATAAAGACCATCCAAATCACTTGATGTCAAACCAACAAATGCAGAATAAATTGAATAGTCCATAATATTAACAGCAGTGTTTCTGTCAAGGTTAAAGCCAACATCGTAGCCGTCATCATTAACAGTTAAACCATTTTGCTGTACAAAGTACGAATAGTCCATAATATTTACGCTGGTATTACCATCCCAGTTACATCCAACGATACCAACCATTGTATCGGATTCCACATCTGCGCCGTTTACGATGATGGTAAAGGTTCTGGTAAAGCCGTACTTGTACGTAATCGTTGCCTCATACGTGCCGTTCGGAACATTCTCAAGAACAAATTTACCTGTATCATCCGTTACTGCGCTGATCTGGGCGCCGTCTTCCGTTTGGATGGAAACCGTTGCGCCTGTGGTTGCATAGGTGCCGAACTCATCATCCGGCGTTGCAAGGGCGCCAACATATGCAGATACCGTATAGCCTTCCGGCTCTACTGCGCCTGCAACAGTAAGTTCGTTTTCAGCACGCATAAGCGCGATCTTAAGACCGTAAACATCAGAAACCTGAAGTGTATACTGATCTTTATTTTCCGGCTGATAAATGCCGGACGCAGCATACGGATATGATGAGTTACCCTCTACAGCAGCATTCACTGCATTATCAAGAGCAACGATGAAGTTATGCCAGCTACCCTCTGTGTAAGTAACGCCATCCGGGTTATTATCAGCGGTATAGGTAGCATCGTCTACTGAATAAGAATCATCTTCGGTATTTACAATTACAGAAGTATAAGAAGTACCGGTATAATCCTTATTTTCGCTTGACTTACCGTTTACTGCGCAGGAGATTTCTTCCTCAAGCTTATCGCCGATATAACCGCGCTCGGTTACAACAGCAAGATAAGTATCAAACAATCTTTGCGCTTCTCTGAGTTCAAAGGTTCTTGCAGAAGAGGAAGCAACGCTGCTCTCCTCAACAGTTTCTGTTACGAAATCTGAAAGTTCATATTCCGTTTCATTTGTTGCGTTGTAAGAAGCAAGCTCATCCTCTGCTTCAGAAGCAAGGCAGGAGAACGCAAGCTGCGGTTCGCCATCTACATCAATGTAGTAATTATTGAAATAATCTACAGTGATAAGCGCCTCTGCAGCACGACCTGCGGCAGCCATGTTTTCATAGCTTACAACCTCAAAGTCTCTGTTATCAAGGCCGGATCTTACCACAGCAACATTTTCATAAACATCTGTGCCGTAAGAAACGTTCAGATGCTCATTAACAAGCTGTAAAGCATATTCTGCTTTATCAGAAGCGGATGAAATAGCACCGCGTAATGCAGGATCATCAACTATGCCGTAAGATGTTTCGGCAAACTTGAATCTCCAGTCAGGATCTGTTGAAGACGTGGAAGCGTTAGCAGTATCTCTGTAAGTAAATGAGATCTCATTATAATACAGGTTGCCTGCCGCGTCTGACGCCTGAACATCCGAATCAACATAATACGGAGTCTCAAGCAATTCGCCGCTGCCACTGCCAAGATCAATCCATTCTTTCTCATACTGAACAGCATTCAAAAGATGATATTGCGCTACAGCATCCACACCGGGTTCTCTTACATAGATAGCCTTAAGATCTGTGCCGTCAAGGCTATATACAGGATAATCCTGAGCCGTACCGCTGATATTCAGTCTAACAGTTTCCTCTGTTTCGGTAAGGCCGTTGCCCGGAGTTGCCTTTACATTGGTAAAGATAGGATTGTCATAAACCGCAACGCCCTCGCTGTCTTCATAACGGGTCATATAATATGTACCGTTATCAAGGTAAGCCTCTACACGAAGCGGAGCAAACGTATCGCCGTCCAACTCAGAAGCTGATGCAACTTTGTAAGCCACATCACCGATCGGATTGGTTGTGCTTGTATATACGGTATTATTTGCTTTTGTAGTACCATACTCAAGCGCGTTATCCGTTGTGATCGGATACTGCTGCGCAGCAAGAACTTCCATAACTGCATCATTGAAGTAGTTATAAACATTGATATCATCAACGTCCGAACTTGTGTAGTTGTTGAGGAATTCTACAGAAGTTTCGTAAAGAGATGTAGCTCTTTCGATTTCACCTGTATCGTTCGCAACTGTAATAGGCATCGCGAAAGTCTGAGGATAATCACTGATTATACGATAACCAAAGTCATCTCTGCCCTTGGTTGTGCCGGCAGTTACCTGAGTTTCCTGATCCCATACAAGGAAGTCCATTCTCTGGCTGGAGCCGTTGGTTTCAATCTTGTTAAACGCAAGAACAAGTCCCGGAATGCAAGATGAAAGTGAAACGTCGCCAGACTGTGTTCTTGAATAATCAAGAACCGATTTATAATTGCCGCTGTCTATAGGCAGCCAAATGATGCTGTAAGAGCCGTCTTCTGCCATTTCTGCCTGATGCTTACCGGGCGCATAGCCGTCAGCAAAAGTAAACGTATCGATCTGCTCATACGGGCAAACTACATGGAATCTGTAGTCCGTAACCGTAATATCGCTTTCCATCAGATTCATCATATCTGTTCTGTTAAGCGGACTGTTGGTTACCCACTGACCGTTCTGATAATAATCATAATAGAATACGTTTACAAGGTCTCCGGTTGCCGGATCACAAGTAACGGCGAAGTATTCCCCGTCGTCAAAAGACTTAACAGCAGCAATGCCGTCAATAGGTTTCCCCGATGTTTCGTTATAAAGATAAAGCGGATAATTGATGTTATCAAGATCAGAAGTTCTGATAATCATCTCGTTCGGATACTGAACATTACCGTAATCCTTGAAAATCCTGCCATCTTCAACAACACGATATGTCATTGAAGAATAGGTGCCTGAAGCGGGATTATATCCGGCGGAGAACTGCTGAGTAAATCCGCTTCCGCTTGAAGGATCGTAAGTAAGGTTATACCAGTCATTTACTGTAGTTAAATAGTAATACAGCTTCTTGGTAAACGTTTGATCATAAATGCTGCCGTAGCCGCCGTAAGGCGTATTACCGTCTTTCTCTACGATTCTGTAATTAACACTAAAGGTTACGATTGCTTCATTTGAGCCGCCGAAACCAGCCTGGTCAACAGAACCGCTTACCATAAATGAAGTGGATTTTTCCGGAGCGAGCAGAGAATCATAATTGCCATAATTAAAGGAACCTTTATCAGCATTGATGCTTTCGATCTTAATGTAAGAACGACTGAGCTGATCATATCCGCCTGAACCATTCTGGATATAACGGTTGATACCATGGCCAAGATTCTCTAAAGACATATTAAATGTAAACTGTTTGTTATAGGAATAAGATGAAGTTGCGCTGTTATCCTGAGCAACGTCAAGATCGCCTACTTCATAATCCTGCAGCTGCGGAGCAAACGCAGGAACGAAACTTGCTACAGCCTGAACTGCAAACATTGCGCCTTTCCAGATGGATTCCGGATAGCCTTTGTAGCCTGCGGCTTCGCAGAGATTTACAACAAATTTACCGAATATACCGATATCAGCATCATTGCCTACTTGACCGCCCAGAACATCTCTCTGGATCACATCGTGGAACGGATGATTCGTTGTAGCATCCGGAATTACGTGCTGACCATGATAATAGGAATTACTATAACGTGAATCCAGCACACTGTTGATCAGATCTTTTACAAGATCATAAGCAACAAGATCTACCGCTTTAGTGGTGATAGAAGGCGCGTTGATAATGGACGCAAACTTATAAATGAAGTTTGTGATACCGCCGGCGCCTGTTTCTTCATGATTTGAAGTATCGCCAATGTCAAGAACGCCTGAAACGATATCGTTCCAGATCAGATCCTCTGAATCAAACTGACCGGCTTTTGAAGAATCGCTGAACTGAAGTTCACCAAGAACCGGAAGAATCGAATTTGCGATAAGATCAATATTCTGCCAAATGGTATTTTGATTTGTAATAAGACAATTATTATTTTCATCAATGATGCCAAGAAGAGGAGCCACGCCCTTGTCGTTCGCATAATATACGATTACGGAATTAAGAAGGGTGAAAATATCCGTCTTGGTATCCAGCTGCTGCTGATAGGTCTGCGCAGTGTCTACATCATAGATGCTCCAAGCATTGCCGTTGCCGTCCTCAACCGGAACGTACTGGGTCATAACATAACCTACAGCATCGCGGCACATAGCAAGGATCGTATCCAGATCCACATTGTAATAGCCGCTCTCATCCTTTGCGATCATAGAAGAATAATCAAGGTGAGGAAGAATATCTGACAGGTATTCTTCAAGCGCTACTGCAGCTACGCCTTCCGCATCGTTGCACGCATCCCATTTATCCTTATGAATCTGGCCAAGAAGACCATCAAGGTTGTTTTCAAGGCAAGCAATAAGGAACGGAACCATTGCTTCTTCAAAGTTTGCTTCCGTGAGCGCCATGCCGGCGCCGTTATTATGGTAGAATGCAGAAAGGATATTCTTATCCGTAGCATCCGCAACATACTGAACAACTTTAAGCGCATTGTTTACAAGCGTTGTTGCAACAACTGAAGGTGTGGAATCATTGCCGGTAACCGTAAGAGACCCTGCGTCAAACTCAGGCAGGAAATCCTTAACCGCAGCTACAAGGAAGTCATTCAGACCTCCAAGGAGCGAATCGTAATTTGCATACTGCTCGCTCATAAACTGATCGATATTCGGCGTACCTGTGCACTTGAAGTTCGTATTCAGAGGACCGGTTTCCGCTTTGAAGTAGTAAACCATCAACGGGCTTCTGCGAAGTTCATTGAAGAGCTTTGTGGAATCAATATCTCTCCAGTTGTAAGCAGCATCTGCAATAACGTTTCTGTCATATGTAAGATCCTGTTTAACCTGTTCAAGATCAAGTCCGAACTCACTTGCCCATTTTTCTACATCAGTTGCAGTGTAGTTTGCCTCAACATTATCGTAATTCCAGGTCTTGCCCTGCGCAAGATACCATTCTGTATAATCCCAGTCATAATTTTTAACAGCTGAGTTTATAAGTTTGATAGTTGGCGAAAGAACTGTTTTCCAAGCAATTTCAAACGCCTCATAAGCGAAATCCGAAAGATTCGATGTTGCAGCCAGTGTCAGATTCGCATCATCCGTGCCGTCTTCATTTTCATCATACTGGAAGATGTAAACATTTCCGTCATCCGTATAACAAAGATTCGGATCCGTTATACCTTTTTCATAAAGGTCACGGGAATTTGTTCCGTCAGGATAGGTTACCTGCACATTGATCTGCTGCAAAAGATTCTCGCTGAGCGCCTGGAAAAGCACGTTATCGAGTTCATATCCCGCATCACCGTTATAGATGTGGTTTGCTTCTTCTTCGTTAAACCAATCGGTTTTGCTTGTAATGAGCTTAGCTACGATATGGAAAACAAGGTTATCCTGATAGCCGCTCGGAAGCGGTTCGCCGAAAAGGCCACTGAAAAGGTTATCATTAAGAAGCTGCCAGATATCCACACCTACCCAATCCTGAACAATCGTACCAAGATTAAGCTGGCCGGTAAGTACCTGCTTGAGCAGCGCATGACTGTTATCCCAGTTTGCAGTGTTTCTGTAAACCGTAGTGAAGAGCGCTTTAACAATATCCTTAGCGGAATTGCTGGCTCTGTAATCTTTGCCGCAAGCCGGATAACTACCCGTCGCACTGGAATAACTGAGATCCGCAATATCATTCAAATTGATATTTTTCGCATCTCCGGCCATACCGAGCAGGGTTGAGTTTCCATCCAGGAAATCGTCAAGTTGCGCAACGATATCCAAAAGGCCGCTTACGCTGTCGATCGTGCCATTCAAATTCAAGCTTGTAATCACAATATTGACATTCAGATTTACCGGAATGGCAAGATCTGCAAGCACGGAATCAAGATAGTCAAGCAACGCCTCAGCAGTCTGATCATCTGTGAGCTCTACCCAACCGAGCGAATTGACCTGATCGCTGGTAAGAGAATCATCGTGATACGGTGAATCACTTGCCGCAAAGGCTGTAAGCGCGCCGGAAAAGGCAGTGAGGGACATTACAACCGCGAGAAATAAAGCAAGCAATTTTTTGCTAAACTTATTTTTCACAAATTTTACCTCCATGATTTTAAATTACTAAATGAAGTTTTTCCAAAACCGATATTCCGCATTCTGACCACCGGGCAATCCGAATTAATGCAGAAAACAGCCGGAGACCCGGCTATTCACAATCGGATATAATAGGATAAGAT
>ERZ1090862.1111-NODE-1113-length-12007-cov-8.676958_pt1 | contig 12007 bp, 7 predicted proteins | sample MGYA00478481_ERZ1090862 | MGnify/ENA primary metagenome ERZ1090862 (study PRJEB33644, sample SAMEA5815745) | chicken gut metagenome | biome: Chicken; feature: Gastrointestinal Tract; material: Caecum | place: Ireland | collected 2019-01-01 | study: A study of the... | reverse complement strand
ATATCAGATATACATTGAATAGCTTCCTCTATAGCTCGCAGCGAGATAAAACAATGTTAGTTATAAAACTCACGCTTGATTGCACTAAGAATCAAGCTGGAGTTTTTGTTTCAAGAAATAATCTGCAGATTTTTATAGATTTGTATTATTCATAATATATAATAGCTAGATACTCTTATCAAGTTCTGAAAGATGCTGAAGAAAATCATTTCCGCTGTATCGCAATTCGTTTTGCAGAAGAACTGCACCACGATCCAAGTGCGCTTTTACGGCTCCCGGGAAATATTCTTCATCAGACATATGGCGATGGGCACACACTTCAAACAAACACTTATACAAAGCATCTGCATCACCGGTAATTGTCTGTCGATTTAATTCTCGCCCTAAATTGTTAGTCTTAAAATCCTCTTCCTGTAAAGGCCCCTTGCGCAATGATAACGCCAATGAAAGTTTAATAAGTGTTGCATATGGAATATTAGTGCTGCTTTCAATTTGAATCAGAATTTCATCAGTCTTTTTTGATGTTTTCAATTTAAATGCCATAGTCACACCTTAAAATATCTATTATTTATAATATGCGTACATTTATCATCTCCATATTCCAATAAAAAAATATTAGAGGTTTGATCATGCAACGCCAACATGTGCTTCGAACTAATTTCTTCGTTAGTGGACAAAACAAAAAGCTGGCCAGGAAGACGCTTGAAAAACTGCTCCACTATATTAGCTCTATGATCCGTGTCAATACGGGCAAATGGAGTATCAATAATGAAGGGAAGTTCACACTTGCATTGTTGCATCATTGCCCAATAAAGTGACATAACAAACACCTGGGTTTCACCCTTAGACAAAGTATCTTTGTCTATTTCCATCATAAGCTCAACTTCATTAAAACTACAAGATTCCAATTTTTTACCAAAATCTCTTTCGTCAGGATTTCCGATCAATTCACTTAACTGAGAAAATGCATATTTGCGCAGACTTCTTTGAATACCTGCAATACCGGATCGACGACAGATTTTAATCAGATCATTTTTTTCAAAAATATGTCTTCGTAACAAATGCACTCGAAAATCGTTATCGATCTGAATGTCATCAATAAATTTTCTTTTGCGAATCAAGCGATTAAATTCAGTTAGAGTATCTTCACGAACCTCGCGAATCAGCCTATCAAATATTATGACTCGCAAGTCTTCCAGTAACAGTAACACCTTACTGGAAATTGCCGATACAGAACGACGCTTAATATCTATTTTCAACTTTTTATATGCTGTTTCTAGTTCTTTTTCAGCGGCAATAATATCTTTCTCGCAAGCCGTTAACTCTGTTTGTTTACTCTGAGACTGTAGGGAAAGGTCATAAATTTCTTTTGTAATTTGAGATATAGCATCCGTATATTCCTGGTAATTCTCAACAGAACTATTTTGAAGTTTTTCTCTAATTTCCTGAGATTTTTTTAGAGACTTATCTAAACGTTTCCGATAACCAGCAATTTTTTTTATTTCGAATTGCGATACACGATTTAAAACGGCCTGAACCCTCATTTCATCATCGTCTGAAAGTCCAAAAAGAGGAATAAAATCTGCCCATTCATTTGCAGGAAGAAAGAACTTTATAATATCGTCGTATAAAATGGAACCCAATCGTTCTGCATCAGGAGCACCAGCTTTATCTACAGAGGAAACAACAGCATTTTTGAATCTATCTGTTTGGATAGATTCTGAAATTGCCTTCCATGTTTTAAATTCATGTTCTTTGGCAATCTGAGGACGAACCTGATCCAGCAGCGGCCCAACAATAATAAACGGAAGTATTTCTGCTGCCATGGCCTTTCGCTCCCAGTTGATGCGCTCTCTACGCTCTTCCTCTTCCTTAAGCTGTGTATTTAATATTTTCCATTCATTTAACGAAATGCCTCCTTAGTCTGAGTATCCCTTTTTTAGTCGTTCAATATCAGCGTTTTTCTCATCTTGTTGGGCTTGAAGCTCTGCAATTTCACCTGTAAGACGGTCTCTCGTTTGTCTTAGCCTTTTTAGTGTAGACTTACACTGGAGATATTCCCTGGTTATATTGCCCTCCTTAGAACTATTGGATATTAAAACCTTCTTAACATTGGAATACATGATATCGAAGGTGTCGTTTCCACTTAAAACCATGAGCGCATCTCGCACATTGTTTTTTTGGTCGTCCAATAGATACTCAGCTATTCGTTCACCATCAAAAAAGCATAATTTTAGAAGTGCTGGTGGAATCAAATGAAGTAAGAAAGTTTGAAAGTCAACCAGATCTTGATCGGCTAAGTGATAGCCATTCTTTACCACTTGAAAATCTTCTTTCGGCTCACCCTTTTTCCACGACCACGAACGGACAATGCGGTACTGGTCCAAATCTCCGTTTGTGCTGTCAGAGAATTCAATAGCAACATATGCATTTTCATCCTCGTCCATCTTGGCCTGATCATTGATGTAAGTCATAATTTTCTTGGTGTATCGTTTCCCGGAATTCTTATATCCAAAGCAGTAATGACCATACAATGCAAGTTCAACTGCCACAAATAAAGTTGTTTTACCCGTTCCGTTTTTGCCTCCGATAATTACGATTTTCTTATCCGGATCAGAGGTGTTTAAATTAAAGACATTATAATCCTTATAAGAGCCGAAATTATTCAATTCAATCTTCTGTAATATCATTTTCTAATTCCTCTCTTATACGGTCAAAATGAAGCCATCCTTGATTTAAGACCTTTTCTACTTTCTTGGCAGTTTCACTTGAACGAGTGTAGAACTTGCTATTATCAACAGCCGACATTAGTCGAGACATCAGGTCAAAAGGAACATCATGTTTTTCACATAGATCACGGATTGTCTCCAAGGTTTCGTGGTCATATTTAGCCTTTTTATACTGATCCCACGGTAGCCTTTCTCCCATAACTTCAAAGTAAATATCGACAACTGCTCTGCAGGTCAAATCACCTTCCTGCTCCCATACTTTATCGATAAATTTGAGTTCTTCTTCGGAAATCAGTTCAAATCCTGAATTTTTTTGCAGCTGAAGAAGTCGACGAAGCATTTCCTTACGGGTTTCTAGCGTGAACGGCCCACGACCAAATTCTCCATTTTTCATAAGATATACCGCACCATTTCTCCGTCGATAATCTCGTGCTTCAGGAGTCTTTCTCAACTCAACAAGCCAGTTACGATATTCACGCAGGGGAATCAGTTCTGTAGACCCGTGATCGATAAAATTCTTCAGAGACTTATCTTCTTTGACCATAGTACAGCACCAGCAACCAAATCTAGAATTACCGGCGATTGCAATTTTATCTTTGTTTACCTCGCCTATTACACTTTGCTCTTCGCCCATTTCCTCCCCCTGATAGAGGGAAAAGAGATATCGATTGTCCGTCCCCCAAGCGCTTTGCCCATCATTTTTCAAAAGATATTCCCATACATCCTCATTTCCGATTTCAGATAAAGGACTATATATATATGCTTTCGAAATCGAGTCATGAGGGGTCAGGATTTTTCCTTCGATTTCCCTTGATGTGATACTTTTCGAGCGAGTGGAACTTTCAGCCTTACGAACACCTAACAGAATTACAATTTCTCCGTTTTTTCGGATTACATTGTAGGTAAAAGCGTTAGAAGGAAGAATCTTTAATCGATCCGTACACCACCGAAAGCCCGGAGCTTCTGGGGTTGGATAACCCAAACCTATCACTAAACTCCAGAATCTATTTTTAACTTCTGGATAGATGATATGGGACTCTATATTCAGTTGTTTTTGGATGCTTGCAGCATTAATTGCAGCGCTCATGTTATGCATATATCGTTTTACCACGGGATTTTCAACCATTGTATCCGATGTTACGATATACACTTTCTTTTTACGCTCCTCTGGAGCAAGCGATTCAAGCATTTCAAAGGTTAGTTGGCAAAGGAGTGTCGAATCCTTACCTCCGCTATAACCAATCATCCATGGACGAGAATCATGTTTATAGACGAGCGCCATTTGTTCAATAATTGACTTGAACAGTTTTTGTGCTTCTTCGTTCATCTTGTTCATCCTTGCTGGTCATTCTGAGCTTGTAATTCAAGAAACAGCTCCCAGAATGCTTTATCTTTAATATAAATAGGTTTTGGAAGATTACCCATTTTGACAATGCTATAATGCTTTTGCAGTTTCTTTACATCACCAAACAATTTTGTTTCTTCTGCGCTGTTAGCTTCTGTGTTAAAAACAAATCGTATGTCCGTGTTTTTTAAATCTGCAACATTATGGACAACCCAAGTCAAAATGTATTTGGAGAAATCATCATCGCCGCTGCCAAAATGTTTCAGAAATTGTGTTGATAAAATAGTTCCTACACCAAATTCACGCCCCTCTTTTAGAATCTTTTTTAACGAAGGAAATCCCTCATGAAGGAAATTATCTGCTTCATCCACCAGAATTATTTTTGTAAGTTGTCTATGTTTGCCTAAGAGTTTACTAGATCCTCTGGCCTGCATTTGTGCATAAAACAGATCCAGCGTTATAGCAATAATTAAGTTTTGCAGATCAGTGTCATAACCAGAAATATCAATTACAACAACCCCCGTTAAAAGATCAAAGAGAGATTCTGTATTGCGGCTGTCAGCCTCAAATACCTCAAAATCTGCTAATGTACGAAGTGCCGCCTCCAGAGAATCGCCTTTCTTAATGTTATCATCCCCCATATAAAGGGAATAAACATTCTGGAATGTTGGAGCAGGCAAAGTCCAAGTTTTTGGATCATTAGGAATAATGCCCCTGGACGTATATGCACTTTTGATGCAATTTAACAAAGTGCTACTTTGCTTTGGACCTAAGTGATAGACACGAGAAAGAGTATCGTTGAATGTATTCGCTACATGAATGGGTAAGAGAGGTTTAAACACACGGGGTTGCGTAAGAGCAAGCGGATTGTAGGGAAGATGGTATGGTTTTAGGACTTTTGCATTTGTGGCCTTCACAAAATTTTCTTTGCTCTCGTTGTAGTCACCCTTATAGTCGAAGATTAAAATACCAATGTCAGAGCTTTCTACGTTATTTACTCTTTCTCTATATAGCTGAGCAACCACTGATTGAGTAAATTGCGTTTTTCCGGTACCCATTGTTCCGATGATCCCTGTGTTCATATGGAATACCTCATCTGTATTTCCAGGATGCCAAAATAAGGGCATACCAGTATTTTGATCTTGTCCAAAGAGAACACTAATTTCCTGATCATCGTCCGCTTTCTCCTTGAGAGGCTCTGGAGTAACCAAGGTTAAGTTTTCTGAACATTCAGCAGATCCTTTATCGGTTTCTTCCTCTTGAGGTTCTGTTTTGTCTTCCTGGCTTTCATCTTGAACCTCTCTCATTGCTTCCTTATGAGCTTCTTTTTGCTGTTCATATTCTTTTACTACTTCAGCATGATCCGATGTATAAAACCTCGAAAGTTTCGGAGGAAGAAATTTAGACAACTCTATATCACAAGCAATTTCAGCAACAGTTTTTACCAAGTACTCGTAGCCCTCATGCTCAGGCAATTGAAGAATGGCAATATTATTTTCAGAATCGATTACACCGGAAATAAGGCTTTCACTTTGTTTAAAGGAAATAATAGTTCCAATACCAATGTATTTATTTACTGCCTCGGAAATTATATAGTTTTCATTTAACAAATCTTCCCGGCATTCATCCAGGACAAGCTGCCATGTTTCCTCCGGATAAATATTATACAGCTTCATCTTTTCACAACTCAGAATTGCAAGCTGCATAACAAAGTTTCTAACAACTTTCCGTTCAATAGTATTTCGTTCTTCTCCATCCGGCCATAACGCATGAAGCAGACCATTATAGGTATTGATTATCTGAACTTTGGCCTTCTCGATAACCCCTGCATCATTCAGCCCGATTTTAACTTCGATAGGATGAAGGTGCACATAAATTCCACACTCTGATTTTTCAATACCAATTAATAATAAATCGTCACAGGTAGCGCCATGATTAAAAGACAGATTTTTAGCTGAAAGCAACCCATTATTTTGAGAAAGGCCTGTATTTCCAGATACTCTAAGTAACTCTTCAAGAGACACTGGTACCCAAACAATATTATCGTGGGTATAGTATGCCATTGCAAATTTAACAGCAGAAATGATGCTCATTTTCTCTCTGCTGAACGTACTGTCAAGCGCTTTCTTTGAAGAGATCAATCGAAGCAGCCAACGGCCATTGACCGCATTGAAGAAATCAATAATACGTTTCGCTGCGGTTGAATCGGCTTTGACATTTTTCTTTGCCAGCTCTTGGGTAATGATGCGCTCATATTGCTCGGCTTTGCGTGTTACTGTAATAGCATTATAGCCACTTGCAGAGGAATTCTGGTCGCCATAATGGATGATCAGCAAATCTTTAGATTGCTCATTCTGATAGAAAAAGCTTAGATCTACTTTAGGGTCAACAAATACCACCCAATTAGCGGCGGAATAAACCTTGTTAAGCTGAACGCTGGATTTTTTATGCACTTCAGTTGTGATACAATGATCTGGAATATAGGTACTACTTGAATAGGCAACACGGTATATTGAATTCAGCAGTGCAGCAAAATCATTTAGAGGAGATTTTGGGGCGTATTTAGTTCCAAATCCAGTTTTATACCAACCCTCATCTAAAACCGACGGCACACCGGAAATAATTCCATTCAATGACGTACCCGTTTTCAGTCGGGAAATCTGGCTGTCTCCACATTTATCGCTGGATAACATTTCATAAAATGCAATGTGGGAATATCGATACGTATCATCTGTTTCCTTATGAATGTAGTATTGTATTTTGCTGACGAGCATAGCCGACAAGTCAGAGTTGTGCTCATATTTTCCATCGATATCGCAGAGATATTCTTTGGTACGCTTCAAATTTGATAAAACAGAGAAGTCATTATAGTGTGATATAGTATCCTTGTCGCTGTAAATATTGATTTCAAAATTCAGGATCTCGTCAGGTATACAGTTATCAGCAATTTGTCGCTTGAAATATCGAATTATGCCTAGAAAGATTTCTCTACAATCGCCCAAATTATGTAGGCTCAAAATCATACGGTGATTGCCAATATCTTTGAACAGGAATCTAAAATGGGCATAATACTCCTCAATTTTTTCCGCAACTAACTTAGGCACAAAATCCCGAATTTCATTATATCGGTCCCCATCAATAGCTGTATAATATTTCCACTCCGGCGACTCATCCTGCTCAACAATTTCATAAATTGTCTGCTGATCACCCTTGATATAAGGAAGAAGATTCGCAGATGTCAGACGATTGACAATATCATTCCGTACATTACCAAGCCCCAGTTCCTGACGAATCTGAAGCTGATACATAACATTCAAAGGATGAACAGGCGAAAACGCAATAGAGTTTCGGGATGGATCATACACCATTCCTAATTTGAGCGTGTTATTGTGCTCTGGACTTAGAATGTCGCCTTCTTTGACCCGACTCAAAAATTGCTGATAAGCTATAACATAATCTTCAGCCGCTTTGCACAAATCTTCATCATAATAAGCTAGACTAGGTAACTGTCTGCGATTTCTAAAAATAGAAAGAAAATTTATATATGCATCTCTTACATCCTTAGGAATTTTGATTTCCTGTGAATTGTATTCGCCATTGAGATTTTTGACTACGTATAGCGCTTGTTTTTCAACAATGAAGGATTCACATTTTAGATTTTCTTCAAAACCACCAACTGCATAATAGGGGGTGGTACCCATAATGATTTTTCCGCTCCTGTATTCAAACCCACGTTGCCGCTCATTTTTTTGCTTAAATGCTTTTATACCAGTCAATTTAGATGGCTTTACCGTATCATCAGAAATGCCCAAAGGGAGCTGTATAGATCCGCAGGAAAGGGTGAAAAGAACTTTGCCACTATCTGGAGAAATACTATTTTCATCTAACACCAATGTCAATGTTGTATCAAAATTACACGAATAAACTCCTTGCTCTGCTACAATTGCACTGACCTGATTTGATGCCCCTGGATTGATGACTAGGCGCTCTTTAATACCCTCTGCAATAATGCGGCGTTTTTTACCACTACCTTCGATTTTATAGCACGTCTGAAAATTTTCTAAATAAGAAGGACTTATGTCTAAAATACAAATTTTTAAGTGAAATACTGCTGTATCGACGCTGGGATCACGTATATCCACATTAGTAAACACGCAGCCATCTGTTTGAATCTGTAACCGTAATTCTTTAGGCTCGTCCAAGCTCATCACTGTATTGGAGTCTTTTACCATAATTAAGTCTTTACGAACAGCTATATTGAAAGGGACAGCAATCGTGACCGTTTCCTTCTTTTCAGGATTATAAATCAGGATATGTTTCTCACGTTGCTTCGCTTTCGTGGTACCACCATCTCGAATAAAAAGTTTCTGATCTTGCTGAAATTCATACTCTATCGGGCTACCACAATAAGCAACAATGGAATCATTATCGATTATAAGAGGCGTATTCTGCTTTTTTTCCTTTTTAGCCTTTGAACGCATTACATCTGCGTAGGTAAGATTTTCAAACCAGTTGATTCCTTGACGCTTTTTATTTTCCAACTCACTGATAAAACTACTGTCAAAATCGCCATCAAGTTCATCACGCAAATTTCCAAATTTAAAAATCCTATCTATCATTTCAAAATCGCGGTGATTTTCATTGATCTGTTGTTCCTGCTTTTTGGGATCAGATTTCAAAGCTAATCCATTTGCATCCGGAAGCAAACGGAAATCAATCCAACTCTCCTCGCTTACTCTTCCAGTGCACACAGATGTTAACAGGCCTTTATATTCAAACAGTGACTTTCGATCCGCAAAACGATCAGATTTTTTTCGCTTTAATTCGTGCATTAGCAATACATGGTCGGCTTCAGACAGTCGAGCTTCTTCTATGTTTTGTTCGATGGTCTTGAGCAACTCATCCGCACAGAAAGGCATTCCTTTTGCTGAAAGATCACGAGTAGCACTAGAAATTGTGTCTATTGGTGTACAGGTAATCATTAAAATAGGATTTTTGTTAATGGATAAAGGGATATTTCGCAGCGTAGCAAAGAAGTCATCTGTCATTCCATTGACCTGCGCAGCAATAATAATCTCTTTATTCGTAAGTTTTACAGTAAATGTATGATATTTTTTTTGATAAGAAAATGTGCCCTGAATATCCTTTTTAAGCGTAATATTATATAATGCAGCATTTACCTGTTCTACCATCTCCCCATTATCAAGCTTAAAACAAAACCGGTCACCATCATGTAAATTATCGCATTCCTGCTCAAAATAGCTGATAATGCGTGTTGCTATGTAATTAAAGAATTCTTCGTACATATTGCGCATCCCCACTATCGCTCTTCTTTTCTATTAAATTTAGCTTGGTATAAAACTGGACAACTTCATCTTTAGATGGCTGATCCAGAAAAACTCCTCTTAACTCAAATTGGCGAAACACATTATTCAAACTCAATTTTTCTTCATCATGAATAGCTAATTTCGTCAGGAAGATTAAAAGTTCTTCCGTGATATTTAGCATCAATCCATTAGCACCTCGTGATTTCAGAAATCGATCATGGCAGAATGTTTCAAAATGCTTTACATAGCCATCACTGACTCTACCACGTCCTGTATTTCTAAATTGAGTTCGAACACTTTCGTATAAGTAGTTGACTTCAGAAAAAACCGTTCCTAATTGCTCATTTTTCTGAAGATCATTTAACTCTCTGCAGTCCGAAATAGCATTTCGATACAAGTCGCAGACACAACGAATCTGAGCTGCCACCTCTTCTTCCATACCTGTTTCCTCAACATAGTCTCTTAATGCGATATAATCGAACTGCTCACCTGTCGGATTCTGATTTAGAATCTCCAAAGTAACTGCATGATAAAACTGCTGCTTGATTGCAGGCAGAAGTTGCTGCCAACCTGATCTATAGCATTCTCTTGCTTTGTTTGTCCGTTCCCAATCCAGACTAAAATAAAGTGGAACTATTTCATATCTATTACCATGTTCGAATCTTGATAATGCCAAACAAGTTTGACTTGTATAGAAAAAATGATAAAACTCCAGTAAATCCACCAAGTACTCTTTCGTCCTTGCTGTATTTTTAAGGATAAATTTCAGATCTTTCATAAAAATCTTTTGAGGCGCAAGATGTACAATATAGTAAGGGTCAACTGGAGCTGGCGGCTCAATTTCTGCTTGAAGAGCTTCAAATACAGCTTTCTCCAAAACATTGGCTTCCTTGATAGCGTGCTCAGCTGCTTGATTTACAACGTTGCTTAGAGTTTCATTATCGGCCAATACACTATAAAGATACTGCGCCATCTTCAGAGCAGTCTGGTCATCGCAGGGAATATAGCACATAGCCGTAATGCTTTTGGGTCTAAGAGAATGCTTCTCGTCATCATTCCAATAGATGCTTCGTGCGATCTGTAATAATTGTTCTTTTTCATAGGCTCCAATATCATCCATCGAATCTGCGAGTTTGCTTAAAGTTGCCTCCATAGATTCTGGTACTTTGTTCTGATTATAAGCAAGTCGAAGCCATTCGCCAATTACAGTATAAAACGATGTAATAATTGTAGCCGTGTTATTAGCTGTAAATGGGAATAGTTTAATATGTTGTGCAGTCTTGTGCGTAAAATTTGTGCCGCTTTCACCCATAAGAAATGTCTTTTTCATCATTTCTGGATCTAATATAAACACAGAATTACACCTCCTTAAAACTATACCCAAAGTCGCTTTCTTCAAACAGGAATTTCATATTGCTTGTTTTTCTCTTTGGAACAATATAAACTCTTGATTTCTTTGTGCCAAATTCAGACAACGCTATAATTCCGCTAGAAAAGTCAGCGTGTACATTCCGATCTTGAGATGTAGGACAGTAACCATCCTTCATTGCCATAATCACTCTATAGAGGCTATAGTCAATCGAAAAAGAAACCTGCTCAGTTTTAGTTTCATTGCTAAAACGTACCATAATCACAGGTGCAAATTGCAATACTTCATCGTCGCCGCTTCCTTGGGCCACATCATACCTGATATTTAGCTGCTCTAAAATGCTGTAATCATCGCTGGAATCATCTATGCAAATCAAATCGGTTCCATAAGTACCATTCCACGAATAGATACTATGTTTAACAGAGCTATAAAGGTTTTTCAAATGTTTAATATTTCCAGCATAAGCATGGTATAAGTCTTGGACAAAAGACAGATATAGCTGATCCGCTTTTAGTTCTTGACTATCTGTGAGCTTTTTATAATTCTGGAGAAATTTATAAACATATTTTTTAAGAGGATCTCTGCCGTTATCAATAGCTGAAAGACCAATGCTATGCAAAATATCTGAATACTCTGAACCATTCAGTGCCGACAAAACGATAGGGGTAATATCGTCTGCGGCGTAAAAATCAAGTACATCACAATCACGTTTTTCGATATTATCACTGTTTGCTGCATTTTCTGTCATGCAATCAATTAAACTTGACGTTCCTCTATTTTCAAAGATCAACATTGGCGTCGTGTAAGAAATGTATGTTTCTAAAAACTTGGCAGGGTTGCTAAGAAGATTCCAAAGTTTTTTCTCATCAAAATCTGGGGAAACCACTGCATCAAAAATAAAGTTCAAAATATCTCTTGAAGTAATAACAAGCTTATCTTTAATACACACTTCAATGATACGCTGAATCAAAAGCTTTCTCACGTCTTCTTTCATCAGGAACTCAAAGTTATGTCGAACTGGGCACTGCGTATGATGAGGGCAAGTTGATCCTTGATTTATATATGTATTGTAAAAAGGATTGCAAGTGTTATTGCCAAAAACTCTTTCAAATAATTCGGTCAAATAATCAGATCTCGCACCACCCGAAACGAGTTGTCAAGGACTTTTTAATCAAATTCACGAAAAAGCCACAAAAAAAGTGCCAGGAAGCAGATTTTAGCTCCTGACACTTTGGCG
>ERZ1090862.1108-NODE-1110-length-12018-cov-5.544345_pt1 | contig 12018 bp, 13 predicted proteins | sample MGYA00478481_ERZ1090862 | MGnify/ENA primary metagenome ERZ1090862 (study PRJEB33644, sample SAMEA5815745) | chicken gut metagenome | biome: Chicken; feature: Gastrointestinal Tract; material: Caecum | place: Ireland | collected 2019-01-01 | study: A study of... | reverse complement strand
ACACTGAATGATGTGTTTCTTGAGATCACAGGAAAACAGCTCAGAGATTAGGAGGAGACAATATGTGGGATATGATACGGTACAGTTTTCTTACGAAAATCAGAAACAGAGACCTGATCTTCTGGCCCCTCGTATTTCCCTTTGTTCTGACCACTGCCATGTACTTTTCCATCGGCCAGGTGGGAGAAGCGGACTTCGAGACCGTGGAGGCAGCGATTGTCACAGAGGCAGGGCAGAACGAAGGAGATATACAGAACAGCGGGGAAGAAATGTTTTCGCAGTTTCTGGAAGGCGTGGAAGAGGATTCGGATCTGATCCGGACCATGGAAATGACAGAAGCAGATGCAGTAAAGGCCCTTGAGAACGGAGAAGTGGACGGGATCTTCTACAGTGGGGAGGATCCGTCGCTGACGGTCAGCGGGAGCGGGTTCCCTCAGAGTATCCTGCAGATGATTCTGGAGAATTATACGGAGGGAAAGCAGACGCTGGAGGATGTGGCGCGGCTCCATCCGGAAGGAATGGAGGCAGCAGTGGAAGCCATGTCGGATTATGGAGACGCAGTGGAGCAGGTTTCCCTGGGCGGAAGGACAACGGACGGGACAGCCCAGTTCTTTTATGCCCTGCTTGGGATGGCGTGTCTGTACGGCTGCTTTATCGGCTACAACTCCGCGATGGAACTGCAGGCAAACCTGACCCCGCTTGCCGCAAGACGATGTGCGGGCCCGGTGAACCGGCTGAGTCTGGTGCTCACGGAAACCCTGGTGTCCTTTGGACTTCATTTTGTGAACATGGTGCTCCTTCTTGCCTATATGAAATACATCCTGAAACTGGAGTTCGCGGGATCCTATGCAGAGATGCTCCCGGCGCTGTTTCTCGGAAGCATGATCGGTGTGACCATGGGAATGTTTATCACAAGTGTCGGGAAAGCGGGCGAGGGCGTGAAGATCGGGATCATGGTCGGGGTCTCTATGGCCTTAAGTTTCCTGGCGGGACTGATGAACGCGGACATAAAAAACGTGGTGGACAAAAATGCGCCGCTGATCAACCGGATCAACCCGGCTGCTCTGATCTCGGACGCCATGTACTGTATCAATGTGTACGACGCCCCGGAGCGTTACGCGCAGGATATGCTGATCCTTGCGGTGATGTCCGTGATTCTCATTGCAGGAACATTTCTGATCATAAGGAGGGAACGCTATGTCAGTATTTAGGGCTTATATGAAGATCGCAAAGAGAAATATGTGGATGATCCTTCTTTATCTCGTGATTTTCTTTGGCATCACGGTCATGGTGCAGAGCTTTGCCGGAGGCGGAGCGCAGGACTATCAGGCGGAGAATGTTCCCGTGGGGATCGTGGACGAGGACCAGGGCGAGGCTGCGGCCGCTCTCATCGGATATATCGGGAAGACAAATAAAACGGTCATGCTGGAAGACGACAGGGAAGTCCTTCAGGAAGAACTGTTTTACCGGAATGTGGACTATATTGTCCGGATTCCGGAAGGCTTTATGAAAAAATGTATCCTGGGCGGTGAGAATCTGCAGGTGACTACTGTGCCGGGGACCTATGCCGGATACTATGTGGAGCAGCAGATCGGCAGTTTCCTGAGCTTTGCACGCAGCTATGGCGCGGCGGGATTTACGGAGTCGGAGATCGCCTCCGCCATGGCAGACAGAGAGACGGCGGAGGTGACGCTCCTTGATCTTGGCGGGAATACGGGGGAGACTCCTTCCTACGTCTTTTTCTTCCGGTATATGCCCTACCTGTTTTTAAGCCTGCTGTGCTATGTCCTTGGCTATATCCTGATGGGATTCCGGAGAGGGAGTCTGCCACAGCGGATGAGGGCCTCCGCCGTGCCTGTCCGCCGCCAGAGCATGGAAGGGCTGGCAGCAGCCGGCGTGATCGCTTTCGCTCTTTGGGGCATCTGTGCTGTTGCCGCGCTGACGGTATACGGGAAAGAATTTTTAAGCAGTGGAAGGGCAGGATGGTATCTGCTCAATTCCTTTACTCTGCTGGCGGCGTCCCTGGCGCTGGCATACCTGGTGGGGACGCTGGTGAAGACATCCACCGCCCTGAACGGGATCGTAAATATCCTGGCTCTGGGGATGTGCTTTCTCTGCGGCGTGTTCGTGGAGATGGACTATCTGAGCAGCGGCGTCAGGAAGGCGGCTCAGTTTCTTCCGGTGTACTGGTATGAGACTGTGAACAACCTTCTGGCGGAGCACGGGAACATAGTCGGGAATGTGAGAACAGAAGTGCTGGAGGGAATCGGAATTCAGCTTGTGTTTGCGGCGGCGTTTGTGTGCGTGACGCTGGCGGTGTCGAGAGAGAAAAAACTTTGATAGAAAACCCTGAATTAATAAATAATGTCTTCCGATCATGTACAGCACGGTAAATACACGGAAGACATTCAATCTCTGACAGCCGGGCAGGGGGAAAAGAAATACCAGCATTGGTTATTGACTTTTCCCCCTGTCCTACTTTATGCTGTATGAGTATGAATGGATATGTAAAGAATGCGAAGCGGCTTTTCAGCAGAGCAGTATGGTATGAGAAGGAGGACATGCTTTTATGGGTGGATTTTTCGGTGTGGCATCGAAGAAAGATTGCGTTTTGGAACTTTTCTATGGGGTTGACTATCACTCCCATCTTGGAACAAGACGAGGAGGTATGGCAGTTTATGGAGCCGGCGGATTCAACCGAGCAATCCATAATATAGAAAATTCACCGTTCCGGACAAAGTTCGAACGGGATGTGGAAGAACTTCAGGGAAACCTCGGGATAGGCTGTATCTCGGACTATGAGCCCCAGCCGCTGCTTCTGCAGTCTCATCTGGGAAGCTTTGCGATCACCACAGTGGGAAAGATCAACAATCAGGATGAGATTCTGAGGAAGGCGTACAGTGACGGGAGAACGCATTTCCTTGAAATGAGCGGCGGACAGATCAATGCGACGGAGCTTGTGGGCTCTCTGATCTGCCGGAAGGAGTCGATTACAGAAGGAATACGTTATGTGCAGGAACTGGTGGACGGCTCAATGACTGTTCTGATCATGACAAAGGAAGGAATCTATGCGGCGAGAGATCTGCATGGAAGAACTCCGGCAGTTATCGGAAAAAAAGAAGGAGCATACTGTGTTTCTTTTGAAAATTTTGCCTATCTGAATCTGGGATACGAGCACTACAGGGAACTGGGGCCGGGCGAGATCGTTTACATCACACCGGAGGGGGTGGAGACGCTTGTGGAGCCTCAGGAGAATAAGATGAAAATATGCTCTTTCCTCTGGGTATATTACGGGTATCCAACCTCTTCCTATGAGGGAGTAAATGTAGAGGAGATGCGCTACCGGTGTGGAAGTATGCTGGCAAAGAGAGACGGAGATTCCGTACATCCTGATATCGTGGCAGGAGTTCCGGACTCCGGTGTGGCACATGCGATCGGATATGCCAACGAGTCAGGAATTCCCTATGCAAGACCGTTTATTAAATATACACCTACATGGCCGAGATCATTTATGCCGACAAACCAGAGCCAGAGAGACCTGATCGCCAGAATGAAACTGATCCCGGTTCAGGCACTTATTGAGAACAAGCGTCTGCTCCTTATTGATGATTCTATCGTCCGGGGAACTCAGCTGCGCGAGACGACAGAGTTCCTGTACAGGAGCGGCGCAAAGGAAGTTCACGTGCGTCCGGCGTGCCCGCCTCTGGTGTATGGCTGCAGATATCTGAATTTTTCCAGATCAAAGTCTGAGATGGAGCTGATCACAAGAAGGGTGATCAGGGAGAATGAAGGAGAAAACTGTACGGAAGAGGTTCTGGAAGAATATACGAATCCTGACACCTGCCGCTATGCCCGGATGATCGAAGAGATCCGAAGACTGCAGAACTTTACCACACTTCGATATCACCGGCTGGATGACCTTCTGGCGTCTATCGGACTGGAACCGTGCAAAGTATGTACTTACTGTTTTGACGGAAAAGAGTGAGAAGAAAATCTGAGTCTTTGCTGACAGGCTGACATAAACGGCTGAAATACGGCGTAATATGAGAAAAAGACCGTATCTCAGCCGTTTTTTGTGAAACATTTCTAAAGCCTTATAAAAGAAGTGTGAACTCTATTGACTCCGGATGAATATATAGTATTATTTTATATTAGGGCTGAAATTCAGGGGTGTCAGGCAGATCCCTGAATATGATAAGGCAGAAGAGGAAGGAGCAGTACAGAACATGGGAAAAGTAATCGGGATCGACCTCGGGACGACAAACAGCTGCGTATCGGTGGTGGAGAATAATGTTCCTGTCATCATACCGGGAGCATCCGGAAGCATGACTACTCCGAGTGTAGTGGCATTTACGAAAAAGGGTGAACGGCTGGTGGGCGAGAGCGCCCGCAGACAGGCAGTCACGAATCCGGACCGGACGATCAGCTCGGTAAAAAGGCATATGGGGACGAACTGGAGCGTGAAGATCGACGGAACCGAGTATAAGCCGCAGACGATCAGCGCGATGATTCTGAGGCAGCTTAAGAAAGAAGCGGAAGAATTCATCGGAGAGGAAGTGACCGATGCGGTTATCACCGTCCCTGCTTACTTTAATGACATTCAGAGACAGGCCACGAAGGACGCAGGGAGGATCGCGGGGCTCAATGTAAAGCGGATCATCAATGAGCCGACCAGCGCGGCACTGTCCTACGGACTGAATCACGGAGAAGCGCAGAAAGTCATGGTATATGATCTGGGAGGAGGAACCTTTGACGTCTCGATTATCGAGATCGGCGACGGTGTTGTGGAGGTTCTTGCGACTGCCGGGGACAATCATCTGGGAGGGGATGATTTTGATGACAGGATTGTCAGATGGATCACAGAGAATTTCAGAAACGAGTATCATACAGACCTGAACAAGGATTTTGCCGCCATGGAGCGCGTGCGGGATGCGGCGGAGCGGTCAAAGAAAGAACTTTCTTCTTCCGCAACATCCCATATTGTCCTGCCCTATCTTACGCAGATAAAAGGGGAGCCGGTTCATCTTGATATGACGCTGACCCGGGCAAAGTTTGAAGAACTGATCGATGATCTGATCGCAAGGACAGAGGCGCCGGTCAGGAATGCCCTAAGCGATGCCAGAATCAACCCGGCTCAGCTCGGCAGAGTGCTTCTTGTAGGCGGCTCCACCCGTATTCCGGCAATTCAGGAAAAGGTGCGCCAGATGACGGGGAAAGAACCATCAAAAAACATCAACCCGGACGAGTGCGTCGCAAAAGGAGCCGCAATTCTCGGGAGCACGCTCCAGGGCAACGGGCTTGTCGCCGCAGGAACCGGAAAAGACCTGCTTCTTCTCGATGTGACGCCGATGAGTCTCTCGATTGAGACGGTAGGTGGAGTGGCTACCCATCTCGTAGAGCGGAATACCACACTTCCCACACGATATTCAAGAATCTTTTCTACTGCCGCACCTTATCAGAGAACTGTAGAGATCCATGTACTTCAGGGAGAACGGGCCATGGCAAGAGACAATAAGACCATCGGAAAGTTCAAGCTGAAGGGAATCAAGTCAGCACCGGCAGGAGTGCCGCAGATTGAAGTCACTTTTGATATCGATGCAAATGGTATTCTGAAAGTATCGGCAAGAGATCTGGATACGGGAAAGGAACAGTCTATTACGATCACTGCAAATGACAGGATGTCCGAGGAAGAGATCAGACAGGCCATGGCGGACGCACAGCAGTATGCGGGACAGGATCAGGTCCGCAGAGAAGCAATGGAAGTGCTGAATGATGCCCAGAGTCTGCTGGCCAGGACAGAGCAGGCCGTGAAGAATAAAGGAAAGCAGCTCGACAAATCCGTGAAAAAGCAGGTGAAGGCGGACATCGGACGACTCAGAAAACTTGTGGTGAAATGCCGCCTTGATAAGGTGACGGAAGAAGAGATTGCGCAGATGCGCTCGGCGAAAGCAGCGCTTGAAAACAGCGCGGCAGGGATTTTATAAGCGTCCGGCTCATACGTCTGCAGCCATCGGGCTAAAATAATGTACAAGATTCCGAAAGAATATGTTATACTATCGGGGTGAGAAGTCTGCATCAATAAATTCGGCAGACAAAATTATCAGAGAGAAGGTAACAGATTATGGCAGAAACACAGAATAACAGCGAATGTACGGAAGAGTCATGTGCCGGATGTGCTCATGCAGATTCCTGCAGCAGCAAGAAGACGGATTTCCGGGAACCTGCGAATAAGTATTCGCAGATAAAGAGAGTCATCGGGGTTGTCAGCGGCAAAGGCGGGGTGGGAAAATCCCTTGTCACTGCATCTCTGGCCAGGAAGATGATTGAAAAAGGATACACAGTCGGCATTCTGGACGCTGATATTACCGGCCCGTCCATTCCCAAGATGTACGGGATCCATGACAAGGCGGCAGGCACAGAAGAAGGCATCCTTCCCTGCATCGCAAAGGACGGAACCAGAATCATGTCGGTCAATCTGCTTCTGGAAGATGAGGCAATGCCTGTTATCTGGAGAGGACCTATTATTGCAGGAGTTGTCAAGCAGTTCTGGACGGATGTAATGTGGGGAGACATTGACTATCTGTTTGTTGATATGCCGCCGGGAACCGGGGATGTGCCGCTGACGGTATTCCAGTCACTTCCCGTGGACGGTGTTGTTATCGTGACATCTCCTCAGGAGCTTGTGAAGATGATCGTAAAGAAAGCCTATAATATGGCAAGGCAGATGAACATCCCGGTACTTGGACTTGTAGAAAACTACAGTTATGTCAAATGTCCTGACTGCGGAAAGGAGATCAGGATATTCGGCGAAAGCCATATTGACGAAACGGCATCGGAGCTGGGCATCCCGGTACTTGGAAAGATGCCGATCGACGCCGGGCTTGCAAGAGTCGTCGAGGAAGAGAAGTTCTATGAGGCGGAGAACCCCTATCTCGGGGATGCGGAACTGTAAAACAGAAGAGACAGGATGAATGACAGGCGCCTGCCGTAAGGCAGGAGCCTGCTTTTGTATGACGGACAGAACTGGGGTTAAAGGTCAGCATGACCAAAACTCACATCACAAGAAGGTGACAAGAGGATGGATTAACTACTATGCTGTTGGTTCCATGAAAACGACAATGCTGTGAATTTACTGCGGTATCGCGTCGGACAGGGGGAGCTTCCCCTGTCCGGTTAAGATGAGAAATGAGGAGGATATATTAATGATCGGACAGAGAACAGAAATATGGAAAAAAGACGAGTACTCTTATCCTGCGGCATATGGCTTTATACCTCTGATGGTAAGCTACGTGCATGAAGACAGGAAGATCCGTCCGGCTATGATCGTTGTCCCGGGCGGGGCATACCGCTACGCTTCACCCTCTGAGGGGGACATTGTTGCACGGCAGTTTTACAGCGCCGGATATAATGTTTTTGTGCTTGCATATACGGTAAATTATCTGGGAGATGAACCGCTTGGTCTTCAGCCGCTCAGGGATATTTCCAGAACTGTCCGGATTATCCGTCTTCACGCGGAAGAATGCAGGATCGATCCGTCTAAAATCGTGGTATGCGGATTCTCTGCGGGAGGGCATCTCTGTGCCAGCCTGTGCGTACACTATAAGGATATAGACGACTGCCGGCCTGAATATGACGCTGTGTCGAATCGTCCGGATGCTGCCATCCTGGCATATCCGGTTATTAATTCCGGAAAGTATGCGAACAGAGAATCTTTTCTTGCGCTTCTGGGAGAAAAAGCGTCCCAGAAAGACCTGGAATACATGTCATTGGAGAATCATGTGACAGAAGATACTCCTCCCTGTTTCCTCTGGCAGACAGCGACAGACGACAGCGTTCCGGTTGAGAACAGCTGCCTGTTTGCCCGGGCCTGCAAAACGGCCGGAGTTCCTTATGCGCATCACATATTTACGGATGGAGTTCACGGGATGTCTGTGGCGAATGAGGCATGGCTGGAGGGAAAGAACAGGGATTCCTATACACTGGAACAGATCGTAAAACTGGCAGATGCGATTCAAAACGGGGAGACCGGATATCCGCCGGAAAAAGGAAGTGAGATACTCAGAGAGAGGGGGCTGTCGGGCGAACCGCGGGAAAAATGGTCCCCGGAGATGAAAGAATGGCTCAGAACCGTACTGCCCGAGGTAGGAATGTGGCCGGAGATGGCCCGGAGATGGCTTGAAAGAATACTGGATACCGCGGCGGCGGTATAAGAAAACAGGACTAAGGAGAAACAGATCATGAGAATTTTATTTATCAGACATGGCGATCCCGACTATGTCAATGACACTCTTACGGAAAAAGGACACAGAGAAGCAGCATTGCTGGCAGAGCGGGCTGAGGATCTGAATCTTGGAAGATGTTTTGTGTCTCCGCTGGGAAGAGCGCGCGACACGGCGGCATACTGTCTGAAAAAAACGGGATATACGGCCAGGACGCTGGACTGGCTTGAAGAATTCCCGGCCAGACTGGATCTCAACAAAGTGCCGCAGCTGAGAAAAGCCTATCCAAATTCCAGGATGAAAGACGGAGAGTATGTACCGCGGGTCGTGTGGGATATGGCTCCTGCATACTGGACGGAACATGAGGAGTATTTTGACTGCAGAAAATGGAGGGAGACTGAGGTCTGCCGTAATTCGGATGCCGTTGCGACATACGACAGGGTAACGGAAGCGTTCGACAGATTTCTCGCGGATTTCGGGTATGTCCGGGAGAAAGCCCATTACAGAGTGGAGAAGGCGAATACGGACACGATTACATTTTTCTGTCATTTCGGGGTCACATGCGTCCTGCTTTCCCGTCTCTGGAATGTATCTCCATTTATTCTATGGCACAGTCTAGCTCTGGCGCCTACGTCTGTTACAGAGGTCGTTACGGAAGAAAGGGAAGAGGGCACCGCGTACTTCCGCGGTCTGAAACTCGGAGATGTCTCTCATCTGTATGCGGGAAAGGAACCTGTCTCATTTGCGGCAAGATTCTGCGAGATTTTCAGCGACAGAGAACACAGACACTGACAATCAGCTGCTCATATGCATAGTATAAAAGAAAAAGGAGTTTTTCTGTTATGGCATATGAGACTTTTGAGAAGATAGAGGGAGTCATACAGAGTGTCAACAGAGGGGATTCATGCTGCACCATGATGCTTTCCCTGATCAGTAATTCCAATATCGTAAATGTCGTTGTCTCGGGCGACACGATAATCATTGATAATGTGCGGCTGCGCGCAGGTCTGCGCGTTGCCGTATTTTATGATGCAAATCTCCCTACACCTGCTGTCTATCCGCCGCAGTACCGCGCGCAGCTCATTACGTCGCTGAGACGGGGACCGCAGGCTGCGCTGGCTTATTTTGATGAGAATCTCATATCGGATGATAATACACTGCAGCTCAACATCGGACCGATGACGAATGTGGTTACACTGAATGGTCAGTCCTACACATGCACTCCGGAAAATTCGGAGCTTCTTGTTTATTACACAAATACAACCTTCAGCATTCCTGCAATGACAACGCCTCAGAAAATCGTGGTCATGTGCCCGGATTAAAGGATAGTCTGAATGTAAGAATAATCCCTCTGGACAGGATAAAATCCCATGCCGGTTCAGGGGGATTATTCCTCGGATATGAAAAACATGAAACACTGTCCGGAACAGCTGAAATCGGGAGAGCTTCATGCCGAGCATATTCTCGAAAAAGGTTGAAAATAGTCGAATGAAATTTATTGTTTACCAGATATTTACAATTTACCATATTAAAGGGAACAGGGCTCAATATCGGGAGGATATTGTTATGAATTACAGAAGAATTATCATCAGTATTCTTGATTCTCTGGGCGCGAACAAGTCATATAGAGGTTATGATTACGTTGTATACGGCATGCAGTTAATGCTGGAAGACGAGGAATGTGTGACGTGCATTACAAAATCCCTCTATATTGATATTGCGAAATATTACCACACTACATGGAATTGCGTGGAAAAGAATATCAGAACCCTTGTCAAAGATATATGGAATTCCGGTAACAGAGATCTGTTCAGAATCATATTCAGAAAATCGGTTAGAGAGAAAAAGCCGACAAATAAAGAATTTTTCAAATACATCTATGAGTACATTTCTGAGATGGACAGAAAAGGAGAAAATGAGCGTTCATGGATCTCGGTAATCTGTCCGATTTCAAATCAATACTGCGAGTCGCTTTCGGTCTATTACACAAAACTTCTGAGCGTGCTGGATGATACACGGACAAATATTGTACAGAATGAAAAAAGCGGGAAGTCCGTAAAAGCGGAATTCCCACTTGAGTGCTGAAAGAGCGGAGACGGAGGGATTCGAACCCTCGTGCCCCGGAGGGCAAACGCATTTCGAGTGTTTTACTCTGAACACACTTTAGTGGACAAACACCGATTTTGAAGCACTATGTAGGAAGTTGAAAACTGCGAAAAACGCAGTAAATTCAAGGGATTACAGCTCAGAACCCTTGCAACTATAAGGAAAACTCGAACCCACGGTAAAAGAACAAAAAAAGGCTCAAAATCGGAAAAAAAGAGAGAACTTGGAGAGAACGGAGAGAACTCAGGAGAGAACTCAAGCCCTTTCTACACCTGCATTTGCAAGGTGTCTGAAAAATATTTAGAGAGAACTATCGCACCTTTTTCTGCTGTTGACCAATTTTACTGCAAAGAGGTGTCGATGATGATTACAGACAAATACTGCAAGGAAATATTGGAACAATACCCTGAATACATAACTAAAGACCAGATGTACCGCATCTGTCATATTAGTAAAAAGACCTGCCTTTTCCTATTGGAAAGCGGTCTTGTACCAAACATAGACAGTGGGAAAAAGACCCGACGTTTTAAAATTAAGACAAGCGATGTTATCCAGTATCTTAGAGATAGAGATGACTACCCAGAACTTTTCAAGGCTCCCGATGGTTACTATAAAGGAAATGGTTGTAAAAAAGCTCCTGCTTTTGACGAAGTATTCATTAAAGATGATTTGACCCGTATGCGGCAGTTTTATGAAAGGTTATTAGAGAAACAGAAATATCCCGATGTGATGACTGCGGAACAAGTAGCTCAATTTACAGGATACAATAAAAATTCTGTAAGTAAATGGTGCAGTAAAAAACAGCTTCAGAGCTTTTTCATAAGACAGAAATATCAAATTCCAAAAGAATATTTGTTGGACTTTCTTGTAAGTAGATATTTTATAGGGATTACGGTCAAGTCCTCTAAGCACCGGAAGTACAATGAGCAAATTCGTAAGCTGAGAGATGCAAGTCAAAATTAAATTGTACATTTGAGCCGCTCTCCGTTCCTGCATATAATGAAAGTGAAGAAACGGAGGTGGCTCGTATGAGAGAACAGAAATTCCACATTTATCTGGATAGCCACGAAAGGACAATCCTGCTACATAGCCTTGTGGAACTGAAAAATCAGCTCCTTGCGCAAGGCAGATATGCGGACTGCGTTGACGAACTGATTTTTAAGGTTACGGGCGCACCGCTGAAAAAACTCAAAGTACAACACGATTGCGGGAGGGTATAATGGATGGCGTAGAATTTAAAGAATTGTTCAAGGTGGCTGTGGAAACACTGAGGGAAAAGACGATTACTCCACTGTTGGAAGCGGACGCAACCTATCAGGAGGACTCTGAAAATGAGGGGATTGCGGAAATGCACTATCTCCAGTTGGATTTGACGGAGGAACAGCGGAAAGTCTGTAACCGCCTGCTTGAGTGCCGGGACAAGCAAGATATTGAGTATGCTACCCACGCATATATCGCAGGTCTGTATGACGCTTTTCGGATCATGGTGGTGCTGTTCCCTGATAAGTGGGACACAGACGATATACGGAAGCTGTTTGCGGCAAAAGTCAACAACTAAATATTGAAGATTTTATTTACATAGCCGATTGGTATCAAAGCCAGTCGGCTTTTTTGCGTTCCGGGGAGATTTTCAGAGGGACTTTACATAGCCACCCTGACAAAGTGGCTAAATTTATGCGAAAGGAGGACGCAT
>ERZ1090862.1105-NODE-1107-length-12036-cov-4.733244_pt1 | contig 12036 bp, 7 predicted proteins | sample MGYA00478481_ERZ1090862 | MGnify/ENA primary metagenome ERZ1090862 (study PRJEB33644, sample SAMEA5815745) | chicken gut metagenome | biome: Chicken; feature: Gastrointestinal Tract; material: Caecum | place: Ireland | collected 2019-01-01 | study: A study of the... | reverse complement strand
AATAACTGGAAGTCTCAAACCCGGTTGCCAGTGCGATCTCCGTGACGCTCATCGAGGTGGAAATCAACAGCTTTTCCGCCTCCGCCACCCGGAGGCTGTTCAGGTAATCGGGAATTTTCCGGTGCATCAGACGCTGGAACGAGCGGGAAAAGTAACTGTAACTGAACCCGCACAGTTCCGCCAGAGATCCGGCAGAGATATTCTGCCGGAAATTCTCATTCATATAAGTCAGCGCAGGCTCCAGCGCCCGGAAAAGCTCCCTGTCTCTTGCTGTATAATTGAAAAATGCAGGATTCTGTCTGTGCCAGTAGCGTATCATCCAAAGATAAATCCCGAGGAGATGGCTCCGTACAGCCAGTTCATACGCGTATTCCTTTTCCCCGGTTTCTTTCAGGATCTTGTGAAACAACCGCGGCACTTCGGATCCATGCATCTCCTCCCTCGAGATTACTTTCTCCTGCAAAGCTTCGGAGGACAGCAGCGGGCGCAGATACCCGGGATCGATTCCCGATCCGGCGAGATCATTCTGCAGAAACTCCGGCATAAAACGAACGACAATGTATGTCCCTCCATGATCCGACAGGGCATAAATATGATGAACCTCCTCAGCGCTGATCACGACCAGATCACCGGCCTTCCACTGATGCCAGGAACCGTTTAAAAAAATCCGAAATTCTCCCTCCAGACCGAAAAGCAGCTCAATATAGGAATGATAATGCGCAGGATAAACACTGCCGCTGCAGGCGGCTGTCTGCAAATGACAGAGAAAATCGCAGGGGATCCCGTCAATATACGTTTTTTCTTCTCTGATATAAGCTTCCATTTCACCCTCATGACAAAAAAGTGTTATTTTTTAACAAAACTATTATAGCATCTTATCCCGAAATAAGATATGCTGATTTCTGTAAAATCAGCAGGAGGTAACATCATGCAGACTGTAAAATTTGGAACTGTGATCCCGGAACTTGCCGAGTGCAGCAGGAAAGCGGCAGCGGAAGGTGCTGTGCTCCTGAAAAACGAAGATCATATTTTACCCTTCATCAACAGAGAATGTGTCTCCGTCTTCGGACGGATCCAGCTCGACTTTTATCGCAGCGGAACCGGTTCCGGCGGAGCTGTCAACGCTCCATACACCAAAAATCTGGTGGACGGATTCCGTGAAAATCCGGATCTGTGTATCAACGAGGAGCTGGTGTCTGTCTACGAAAACTGGCGGCAGACACACCCTGCCGACGATGGCGGAGGAGTTTGGGCCGGAGAACCCTGGAATCAGAAGGATATGGATCTGACCGAGGAAATCGTCCGGACCGCCCGCGGAAAATCCGAAAAAGCCGTTTATGTGATCGGGCGAACCGCGGGGGAGGATAAAGACAATACTCCGGAAGAAGGCGGTTACTGCCTGACTGCACAGGAAAAGCAGAATCTGGAACTGATCACAACATTTTTTGAAAACACGGTGGTACTGCTGAATGTGGCGAATATCATCGATATGACCTGGGTAGAGGAAGAACGCTACCATGGCCATATCAAAGCAGTCCTTTACTGCTGGCAGGGCGGACAGATTGGCGGTCTGGCGGCAGCCGATGTACTGTCCGGAAAAGTGAACCCCAGCGGAAAACTGACGGATACCATTGCCAAAACGTTCGATGATTATCCGTCCAGTCCCAATTTCGGCGGAAAAAAAGAAAACATCTATCAGGAAGATATCTATGTGGGATACCGCTATTTCGAAACCTTCTGTCCGGAAAAAGTGTTATATCCCTTTGGATTCGGGCTTTCTTACACGGAATTTTCTCTGAAACCGCTTGGCGGCACCTGTAAAGAAAAACACGGGGAGACATGTATCTGTGTACAGGTCCAGGTGGAAAATACAGGAACACGGCCGGGCAAAGAGACGGTTCAGCTTTATGTCAGCGCGCCTCAGGGAGCACTTGGAAAACCGGCTCTGGAACTGAAAGCGTTCCGGAAGACGCGTCTGCTCCAGCCCGGAGAATCCGTCTGCATTTCCCTCACCGTGCCGGTAAAAAATCTGGCATCTTATGACGACAGCGGCGTATCCGGCGCAAAATCCGCTTACGTCCTGGAACCCGGCGGTTATTTTTTCCATGCAGGCGGCAGTATCCGTGATCTGCAGCCTGTGAAAATTGACGGCAAAGACTGCTGGACCGTTTCTTCCCTGACGATTACAGAGCAACTGGAGGAGGCTCTTGCTCCGGAAAAAGAGTTTCAGCGGATGAAACCAGGCGCTGAAGAGAAAAACGGTATCCGCAGCCTGGAATATGAGTCAGCGCCGCTTCGCACTGTGGATCTGGAAGACCGGATCCGCAGGAGAATGCCGCAGGAGCTGCCGCAGACCGGAAACCGCGGCATCAAACTTCGCGATGTGGCAGAAACCGCAGCATCCATGGATGACTTTATCGCCCAGTTCAGCGATGAGGATCTGGAAGCGATCGTCCGGGGAGAGGGCATGAGCAGTCCGAAAGTCACACCGGGCACCGCGTCTGCCTTTGGCGGGGTCACGAACTCTCTGATCTCCATGGGGATTCCTGTGGCATGCGCGGCGGACGGTCCGTCCGGGATCCGTATGGAAGGCGGTTACTCCGCAACCCAGATGCCCATCGGAACCCTGCTCGCATCTACCTGGAATCCGGAACTGGTGGAAGAGCTGTACACCCTTGAGGGGAAAGAAATGTATGCCAATCAGGTGGACACGCTTCTCGGACCGGGGATCAATATCCACCGCCATCCTCTGAACGGCCGGAACTTCGAATATTTCTCGGAAGATCCGTATTTGACCGGATGCTTCGCATCGGCTGCAGTCCGCGGGATCAGCGCCGGAAAAGGCGTCGGAACGATCAAACATTTTGCAACAAACAATCAGGAGACCGCCCGTTCCGAGGAAAACAATGTAGTGTCAGAGCGCGCGCTTCGGGAGATCTATCTGAAAGGTTTCGAGATGGCAGTAAAGGAAGGCGGCGCTCAGTCCATTATGACTTCCTACAACGCGATCAACGGCCACTGGGCCGCATCCAATTACGATCTGAACACAACGATCCTCCGGGGAGAATGGGGATATACGGGAATTGTGATGACCGACTGGTGGGCATGCATGAACCATCCGTTCCTGGGCGGCCCCAGCAGCAGACAGAGCGCCTCCTATATGGTCAGAGCACAAAATGATCTGTACATGGTCGTTCCCAATCACGGAGCCGAAGCCAATGCCTACGGGGATGATCTGGCGCAGGCACTGGCCGACAGAGAACTAACCCGGGGCGAACTGCAGAGATGTGCGGCAAATATCTGCCGCTTTCTCACAAAAGTTCCCTGCATGGACCGTGATCCAAGAGAGCAGGAGAGAATCGAACTGCAGAAAGCAAGTATGCAGATTCCCGACGGATTCGAGAAAAGCGTTCTGATCCTGAACGGAAATGAAAATTACTCCATGGATTTTGATCATCCGTTGGCCCTGGAGGTGACAGAGCCCGGTACTTACTTTATGGAGGCAGGCCTTTCCTCTGCATCATCGCAAATGTCGCAGGTATTTATGGAATTCTGTCTGAACGGAACCCCTCTGCTCCAGGTGCAGATGGGCGGCACCTGCGGCAAAGTTACCGGCAGAAAACTGGCCAAGGTTCGCCTGGAAAAGGGCTTCTATCTGCTCGAGGCTAAGCTCCTGAAACCGGAACTTTCCATTGAGTGGGTGAGGTTCCAAAAACTGGCATGATTTTTCGCAATTATAACATCTGTACCTGTTCCGTACCTGTATTGTAACCGCCGCAGCCGGCAGAAACGTCCGGCTGCGGTTTCCTTATGTTACAGTAATAAAGTTTCCCCTGCTCTGCAATTCCCCGAATGTCTCCGGGAATGTTTTTCGGAGAACAAGATCAGATATAGAAAATAACTATAAATATCAATTCCATATAACTATTGGACTTTCTCCATTCCGTGGCGCTATACTTTACGTATATTAAAAAACAAAGGGTGCTGAGCCCATAAGATCAGGAGGAATCAATGGTAACTCTGGAAACATTTCTGAATCATCTAAACCAGGGCCTGCCGGTTGCTGCAGGCTCTGAATTGCAGCAGTTTATGACCGAACTGAGCAATGAAGCGCGAAAAATCACGATTGAACTGAATACGGTCTGGCATGATCCGAAAGAGATCTGCGAACTATTTTCACAGCTGACCGGTACCAGGGTGGATGACAGCTTCCGCCTGTTTCCGCCTTTCTATACGGACTGCGGGAAAAACATCCATGTGGGAAAAAATGTTTTCATCAACGCCGGATGCCAGTTTCAGGACCAGGGCGGTATAACGATCGGAGACGACACGCTGATCGGCCACAACGTAGTCCTGGCAACGTTGAATCATCATTTTGATCCGGAAAAGCGTGGAGATCTGATCCCCGCGCCTGTCACGATCGGGAACAAGGTATGGATCGGAGCAAACGCTACGATTCTCCCGGGTGTCACGATCGGAGACCATTCCATCATCGCTGCCGGCGCAGTAGTGACAAAGGATGTTCCCAAAGATGTGATCGTCGGCGGTGTACCGGCAAAAGTCATAAAACATCTGGAAAAGCCGGAAAAAACGAGTAAAATAGAAAAAGAACGCGACAATACAGGAAAGAGAGGTAAGCATATGATTTACAAAGAGTATCAGGATCTGAAATTATCCGCACTTGGAATGGGCGCCATGAGGCTCCCTGTCATTGACGGAGATGACGCCCGGATCGACGAGGCTGCTGCCTGTCAGATGGTAGATTATGCTATGGAACACGGCGTCAATTATTATGACACCGCATGGGGATATCACAACGGAAATTCCGAACTGGTAATGGGAAAAGCCCTGGCAAAACATCCCAGAGAAAGCTTTTATCTGGCTGACAAATTCCCGGGATATGATCTGTCAAACATGGACAAGGTAGAAAAGATTTTTGAAAAGCAGCTGGAAAAATGCCAGGTTTCCTATTTTGACTTTTACCTGTTCCACAATGTTTGCGAGATGAACATAGACGCATATCCGGATGAAAAATACGGAATTCATGAATATCTGATGAAGCAGAAAAAAGCCGGAAGGATCCGCCATCTCGGCTTTTCTGCCCACGGAAGCTATGACGTCATCAAACGTTTCCTGGAAGCCTACGGCAAAGACATGGAATTCTGCCAGATCCAGCTGAATTATCTGGACTGGTCGTTCCAGGACGCCAAGGCGAAAGTGGAACTTCTTCAGGAATATAAAATACCGGTATGGGTCATGGAGCCGCTGCGCGGAGGATCTTTGGCAAAGCTTTCCGAAGAAGACACTGCCCGCCTGAAACAGCTTCGTCCGGAAGAGTCCGTTCCCGCCTGGGCGTTCCGTTTTCTCCAGAGCATTCCGGGCGTGACAGTTACTCTCTCCGGTATGTCAAATTTCGAACAGCTTCAGCAGAATATACATACCTTCGAGACGGACGCACCGCTGAACGATACAGAAATGAAAGAGCTTCTGGAGATCGCCGACGGTATGGTTCGGAAGATCGTACTCCCGTGCACCGCCTGCCATTACTGTGTCAGCCACTGCCCGCAGGGACTGGATATTCCGAATCTGATCTCACTGTACAATGAACACTGTTTTACCAAAGGCGGTTTCATCGCACCGATGGCGATGTCAGCGATCCCGGAAGAAAAACGCCCCAGCGCATGTATCGGATGCCGCAGCTGCGAGGCTGTCTGTCCGCAGCAGATCAAGATCTCCGAGGCAATGGCAGATTTCGCGGAAAAGCTCGGAATGTAACGTCTTGCTTTTTCGTTAGCCCCGGATCCATAGCTTCGAGAATCTCCTGTACCGATTCCATCTGATCCGACGTAACAGTTCAGCCAGGTCTGCGCAGAAGATGCGCAGACCTGGCTGAACTGTTACGATCTGGCCTTTTATCATCAAAAGAAACTTCCTTATCCGGAAAGCGTATGGTATAATGGAAAAAATTCTGAAGAATCACGGAGGCTCACATGGTTGTACCAAAAACGGACAGAGAATCTCAAAAGAAGATGCATACCTGAACTGTGCAGAAACTTTCGCATACAGAAGTACCTGTATCAAAAGAAAATATGGGGCTGTCATTGTCAAAGACGACGCTGTTATTTCTACCGGATACAATGGTTCTCCCAGAGGATATGAAAACTGCTGTGATATCGGCCATTGTCCAAGAATCCCCCTGAACATGCATCAGGGACAGGGATATGATATCTGCCGGGCAATTCATGCAGAAGCAAATGCGCTGTTGAACTGTTCCCGCAACCAGACGATCGGCGCGGATCTCTATCTGACAGGCATCAATCCGGAGGATTGCTCCATCCATCCTGCCAGGCCGTGCCCGCTTTGTGCCCGGCTAATCATCCAGGCAGGGATCAGAAATGTTATTCTCAGGCAGGGAGATGGCGCCGGCCGGTATATCGTTGTTCCGGCGGAAAACCTGAAATGGCATAGTTAAAAGATTTCTTTTATTGACAAAAATAAAATTTTATGAAATAATTACGATAATTCAGGCAATGAACATACGTGAGTAGAGGAGATTCAGCGTTCCAGAGACGGAGTGTCACCGGCTGAAAGCATTCCGCGTAAACCTTCTTGAAGTTTCAGTATGGGAGCCTTCCGGCGAAAAGCATTCTGCGTTAAGCCGGATGCCCGTGTAGCAAGATTTTACACAAAAAGAGTGCAGAGTAATGAAAACCGTTCCGCCGGCTGACCGGTGTCGGATCAAACAGAAATACTCTGAAATAGGGTGGTACCGCGATTAACATCGTCCCTTGTTGTGATAGAACAGGAGACGGTGTTTTTTTGTGAAACGTAGTCTGTTTTCATTGAAACCCATAACAGCGTTTCGCAGCTACCCGTCTTCAAACAGAAAGGAGAAGTTTGGAAGTAAACTTCCAAATCTACCATTATTGACGCAGTAAATGCGTCAGAAGGAGGAAAACATGATGAAAGATAAAATCAACAGTATTTTATCGGAAGCCAAAAGCAAAATTTCAGATGCGGCAAACGAAGGAGAACTTCAGAATGTAAAGAGCGCATTCATCGGTAAGCAGGGATCTCTGAGTCTTTTGATGAAAGAACTCCCGACGCTTGACGTATCTCTTCGCCCGGAAATGGGAAAACTCCTGAACCAGGTAAAAAAACAGATCACGGACTTGATCGATGAGAAACGGATGGAATTGAAGCTGAAAGCTTCTGAAGTATCCCCGGATTTTGACTGTTCCGTTCCGGGTATTCTGCCGTCCGGCGGCGGACTTCATCCAATCACACAGATGTGCTATGATCTAAACGATACTTTCCGTTCCATGGGTTTTGAAATCTTTGAGGAAGATGAGATCACCAGCGAACTATATGCGTTTGACAAACTGAATTTTCCGCCGAACCATCCCGCCCGCGAGAGTATGGACACTTACTGGATCGACGGACACGACAGCGGCAGCACGAATGAGAAGCTTTGTCTTCGTCCCCATCTGACAGGCGGAAGCGTCCGCTATATGCAGACTCATAAACCGCCATACCGTTTCGTATATCCAGGCCGCGTTTACCGCAACGAGACGACAGACGCTCACCACGAGAGAGCTTTCTTTCAGTACGAAGCGCTGATCGTGGACAAAGACATTACTTTCACCTCCGGCAAAGTGATGATCAAGAGCATCCTCAGCAAAGTGTTCGGCACTGACGTGCCGGTGAGAATGCGTTCCGGATTCTTTCCGTTTGTGGAACCCGGCTTTGAAATCGATATGCAGTGTCAGGTATGCGGCGGCAAAGGATGCAGCGTGTGCAAGCATGTAGGATGGATCGAGGTAATGCCGGGCGGTTCTCCGCATCCAAACGTTCTCCGGGCAGCAGGCCTGAACCCTGACGAGTATACAGGTTTCTACGTAAATATCGGTCTGGACCGTCTGGTTATGATGCGTTACGGTGTCGATGACGTCAGACTGTTCCACAGCGCTGATCTGAGATTTCTGAAACAGTTTAGATAAAACCGGAGGAGGAGAAAATGAAATTATCATTATCATGGATAAAAGATTATGTACAGATCCCGGAGGACGCAGATCTGAAAAAGCTGGCATACGATCTGACCATGTCCACCGTGGAAGTGGAAGATGTAGAGTATCTTGCGCGCCGCTTTGACCATATGGTTGTCGGCGTCATTGAAAAAGTCGAGGCTCATCCAAATGCAGACAAGCTGCGGGTATGCACCGTCGACCTTGGCGGGGAGACAAAGGATATCGTCTGCGGAGGGATCAACCTGGAAGAAGGAATGCGTGTCGCAGTCGCCTGCCCGGGAGCAGTCGTGCGCTGGCATGGAGAAGGGGAACCGGTGGAGATCAAAAAGTCCAAACTCCGCGGCGTGGAATCCTTCGGCATGATCTGTGCGTCGGATGAGATCGGACTGGGAGAACTTTTTCCGTCATCTCAGGAAGCGGAGATCCTTGACCTTTCTGCCTTTGAGGTACCGGCTGGCACCCCGCTGGCGGATGCGCTGGATTTGAATGACGTGATCCTTGAGATCGACAACAAGTCTATGACCAACCGTCCGGATCTCTGGGGGCATTATGGGATCGCCCGCGAGATCGCGGCTCTCTATGATCTCCCGCTGGCAGAGATCAAACCTTTTGAAACAGAAGTATCGTCCGACTTCAGGACAGAGATCCTTGCGCCCGACCGGTGCTCCAGATATATCGGCGTGGAGATGTCCGGAGTAGAAGTAAAGCCGTCGCCATATAAGATGCAGAACAGGATTTGGAAGGCAGGCATGCGCCCGATCAATGCGCTTGTAGACATCACAAATTACGTGATGCTTGCCACAGGCAACCCGACCCATGCGTTCGATGCAGACAATATCACGGGACATATCGTCGTGAGACACGCGCAGACCGGAGAGAAGCTGCTCCTCCTGAACGATAAGGAAATCAGCTTGTGCGAAGATGACCTTGTGATCACAGATTCTGAAGGACCGGTCGCTCTTGCGGGCGTTATGGGCGGTGCAAAAGATTCTATCCTTCCGAAGACAGAGCGCGTGATCCTCGAGGTAGCAAACTTTGAAGCTGCCGGCATCCGGCGCACGGCGCTCCGCTACGACACTCGTACCGAAGCTTCTTCCAGATATGAAAAAGCAATCGATCCGGAACGGTGTGACCAGGCTCTGGCGCTTTCCATGAAATATTTTAAGGAACTCTATCCGGAACTGAAGGTGACAGGATTCTGCGACAATTACGTGAAAAAACTTGAGCGCGCAGAGATCGATGTGAGCCTGTCCTGGCTGGAAAAGAGACTCGGAAAACATCTGACCAACGCAGAAATGCAGGGAAAACTGGAACTGCTCGGGTTTGACGTGCAGATCGACGGCGACAATATGCATGTGACTGCGCCTTCCTGGCGTTCCACAGGCGATATTTCCATCAAAGACGACGTGATGGAAGAGGTTGCCAGAATGTACGGATACGATAACTTTGAGGCGACGGAATTCACCACCACGTTTACAGGCGCTATTAATCAGAAAGACAAGAGCCTCGTCAGAAATATCAAAGAGTATCTCGCAATCCGCTGCGGAATGCAGGAAGTGTACACCTATCCGTGGATGAACGATGTGTTTGTAAACGCAGTCCTGCAGAATACCGACGGGATCCTTAAGCTGTCCACACCGCCGGCGCCGGATATGAGTTATATCCGCTCCTCGCTCCTTCCGAACCTCTGTGAGGCGGTTGTGAAAAACGAACGTTATTTCAACGACTTCTCGATCTTTGAGGAGGCTCAGGTATTCTTTGACAGAAATTACTCCGCCGTATACGATGACAGAGAACTTCTTCCGGAACAGCGCAGACATATCGGAGCAGCGTTTGCCAGCAGTGTGAAAGACATCAATACTCTTTTCCGCGAGGCAAAAGGCGTTCTTGAATATATGCCGCGCTATACACATATGGAAGCGTTTGAATTCAAAAAAGAAGAGAAACCGGTATGGGCGGATAATGTTGTCTGGCTGAACCTCTTCCTTGACGGGCAGAAGATCGGAGATATGGGACTGGTGGCCAAAAAGGTTTCCATGGAATGCGGCATCAAGAACCTTTCCGTGATGCTTTTTGAACTGGATGCCACAAAGCTGAAACCGCTGAAATCCAGGACAAACAGATTTACACACCTTGCCGAATATCCAAAGACCGATTATGATATTTCTATGCTGTTTGATTCCGGCACATCATGGCACGATATCTACGATGCGATCATGGGACAGAAAAAGGCGAGCGCGCTTCTCGAGGATGCATCCTTCGTCGACGAATACAGAGGAAAACAGATCCCGGATGGAAAGAAATCCGTGACGATCCGCCTGACAATCGGATCGGACGAGAAGACACTGACTTCCCAGGAGATCGAAAACGCAGCCGGCCAAGTAATGAAGAAACTCAGCAAGAAGATGGGCGCGGAACTCAGAACACAGTAAGCCTAAGCTTAAAATCTGTTCTTCCGGTTCTGTACAGAAATATGCAGGATCGGAAGAACAGTTGTAAACAGAAACAGACAGCGGAGATCAGCGGCCGCATCATGGCTGAACTGTTACCGGAATTTTCATAAAATTGCTTGCATTTTTGAAAAAAAGTGGTATACTGATTTACATGCAGATATAGTTCATCGGTAGAACGCCAGCTTCCCAAGCTGGAGAGGCGGGTTCGATTCCCGTTATCTGCTCTCTGAAGCCCTTGATTTTACTGGGTTTTTCGATGCACGGTAATCGAAAGGTAATCAAAAAGGTAATCAGAACTAATGTTCTGCGAATTGAATACACAGAGGAAGAAATTCTGAACATATGACATCGCAAGGTTTTTGCGGTGTTTTTTTAATGAAATTAAATGAAGGTGATGAGATGCAGAAAGCAAATCAAAAACGTGTAGCCATCTCCATTAGTGTTTGTATAAAAATTTCTTCCAGATTTCCGGATATAATCGGGTTTAAATTAATGTAGCCCTGACTTTCAATTCTCAATTTGTGTCTTCAATTCATTATAAACAACCAGATTCATGGCATCGAGACAGATTCCTTTCGCCGCTTCTTCGCCACCGTTTGTCCAATATGCTGTGACCAGCCGACCATTTTCCCGAAACTGTTCCCAGTTTTGATCATTCAATCCCCGTTTATATTGTTTCCATATATCCCGGTACTGCAATGACTGACTTTCGGGAATGAAATCTGACAATTGGGGGCCGCCCCAGAGTTTCAGGCTTTCAGATTCCCTGGTTGGCTTTTCGTTCAGGCTCACTTGATCTGGTGTTATAATCCCCGGGCCGTACTCGTAAATTTCGGGATTTGTATCGCCGAAAACCCTGTTCATCTCTGTGAATACTTTTTCCATATCCGCATCATCAGAGTAAAAAACTCTTATCTCTGCCAGTCCACAGTCTGCTCCTTCTTCGCCGCCGTCAGGATAATCCTCCGTATACGTTGTGTCTAGAAAATTGCAGATCACTTGGGAAGCTTCTTCGCCAAACATATCAATGTCATTAAAAACATATGATTCCGTTCTCGGCGCTGTATCGTGCAATGAGACATTTTCTTCGCGGATGTTTAATTGATCCAGAACTTCTTCCGGCAGCATTCCCCACTCCAGGCCGGGATATTCCAGATAGCGATCATTATGGGAAAAATTGCAACCGCCTAAAAAAAATGCAAAACAAATTATTACGCTCACTAAAGCATTCTTTTTTTTCATGATTAATTCTCCGACTTTGCGCTTAATAGTATTCTGTTACCCATTGTCCATCTGAAGCCGTAGGCTGGCCTTGAATAGTGTATGATAATCCAATACCCTTTGAACCAACCATAATTTTTGAATAGCCAAGCGATTGTGTGATTGAAAAACTTTCGTTATCATTTATAGTATTTGAAGTTTTAGATTTTTTGTGTTGTCTTTTCGTTGTAAATATTGCTCTAATGCAATTTTTAATACGGCTTTTTCATCGGTAATCGTTCCACTAAGAACTTCGTTATAAACTCTCTCCCTTGTAATTTCATCAACCAATACAC
>ERZ1090862.1101-NODE-1103-length-12042-cov-21.199049_pt1 | contig 12042 bp, 8 predicted proteins | sample MGYA00478481_ERZ1090862 | MGnify/ENA primary metagenome ERZ1090862 (study PRJEB33644, sample SAMEA5815745) | chicken gut metagenome | biome: Chicken; feature: Gastrointestinal Tract; material: Caecum | place: Ireland | collected 2019-01-01 | study: A study of... | reverse complement strand
TTGGAAAGAGCGAGAAAGCTAAGATGAACTTTAAGGAACGTCCCCAAAGTTCAAAGGGAGTGAAATTAAGATGCAAAATAAACGATTTAAAGAAATTGATGAAGAATTTGTATGTGATAATTGTGGCAAAAAAGTTTCAAAACTCGGTTATTCGTGCAGGGACCACTGCCCATATTGTTTATATTCTAAGCATGTGGATAAAAATCCGGGTGATAGAGCAGAAGCTTGCCATGGAGATTTAGAGCCAATACATGTGGAGCCTGATAGTAAAAAAGGATATGTAATTATTTACAGATGTAAAAAGTGTGGCGCTATAAGGAGGAATAAAGCTGCTAAAGATGACAACACAGATTTATTAATTAAATTAACTTGCAATGAGATATAAGAAAAGCCAAAGGAAAAGATGAATTCCTTTGGCTTTCTTGATGTTAGATTACTTTAATAAAGTAATCTACATATTGTGGTCTAGCATCAATGTACTTGTCGAACCAATTTATGCTTTTTTGAAAATTGGCATAAATTGAATCTTTATCGGCATCTGTTGCAAAGAGGCCGTCTTTAGAGTATAATTTGCTATGTCTTTTATATAGCAAATCAGCACCGTAAACCCAATATACGCTCTTTTTGGCTTTTAAATGCTCAAGCCTAAAGGGGCGCAATATGAAATTGGAATTTTTTGGTGCAACTCTAATAACATTGAAACCTTTTTTTCGGATAGCCTTAACTGTTGTTTCGGCTATATCCTCGAGTGAAGGAATGGATATCTTATGCTGAAAACAATCAAGAGCCATTCCATCGATGACTTCTCCAATTTGAATGCTGGAGATATCTAAAATTTGCCGACTCCACTCTTCTTTGCTCATTAAAATCACTCCTTGAAATTTTTCTTAAGAGTTGAAGTACAAACCTTCCTTTATTATAATATCATTTATTTGGCCAAAAATCAATATGCGCAAAAATTGAACTTTAAAGAACGTCCCCAAAGTTCAAGATGTTTTTTTCCTCCGTCCCCAAAAACATCTAAAAAAATGAACTTTAAGGAACGTCCCCAAAGTTCATTAATTTTTAGATTTGTTTGTTTAGGTTAGCACTGGTGTAAGAGCTGCCTTGAAGGCGCTTGCCAGAAGAGGCAAGGTTGATGATGTGGTTTAGCTGCTCGATGGTTTCGTCTAAGGCGTCGATGCGGATTGAGTCAACTGGAAATTCTTTGTAGGAGATTGAGGTGATTTTGCTATTGTATATTGTAGTGACAGACTGGATGTTGTCGGTTTTTATAGGAAACTGCATGTTGAGTCTATCTTGCAAGTAATAGTGATTATTGCTTTGGCATTTGGCTTTACACTCTGGGTAGCATTTGTTTGATTCGCCAAGAAGGCAATAGTTCATATTTACAAGAGGTATTCGTCCATAGACTATTAGCTCTTTTGAAAGGTATTTGTAATTGCATAGATGGTGCATTGAGTCTTTATCAAGCTCAGGTGAAAGTGTAAAGCTACTTATGCCGAGTTTTTTTAGTTCAAGGACGGTATGATTGTTGAAGATATTGAATGTGTAGTTGGCAACTACTTTGAAGTATTTGCCAATGTCGGCGAAGATGTCACTCAGTAGCTTAATGTTTCCAATGTTGGAAATGACAAAACCAGTTATGTCGAAAGTTTGGATAGATTTTTTGGTAGCGTTGATAAAGAGGTTTTTGTAGTTTCCTTTGATTACTGTAGGCATATAGATGTATATGTCAAATTTTTTGCTGAGGGTTTTTATTGTTTCTTCGTATTTTTTGTCAGAAAAATATTTCAAAGGGATGTATATATTTGTTGCACCAACTAATTTTGAGTAATCAAAGGCAAGGTTAAGCTCGTTTAATAAAACGGAGACTTTGGGAATGTTTGCATTTATTAGAGCAGTGTTTGAGTTGACGTTTTTTCTCATTAAATGCAAAACTTTTTTGTTGATGGTGCATTTATTTGCATTTATTGAAATTTTTGGCAAGCGCCTAGCGCATTTTGATATAGCAAAGTTTTCTACTTGCTCAAGGGCGACACGGCGAAGCTCGTTCAATGAGCTTATTTTTGGCAAAAAGCAATTGTCGTCTAAGTCTACATTGATATTTTTAAATTCGTACATGCTTGAAGTAGTCTTTGAAATTTGCTTGATGACGTCCTCCTTAGAAAGAGGTCTGTTTTTGGCCTCAAGAGGTGATTCGTCAATCTCGTATCGTAAGTGCAAATTTTTGTACAAAAGCAGATTGTTGCCAGAAGAAATCTCAATAGATATAGGTCTATTCTTTTTGATGGTTACTTTACAATTAAGCGCAATTTTTCTGTGCTCACCATTGTATGAGTTTTTTGCTTCGGTAGAAAGGGCCTTTGAAGACATTTTAAAAATCTTGTCATTGACATTAATATTTCCTTTCATCCTTCCGATATTGACTGTTTGCCCAGGAACAGTTTCTTTTATATTGCTTTTATTATCCATAAGTTCAGAAATAGTATAAGCGCCAGATTCATGCTCCAAACTAACAGTGTCACCGATGGCGATAGGTTCCCTTAATTTTACTGTGATAAGCCCCTTGGCTTTGTTGTATTTCTGGACTTTACCAAGGAATAGCCCCATATTATTTGGCTTTTCTTTGAACACAAAGTTTCTGTTTGGGTTGCTACCAAGGTGACCACTTGATGACATTCCACGGTTAAAAATTTGCATTAAAGCTTCTTTATCTTTAGGGTCGACTATGTAAGGCTCCTGTGAAAGGGCTAAATCAATGTATTTTCTGTAAATATGAGTGACAGTTGCTACATATTCTGCAGATTTCATACGTCCTTCAATTTTTAAACATTTGACTCCTGATTTGATAAAATCTGGAATATAATCTAATGAGTATAAGTCGCGCGTGCTCAAAAGATAACCAGAATTAATCTCTTTATTGTTTTCAAAGAGTTTGTATGGAAGCCTGCAAGGGCCAGCACATTTGCCACGGTTTCCTGACCTTCCACCTAAAATGCTTGAAAACAAGCATTGCCCAGAATAAGAGATACACAATGCACCATGCGCAAAGCATTCAATTTCTATTTTTGTGTTTTTGCAAATATAATCAATTTCATTAATAGAAAGCTCTCGTGCAAGTACAACTCGCTTAAACCCAAGCTTTTCTAGTTCTAGTGCGCCATTTAGGTCATACACTGTCATCTGTGTGCTGGCATGAATAGGAAGAGAAGGGAAAAGCCTCATCAATTCCATTGCTAGACCTAAATCTTGCACTATAATAGCATCAATACCGAATCTATAGGCGTATTTCGCCAAGGATATGGCTTGCACGAATTCGGTGTCTTTAATAAGTGTATTTAAGGTTAAATTAGTTTTTACACCTCTTATTTTGGCGTAGGAAATGGCCTTTTCAAGTTCGGCTAAATCAAAATTGTGCGCAAAGGCTCTGGCACTAAAAGTGTTGGAACCAAAATAAACACTGTCAGCGCCGTTTTGCACAGCTGCTTTTAAACTGTTAAAATCACCAACAGGTGAGAGTAATTCTATCATATTAACCTCCAAATTTTAGTTTCTTTAAAAATATTTTAGCATAAATTGTTGAAATTTGGAATATCTAAGTGTATAATTTAAAAGGTTTATGGGTATCCGATGTAAAAAACCTAAATATATTATAAGGATTGATAAAAATATATGAAAAAAAGGATTTTTAATGTACTAATTATAGTGATAATTATTATAGCAATTTTATTTGGAATAAATATAAAAGTATTAGCAGCTAGTGCTAATAATGTGGAAGAAAATACGAATTCATCAAATACAGAAAATTCAGCTCCAAGCCAAAACAGTAGCCCTAGCACAAATACAAATACAAGTTCAGATAGCTCAAATAGTGCAACAGGTTCTGGAAGTTCAAATACAAACTCTGGTAGTTCAAGTGGCTCTAGTGGTTCTACTAATTCAGGTAGCACTGGCAGTGCTAGTAATTCTGGCGGCTCAAATAGTACAAGAAATACGAATAATACTACTACCAATACTTCAAGTTCAAACAATGCAGAAAACTCTAGCAATGCAAATTTGAGCAATCTAGGTATCAGACCAAATGACTTTTCTGGATTTAAACCAAGTGTAACAATATATGATGTTACAGTGCCTGAAGATGTTGATTCTGTTGAGGTATATGCAACAGCACAGAGTTCAAGTGCAGAAATTAGTGGAACTGGAACAATTGATTTGGATGAAGGCACAACAACAGTAGAAGTTACTGTAACTGCAGAAGATGGAACGACTAAAACATATACACTTAACATTACTAGAGGCGCAGAAAGCTCTGAAAATGATAGTGATAGTTCTAGCGTAAGTGATGGCAATGGCCTAAAGAGTTTAACAGTAAATGATTTGCAACTTGATCCTGAATTTGATACAAACACATATAACTATACTGTAAAATACATTGGTGAAGACACATCTTTGAATGTGCAAGCAGAACCCACAAGTGAAGACTATGATGTAGAAATAGTGGGTAATGAAAATTTGCAGGAAGGAGAGAATACTATAACAATATTAGTGGCTGATGATTCTGGCGAAAATGTTGCTACATATCAAGTAATAGTTAATAAAAGTTTAGTTGATGAAGAAGCTATTGCTAGGCAAGAAGCACAAGAAAGACAGCAGAAAATGCTGATAATAGCAGGTGCTGTGATTTTGCTGATAATCATTATAGTAACTATAATTATTGTTAAAAAAAGAAAAAGCAAAAATTATGCTGAAGAATTTTCTGGAGTTCCTTTTTATGGAATGAATAAGGAAAATGCAGAATCAGAAAAGTCAAAAGACTTAAAAAAGGATAATGAGGCAGAAGATTACGACTTGCCAAAGGCTTTGAGGAAAGAAGCAAACTTAATTGATGATGATAATAAAGACTTAAAAGATAGCGACAAAAATCGACACGGAAAGAGATTTAAATAATCATAATAATAAATAACAAAAAATTATCTATTATAATATAAGTTAAGAGGATTCAATAGTTGAACCCTCTTTTTGAAGTCTTATAGGAGATTAGCAACATCCTCCTCTGTTACCACCACAGCAGCAGCATATTAAAAGTATAAGGATTATAATCCAGCAACAATCGTCACCAAATCCGAATCCACCGCATCCTCTATTCTCTGGCATAGCCTAGACCTCCTTCCATGTAAAGAACTATGTTTTCTTGTTGTTTCCTTTGTATGGTATATAATATGAAAATTAAAAAAATGTGTTACAGAATTTATTTTCAACTTCACTTGTAATTCACTCAAAACTGATATAAAATATATATGGTTTATAGGTTATGCCATAAAAACCTAAATTTAGAAAACAAGGGAAATGCAAAAATGTCAGAAGAAACTACAAAACATTTAAAGAGAATAGGGGAAATTTTTAGTGATTACAAGGGCACTTCAAACATAAAATATGCTACAGTAAATGGCCTAGATGTAATCAAAAAAACAAATACCCTAGAAGTATATTTGTATTTTGATGAATATATAGAAGTAAAGGACTTGTGGGACTTTGAAAAGTTTTTGAAGGAAAGATTTCAATTCAAAAATGTTGACATAAAAATGAAATATCACGAAAAGGTACAACTAAGGCCTATTAAAGATGAGTGGAAAAACATTATTGCATATATGGCACATAAATATCCTTTAACAAAGCCGATGTTACTATTGAAAAGTGATGTTGAAGAGGATGAGGAAAACCGTAAAATTAAAATCAGCATGCACATAAAAGGTGCAGATTTTTTGAAGGCTAAAAAAACAGACAAAGAATTGCAAAAAGTGATAAAAAATTTATTTGAAAAGGATTATACAATTGAATTAACTGAAAATATTACAGAGGAAGACATTAGAGAGATTAGAGAAAAATTACATAGAGAAGAGGAGCAGATTATAGAGCACATTGAGAATGAAAATAGGCAGCTACTTGCAGAAAAGCAAAAGGCTCAACAGAGTGCTGGAGGGGATATGCCTGATTATAGTGAGTATATGCCTCCATTACCAGATGAGAGTTACATCCCATCTGAGTTAGAAGAAGTGGAGTTACAGCCTAAGGCAGAAGTTAAAGAATACATATTAGGAAAGTCTTCAAAGGCAAAGGAAAAGTTGGTTAAAATAAAGGATTTAACCGCAAATGATGGAAGGGTAACTTTAGAAGGTAGATTAATAAATTCTGAAGTGCGCGAGACTAGGTCTGGAAAGGGAATGGTCATATTTGACATTTATGATGGAACAGGCACAATTACTTGCAAATCATTTGGAAAAGACTATGCAGAAGGAAAAGAAATTTTGAGCAAAATTGAAAGTGCTCATGCAATAAAGGTAATAGGAAAAGCCGGACTAGATACATTTGCAGGAGATGTTACTGTAATTGCAAATACCATAATGGAGACTGACGCAGATATACCAGATATGCCAGAAGAAAAGGAACAAGAAGATACACCATTGATTTTGGGTGTGATGCATAACATTACAGACGAGTTGACTAAAGTGGAAGATATTGGTGTTGACTCTGGAAAAGTTGTGATAAGTGGTGAAGTTATTTATTCTGAAGATAGAACTTTAAAATCAGGTAAAACACTATTTAGCTTTGATGTGTTTGATGGCACAAGCACTATAACCTGTAAGGCATTTTTGAATAAAGATAGTGCAAAAACGACGATGAAGCGTATTCAGAGTGCTAAAGGCGTAAAAGTTGAAGGAAATGCTCAGATGGATACATTCGCAAATGAAATTACAATTCTTGCAAATACGATAATTGAAACTGATGGATTAAAAAAGAGCGTAAGGCAAGATAATGCTGAAGTTAAGAGGGTTGAGCTACATTTGCATACAAAGATGAGTCAGATGGATGCCATAACATCTGCAACAGACCTAATAAAAAGGGCTATGAAATGGGGCATGAAGTCAATTGCAATTACTGACCACGGTGTTGTGCAGGCTTTCCCGGAAGCTCATAAGTTACTTGGATATGACAACCCAGATATGAAAATAATTTATGGAATGGAAGCCTACCTTGCACCAGATAAAAATGCAATTGTGGCAAATAGCAAAGGCCAAAGCATAGATACAACATATTGCGTGCTAGACTTAGAGACTACTGGATTTTCGCCTGTGACAGAAAAGATTACTGAAGTTGGAATAATGAAAATAAAAAACGGTGAGGTGCTAGAGGAGTTTAGTGAATTTGTAAACCCAGAAAAGCACATTCCAGAGAGAGTTACAGAAGTTACTAATATCACTGATGATATGGTAAAAGATGCACCAACAATTGCAGAATTATTTCCAAAAATTCTTGATTTTATTAAAGGAACTGTACTTGTTGCACACAATGCGCCTTTTGATATTGGATTTTTAAAGAGAAATGCTAAAGAACTTGGCTATGAATTTGACTTTACTTGCTTAGACACTTTGAGTTTGGCAAAAGATTTGTTCCCGGACTTCAAAAAATACAAATTGGGCAAAATTGCAGAAAACTTAGGCATAAAGGTAGAAGTAGCGCATCGTGCACTAGATGATGTTGACACAACTGTAAAAGTATTTAATGTGATGATGAAAATGCTAAAAGAAAGAGGAGCAAAAACTGTTGATGATATTGACAAAGTCAGTGTTGATGCAGAAGCTAAAAAAGAGGCATACAAAAAGTTAAAGACATATCATGCAATTATTCTTGCTAAAAATTATGTAGGTCTAAAGAATCTATACAAACTAGTTTCAATTTCTCACTTAGACTATTTTTATAGAAAACCAAGAGTTTTAAAGAGCATTTACAAAAAATATTCAGAAGGGCTAATTTTGGGCAGTGCATGCGAAGCAGGTGAGCTTTACCAGGCAATTGAGCTAGGTAGGTCAGATGAAGAAATAGAAGCAATTGCAAATGACTACGATTATTTGGAAATTCAACCAACTGGGAACAATCAGTTCTTGATTAGAGAAGGCATTGTTAAAGATGAAGAAGGATTAAGAGACATAAATAGAAAAATTGTGGCACTTGGAGAAAAACTAAACAAGCCAGTAGTTGCAACCTGTGATGTTCATTTTATGGACCCACAAGATGAAATTTACAGGCGTATTTTAGAGGCAGGCCAGGGCTATGAGGATGCAGACCATCAAGCTCCGCTTTACCTTAGAACTACTGAAGAGATGCTTGAAGAATTCAGCTATTTAGGAGAAGAAAAAGCCTACGAGGTAGTGGTAACAAACACAAATAAAATTTCTGATATGTGTGAGCAGATTAGCCCGATTTCACCAGAAAAGTGCCCTCCACACATACCAGGCTGTGAGCAGACAATTAAGGATATTGCTTACAACAGAGCGCATGAGCTATATGGAGACCCATTGCCAGAAATTGTACAAACAAGGCTTGATAAAGAGCTGGACTCAATTATACGAAATGGATTTTCCGTTATGTATATTATTGCACAAAAGCTAGTGTGGAAATCGAATGAGGATGGCTACATTGTTGGCTCAAGAGGCTCTGTAGGTTCTTCATTTGTGGCTAATATGACTGGTATTACGGAAGTTAATTCTTTGCCACCACATTACAGGTGCCCAAATTGTAAGTATTCTGACTTTACAGACTATGGCTACAAAAATGGATTTGATTTGCCAGACAAGACTTGCCCAAAGTGTGGCCACAAATTGGATAAAGACGGCATGGACATTCCATTTGAGACTTTCTTGGGATTTAATGGAGATAAGGAGCCAGATATAGACTTAAATTTCTCTGGAGAGTATCAAGCAAAAGCACATAAATATACTGAAGTCATATTCGGAAAAGGTACTACATTTAAGGCGGGAACCATTGGTACAGTAGCAGATAAGACGGCTTATGGATATGTTAAAAAATATTTTGAAGAAAGGCATATTCCAATAAATAGGGCAGAAACTCAAAGGCTTGCACAAGGCTGCACAGGAATAAAAAGGACTACAGGCCAGCACCCAGGTGGAATTATAGTTGTACCAAAAGGTAGAGAAATATATGAGTTTTGCCCAGTACAGCACCCAGCGGATGACCCAAATTCTGATATTATTACAACACATTTCGACTATCACTCAATAGACCAAAACCTTTTGAAACTAGATATTCTAGGCCATGATGATCCTACAATGATTAGAATGTTGCAAGACTTAACTGGTAAGGACCCAACTAAAGTTCCACTTGATGATAAAGAGACAATGTCTATATTTAGCTCAACAGATGCTTTAGGAGTAACGCCAGAGCAGATTCATTCAGAGGTCGGAAGCTATGGTGTGCCTGAGTTCGGAACCAAGTTCGTAAGAGGAATGCTTGTAGATACAAGGCCAAAGACTTTTGATGAGCTTATCAGAATTTCTGGTTTGTCACACGGTACAGATGTGTGGCTTGGCAATGCTCAAGAATTGATAGAAAATGGCACAGTAACTTTGCAAGATGCAATCTGTTGCCGTGATGATATAATGATTTATTTAATAAAAATGGGATTGCCACCAAATGATTCATTTAAAATAATGGAGGCAGTACGTAAAGGAAAAGTAGCAAAAGGAAAAGAACCTAAATGGGAGCAGTATAAAGAGCTAATGAAAGAACACAATGTGCCAGACTGGTACATAAAATCGTGTCAAAAAATAAAATACATGTTCCCAAAAGCACACGCTGCAGCTTATGTAACAAATGCCTTTAGAATAGCATGGTTTAAGGTACACGAGCCATTAGCATATTATGCAGCATATTTTTCAATAAGAGGAGCAGATGATTTTGATAGTGATTGCATGATTTTTGGAAAAGAAAAAGTTAAAAATAAAATGAAAGAAATCGACTTATTAGGAAATAATGCGACACAAAAAGACAAAGCAATGTACCCAATACTTGAACTTGTTTTAGAGATGTACGAGAGAGGCTTTACATTTTTACCAATCGATTTGTACAAATCTCACTCTACAAAATTTCTAGTAGAGGAAGAAAACGGCGTTCGCGCAATTAGGCCACCACTAAACAGTATTCCTGGATTGGGAACAGTTGCAGCACAAGGCATCGAAAAAGCAAGAAAAGACGGCAAATTCATGTCAATCGACGACTTGATGATTAGGTCAAAAGTTGGAACATCTGTAACTGATCTTTTGAAAAAATATGGCTGCTTAGACGGAATGAGCCAAAGCAACCAGATGAGCTTATTTGCTTAATTCTTGCTTGAGCGTGAATATTGAAATTTAAGGAAGGATTGTAACTATGGAAATTTTTACTGTAAGAAATATAACAATATATTTAATATTAATAAATCTTTTTGGATTCTTCATAATGTGGCTTGACAAGCGCAAAGCCATAAAAGGAAGCTGGAGAATTCCAGAAAAAACATTATTTATAATAACAGCATTAGGTGGAGGAATTGGTACAATTTCTGGAATGTATGCTTTTAGGCATAAAACAAAAAAGCTAGCTTTCGTTATAGGGTTCCCAGTAATTACAATCCTTGAAATAATTGCACTCGTGTGGTTTGCAGTGCAGGCAAAAATATAGATTTAGTAATAGAGGAATAGAAAATGTTAAAAGAAATTTATAAATTAGGTGAATTAACATTATTTGAAAAATATAGAGAACAAGATATGAAAAATCATAAATTAATAGATTTATTTTGGGAGTGCACACTAAGTTGTAATGCAGCTTGCAAACATTGTGGAAGTAGTGCTGAAAAGAGAAAATATGAAGGTGAATTAACAACAGAAGAAATAAAAAATGCTTTTAGGCAAATTGCAAATGACATGGATGCAAGTACTATATTTGTAGATGTTACAGGCGGAGAACCATTAGTTAGAAAAGATTTATGCGATGTAATGGAATATGCAACTAATGAACTAGGCTTTCATTGGGGAATGACTACTAATGGAATATTGTTAAATGAGGAAAATATTGAAAAATTAAGAAAAGCTAACATGGAAACTGTTTCAATAAGTATTGACGGATTAGAAGATACACATAATAAATTTAGAGGCGTGCCTAATTCGTATCAGACAATAATCAATAACATAAAAAATTTAAAGAAAGCGGGATATGTAAAACATCTTCAAGTAACAACAGTGTTTCACAAAGAGAATATAGACCAATTAGAAGAATTATATGAAGTGATGTTAGGGCTAGGTATAGACTCTTGGAGACTGGTTTCAATGGATCCTATTGGAAGGGCAAAAGAGAATGATAATTTGTTGCTAAATGGAAAAGAGTTAAAAAGACTTTTAGATTTTATTAAATCTAAAAAGAATGATAAAAGGCTAGAATTAACTTATGGTTGCCCAAGTTTTCTTGGTTTGGATTATGAAAAAGAAGTAAGAAGCGGATATTTCTATTGTAGGACAGGAATCAGCGTTGCAAGCATTTTATATAATGGAGATTTATTTGTATGCCCGAATGTACCAAGAATAAAAAGTTTAATACAAGGTAATATTAGAAAAGATAATTTTAAAGATGTTTGGGATAATAAATATAAAGAATTTAGAACTAAAAATAGAACTAAATGCGATGATTGTGAAAAATGTAAATATTGGGACTATTGCTTAGGAGGAGCATATCATACTTGGAACTTTGAAGAAAACAAGCAAAATAAATGTACTTATAATATGATTTATGGAAAGTAAATGGGGAAGAAACAGATGAAGGTTTTAAAGAAAATAAAAAAGATATTTATAACAATGTGGGTAGCGTTAATTGGATTTTCAACAAAGATATTAGCAGCAAGTGAAAATTTCAATATTTTTGAAATGAATGGAACGGAATACGCTCCACCAAAATCACCTCAAATAGGGGAGACAATACTAAATACATCAAAATTTATTATAGCTCCAATAGTATTAATAATAGGACTTATAATGTATTTAAATAAAAAATCTAGTGAGAAAGTTAAAAAAGTAGGAGAAGTGCTAATGGTAATTGCAATAATCATAATAGTCATTGGCATATTATATACTTATTTTTGCAATGTTTATATTGAAAGTTAGGTATTAATCTGTCTCTTATACACATCTCCGAGCCCACGAGACCCTAAGACATCTC
>ERZ1090862.1100-NODE-1102-length-12045-cov-7.358132_pt1 | contig 12045 bp, 10 predicted proteins | sample MGYA00478481_ERZ1090862 | MGnify/ENA primary metagenome ERZ1090862 (study PRJEB33644, sample SAMEA5815745) | chicken gut metagenome | biome: Chicken; feature: Gastrointestinal Tract; material: Caecum | place: Ireland | collected 2019-01-01 | study: A study of... | reverse complement strand
TAAAAAAGATGACTCCGATCACATTGTTGGGGAGCATGCTTCCCATCTGGTTGATAACCGATGCGATGACGCCTGTCGCCAGTCCCAGCGCCAGAAGCCTGGAGTAGGAGAGCACGTCGCTGAGCCATCCGGTGATATTGTACAGGTCATATGCGCCGAGTGCGATCCTCAGCGCCGGATTTTTATTGCTGCGGCCGGACATGAGTACGATGCCGATGGCTCCTGCCGCCGCCAGCACCTTTGCCAGCGTATTCAGCGCCGCCGGGAATACGATCTCCATCTGTGAGATCGAGGCGAACAGACTGCTGGGAAGGAGCATCAGGATCAGTCCGGTCAGGAGCATGAACCAGAGCACCACATCACAGAAGAAATCCATATATTTTCTGTCTCTGATGCAGAGATATCCCTTGATTGCCAGCCCGGTAAACAGGTGGATCACCCCGAAAAGGAGCGAGTACAGCAAAAGTTTCATCGGTTCATTCAGCGGCACGAACCAGAGCGCCGGGGGCGTGACCGTCCTCCCGAAAAACTTTGCCGACACGATATCCACGATATTTCCGAAATATCCGCCGAACAGGACTCCCCACACAACAGTGGAGATCCCGCAGTAGAAAAACAGTTTCAGTGATTTTTTCATCCCCGCTGACATCCTGGGGAATTTCCATACCAGAATTCCACACACCACCGCAACGATAAGCCCGTATGCCGCGTCCGAGAGCATCATCCCGAAAAAGAACACATAGAAGAAGGACATGATCGTTGTCGGATCGATCTCCCCTTTCGCCGGCAGCCCATAGGACTCCACAACGCCTTCCATATTTGTGGAGAAGGGATTGTTCTTCAGGATCACCGGTGCCTCCTCGTCTTCTTTCAGATCCTCGATATCCACCGCGCAGTCGTATTTTCCGGCCAGATACTCCGCCACTTTCTGTGCACAGCTGCGTGGGATATATCCGCTTATGACAAATGTCCTTCGGGACTGGGGAAGCTGCCCGAGCACAGCATATTTATCCGCCCTCACCCGGTAATAGTCCGCCACGATCTTCAGTTTTTCCCTCTGATCCGCATATCCCCGGATCTCCTCTTCAATCTGAGCGATACGCTGTCTGCAGTCGGCGATCTGTCCTTCCAGCTCCTTCTTCTGATACGCAGGAACGTCATCCCATATCTGAGCCGGTCTGGCGAAGCCTTCACTCCTCAGCGTTTCCTCCACCTGTGCCGCGTCCTCCTTCATGCAGACCACGGCAACATAAACGGCGCTCTGCTCCGATGAGACGATATGGACGTCGGTTCCCACCGCATCCGGTACTTTTTCCGCGATCACCTCGCAGATCCTCTCCATCGTCATCTCCCCGGGCATGGATCCCAGGAGCAGGGCTGTCCTTCTCGTTCCCTTCTGCTTCATTGGCACGTCCAGGGGAAGCCATGGAGTCAGGCTCTCAATGCTGTTCTCCAGTTTCGTGATGGAGGCAAGCTGTTCTGCTCTCTCCCGGTCCAGGTCATAGAGCGCCTTCGCCGTTTTCAGAAGTTCTCTCCGCTCAGCCTGAACCTCCTTCTCTGTCTCCGGCTCGATCAGTTCTTTTCCCTCCAGAGATGAAAATATGCTTTTTTTCTCCGGAGCATATTTCTCCAGGATCTCCAGAGCCTGATCCGCAGACGCCGCTGCCTTCTCAAATCCCAGCTTCTGCCCTGCAGTATCCATCCGGGCAAAATCCGGGTCCTCCCCGATCACGTGGTTTACTTCCAGGGCGCCAAAACTCTGCAGTTTCTCAAGAATCGCTTTTCTGTCTTTCTTCATGGCACAGATGCTGATCCGCTGCATCTCAAGTACTGCCATAGTCTTATCCCCTCCTTTCCGTTATGTTTCTTTCACACCGCCCGGGAGATGACCAGTTCAACGGCCTCCTCTTCTCTCTCAAGGGCGTCTGCTTTAAGCTTCCGGATTTCGCCGTCAAGTGTCTGTGCGGCTTCTTTTCCGGTTTTCTCCGCTTTTTTCTGCGCTTCTTCTGTAACTTGCAGCGCCTTCTCACGGGCTTCGTGCAGGATTTTCTCTTTCAGGGCCGCTGCTTCCTTTCCGGCTTCTTCTATGATCTTTCTGCTCTCTTCCCCGGCACTGCGCACGATTTCATCTGCCCGTTTCTCTGTCTTCCTGATTTCCCGGATTGTCTCCTCGACCATATCGATCCACCACCTTTCCTGTCTGTTTTCCGCTGTCTCTGCAACAATGCACAGTCATCCGAATGTTCTTTCTGCACTTTAAACATATTACCAAGTTATTTTTTCCAATAACCTTAAGTTCATACCGATAATATTTTGCGCATTTTTTATAAACTGTATCTTATTTTCAATCTTCTTTCCTGATCTTTTCTTCTCAGGACTGATCCCAGCTCAGTCTGTGAAGATTTCCTTCCAGATTCATCCCTGCAAACCCGTTCTGCCGCAACGCCTCATAGAGTACGATTGCAACGGAATTTCCCAGATTCAGGGAACGGATATCCCCGATCATGGGGATCCTCACACAGTTTTCCTGATTCTCCACCAGAATCTCCTCCGGAATCCCCGCGCTCTCCTTTCCGAACATGATATAGCAGTCATCCTCGTAGGAGACTTCCGTGTAGACCTTCCGCGCCTTTGTAGTAGCCATGTAGATCTTCGCCCCGGGATTCTTCTCCAGGAACTCCCCATAGTCTATATACGTGGTCACATCAAGGTCTTTCCAGTAATCCATTCCCGCCCGCTTAAGCGCTTTCTCGCTGAGGCTGAAGCCGAGAGGTTCGATAAGATGAAGCCGGGTTCCTGTCGCAACGCATGTCCGTCCTATATTTCCCGTGTTCGCCGGGATCTCCGGCTCAAGCAGCACGATATTGAGCATTTCTCTCTGTCTCCTTTTCTTTTTTCACTGCTCTTTTGAACGCAGGCGCTGGATAAAGCGTTCCACACGTCCCAGAGCCTCCTTCAGATCCTCTATGGAATAGGCATAGGAAATCCTGAGGAATCCCTCTCCGCACTCTCCGAACGCAGTTCCGGGCACGACAGCCACTTTTTCTTCCTGCAGCAGTTTAGTGGCAAACTCTTCCGATGTCATGCCGAATTCTTTAATGCTCGGGAACACATAAAAGGCTCCGTAGGGTTCGAAGCACTCCAACCCCATCCGCTTGAACTCGTTCATGAGGAACCGTCTTCTCTCGTTGTAGGAACGCCTCATCTCCTCCACCTCGTCCTCACAGTTTCTTAAACCTTCCACAGCCGCATACTGGCTGGTCGTGGGCGCGCACATGATGGCATACTGATGGAGCTTTGTCATCTGTTCTATGATATTCGCCGGTCCGCAGCAGTAACCGAGACGCCATCCCGTCATGGCAAACCCCTTGGAAAAGCCGTTGATAACGATCGTCCGCTCACGCATTCCCGGCAGGGAAGCAATGGAGACATGCTCTCCGCTATATGTCAGCTCAGAATAGATTTCATCTGAGATCACATACAGATCGTGTTCCTTCACAAACTCCGCCACCGGAGCCAGATCCTTCCCGCTCATGATCGAACCGGTGGGATTATTGGGGAACGGCATTACAAGAACCTTTGTCTTCGGCGTTGTATATTTTTCCAGATCCTCCACGGTCAGTTTGAACTCATTTTTGTACTGCAGAGGGATCACCATCGGAACTCCGTCTGCCATAAGGGTACAGGGAAGATACGACACGTAGCTGGGCTGCGGGATCAGTACTTCATCTCCCGGATCCAGCATACAGCGCAGGCCGATATCGATTGCCTCGCTTCCTCCTACTGTCACCAGAGTCTCCTTTTTCGGATCATAAGAGACTCCTATCTTTCTTTGCAGATACCTGCAGATCTCATTTCTCAGTTCCTGCAGTCCTGCATTGGATGTATAAAATGTCCTTCCTCTCTCCAGAGAAAAGATCCCTTCCTCGCGGATCCTCCACGGAGTATCAAAATCCGGCTCTCCGACCCCCAGCGAGATCGCGTCTTCCATCTCGTTTGCCACGTCAAAGAACTTCCGGATGCCGGAAGGATGAATATCTACGATCTTCTTTGATAATGGATTTCTCATTACGGCATCACCAGCATCCTTTCCGACCCTTTTTTAGGCACCATGATCGTGCCGTGGTCTTTGTATTTCTTAAGGATGAAATGAGTGGCAGTACTGAGGACCTCGTCAATGGGAGAAAGCTTCTCAGATACGAACCTGGACACTTCCTTAAGCGTCTTCCCCTCCAGCGTCACGAGAAGGTCATAGCTTCCGGAGATCAGGTATACAGCGTACACCTCCGGATAGTTGTAGATCCTCTCTGCAATCCGGTCAAACCCGCGGTCTCTCTGGGGAGTGACGCGAACCTCGATAAGCGCGGTCACCATTTCCACGCCGGCTCTGTCCCAGTCGATCAGTGTGTGATATCCGCAGATGATCTTCTCTTTCTCCATCTCAGCCATCTCATTTGCAACGTCCGTTTCCTCTACTCCGAGACGCACTGCAAGTTCTCCCAGATCCACCCGGCTGTTCTTCTCGATATCTTTTAAGATTTCCAGACGCAGCGCTTGTTTTTTCTCATTCATATTATCTAACTCCTGATCATAGGATCCCGGAATCTGCATTCCGTTCCTTCTTTTTATATCCTTTCACCTGACAGACGCCCTTCCCACCAGACGGCAAATTCATCCGGTGCAGGACGGTCAAGATATCTTACCTCTTCTCCGCTTGTGATCACCCGCGCATTCTGCGCTCTGGCAACCCCAAGCCTTCCGGCTCGCGCGCCGGCCCCCTCCAGAACTTCGATCACTTTTTCCGCGTGATCCGCCGCCAGCAGGAAACATCCCGCCGATGTCATCTGATACGGGTTCAGCTGGAAATACTCACAGATCTCCACCGTCTCCTGTCTGAGACGGATGCTTCGCATGTCCGCTTCCAGGCCGGTTCCGGACATTTCAGCCAGATCCCACAGAGCAGCCAGTATCCCTCCGCTCCCGACCTGCCGCACAGCAGAGACAAGGGGCTTTTTCTCTCCTTCCTCCGCCTCTCCTTTCAGCCTGTAGACTGTTTCTATGGCAGAAGGAAGGACAAGATCCTTCTTTAACTCTTTCGCCGTTGCAAGAAAAGAGGGGACAAACCGATTCTTCAGTTCCTCCTCCGCTTCATCCAGGATACGGAGCGTCCCCTCCAGTCCCGCATATCCGCAGAGCAGGATCTCCTGACCGGGATACATCCTGCTTTTTCCAAAGTTTCCGCCGCCGTCACGCACATCGGACGGCATCCTGCCCGCCGCCGTCACCGTGATGACAGGGTACCGGACAGCCGGTGAGACTTCTCCCTGGATACAGGCCGCCTGAAGATCCATCTCGCAGCACGCCTCCTCCAGGCCTGCCGTCAGCTCCCGAAGCGTCTCCTCCTCCGCTCCCAGCGGGAGAAGGATCCTTGCGGAGATCCCGGCCGGGTCAGCGCCTTTTGCCGCCACATTTCCCGCCGCTTCCAGCACAGCATAGAAGCCTGTCCTGCCGGCTCTTCCGTATGCCGACGCTTCCGCCCAGACCATGCCTTCTTTATCCGGAGACACGAGGGCTCCTCCCGCGCTCTCTTTTGTGAGCTGAGAGACTTCTCCAGGTCTTCTCATATGAAACTGTTTCCCGACAGATCTGCGCCACGCAGTCTGGGATATCTTTCCGGTCTTCATTGTCATTCTTCCGAACTTCCTTCTGTGATTTCTTCGATTGCGGCAAGGATCTGATCCTCATCCTGTGTCTCGATCGCCGTGTTCATCTTTTCTGTATCTTCCTCATTATCAGAAGCTGTCCCCACAGAGATCGTCTCCGCGGATCCGTTATACTGACTGTAGTTGACTGTATCCCGACTTACTTCTTCCCCGTCCTCGTATACGATCTTCCAGAGCTGGGCTGTCAGCCCTTCCTGGGCGGAACTGCTTGTATACATCGCTCCGATATAATCATCTGTCGCCACGTAACGGATCTCATCGGATTCTGTGGTCTCAATGGTCTCACTTTCAAATTCAATGGAACGGTTCTCCGGTCTCGTCTCCTTTCCGTAGATATTGAAACCAACATTTCCATCGGAAAGGACCGACTCGATATAGATCGGATCCTCCTTGTTGTCCCGGAACTTCAGGTCCTTCACATCATCAGCGATGGCAGCGTCCATAGAAGGCTCCACATAGGATACCAGCATGGAATGGGCATACCGTTCCGTGATCTCAACCTCCGAGAGGAGCAGCGCATTGTACAGGGTCGTGGACACCTGACAGATCCCGCCGCCCATGGAATCCACCACCTCCCCGTTCTCAAAGGAGGCTGCCATTGCATAGCCGTTTTCTTCTGTATAGGGCTCCATCAGCGCGTTCACTGAAACTTCCTCCCCCGGCTGGACCAGTGTTCCGCCCACATGCTGCGCTCCGGACTCAACATTCATAGTCCGGCCTTCATCGCCGTCTCCGTAATAGGTGCTGTATGATCCCAGGACATCGGTGATCCCGCTCAGATCTTCTGAGACGATCTGAGCATCCTCATAGCTCACTTCCGCCTTTACGGTGCCGCCCTTTTTATCCCAGTCTCCGCCGATCAGTTCATTGATGGAAACCACAGTCTTCTTCAGATCCAGCACTTCTCCGGGCTCATCTTCGATCAGCTGTGTCTTTCCCTCCGCCTGTGTCAGACGTGCATTGACCGGCTTCTTCAACTGGCTTCCCAAGCAGGCGTTCAGCCCATCTTCCGCCGATTTTTCCGTCACCTGGTATTCAATCTGAAATACCTTGCTGCTGGTTCCCGCCTCGGAACTTTTCAGTATCTTATAATTTTCAACAGAGTTTCCTTTTTTCCCGTAATCCGTCGCTTCCTGAACAATACTGTCCAGATCCTTCACAGAGAGCCCCAGGTCTCCCAATGTCACTGTTCCCTGTCTGCCGTCATCAAGAGAAAGAACCAGCTCCACCCCTGCATAAGCCTGCGCCGCGCTCTCAACTGCGCTTTTTGCTTCCTCTGCTGTCATGCCGGAGACATCTGTCTCCCCGATGGAGACACCGTCAATGATGATATCCTGATCGTAACTGCCTATGGTCCTCAGGATCATGATCCGAACTGCAAATATAACCGCCAGCGAACAGACCAGAAGAATCGCCACTCCTGCCAGTGTCCTCTTCTGCGCATCTTTTCGGGTCTGTTTTCTTCTTTTTCTTTCTGCCAAAATCCACCCGCTCCCAACCTGTCAGGATCCGCCTCCGGAACTTTCCTCTCTGCTCCGGTCCGTTTTCCCTGCACTTCTGTCATACTGCTACATAAGATACGGTATCACCATCGTAGCGACCATCGCCACGATCACGACCATAATGATAATAGATATGATCCTTCTTATTTTTTTATCATAGAAATTCATGAATCTCCGCCCTTCCTTTTTCTGTCTGCTCATACACCTGCATCCTGCCATCCGGTGATATCCAGTACCTGTGCATCCCCGTTCAGAGGATCTCTGTGCCTGTAGTCAAAGAGAAGAAGCCTGCCGCGGAACCGTTCCAGATGGGTCATCTTGCGCATCTGTCTGCCGTCATATCCGTCGTACTCCCGGAGATACGCATGTTCCTGCGCTTCCCTCCTGTAAAAAGCCGCCGCTTCCTCTTTGCTCACCTTATCTTCTCCCAGAAATTCCGGACGGTTTCTCACATTATCTCTCAAATACAGGTCCAATGTCAACCACCCCTGATATTCTTCCGGATTTTTCACACCGCTCCCGTTGATGAAACGGTACAGGATCTCGTATCTGGCGATCCGTGAGTGGCTTACGCCGAACAGACCTCCGGACTCATACCAGGACGCCAGAGCCTCATACATGGCGAAAGGCGAAGAGAATTCCTTTTCCAGCTCCCGCATTGTATTCGAAAACTGAGCACTGTTGTAATATACCTCCACCATCTCCTCCACTTTCTTGAGGCGGATGATCTCCCCGTAGGAAAGCCACCTGGTAGACAGTACTTCATACGGAGGCCTGTCCTGATTAAAAAGTTCATACTCGCCTGTTTTTTCCTGCATCAGAGAGCCTTTGAGCACCTTCAGAAATCCCAGTTGGAGCTGTTCCGGGCGCATACTGTACACCTCGTTGAAAGAAACTGAAAAACTGGCGTAATCCTCATAGGGAAGCCCTGCGATCAGATCCAGATGCTGGTGGACGTTCTTCTTCTCTTTGATCCGGCTGACATTCTGCCTGACTTTTTCGATGTCCATCTTCCTGCGTATCTCACGGATCGTCCGCTCATTGACAGACTGCACACCGATCTCAAGCTGGATCAGCCCGGGACGCATGCTCCGGATCAGACGGATCTCCTCCTCATTCAGAAGATCCGCCGCAACTTCAAAATGGAAATTTGTCCTGCCTTTGTCATGCTCTGCAATATAGGTCCAGACCTCCATCGCATGATCATGGCGGCAGTTGAACGTGCGGTCCACAAATTTTACCTGAGTCACCTCATGATCGATAAAAAACTGCAGTTCCCGCTTCACCAGTTCCATATCCCGGAACCGGAGGGACTTATCAATGGAGGACAGGCAATAGCTGCATGAAAACGGACATCCACGGCTGGATTCATAGTAGATGATGCGGTTTTTAAACCGGTCCATATTTTCGTACACAAAAGGCACCTTGCTCAGATCCAGGACCTCCCGCGGTTCATTCACCGTCACTCCTCCTGACAGATTTCTGTAAGCAATGCCTTTGATATCCGCCAGTTGTTTTCCCTGTCCGTTTCCGGTTTTCTGTCCGTGGAAATACTCTGTCAGTTCCAGAAAAGTCTCCTCTCCCTCCCCGCACATGATGCCTTCCGTCATCGGATATTCTCCCAGCATTTCCGCCGCATTGTATGAAACCTCAGGACCTCCCAGCCAGAGCCTCGTATTCGGCAGGACTTTTGGCAGTTCCTCCAGAAGCATTTTCACATAAGTAATGTTCCACAGATAGCAGGAAAAGCAGATCACATCCGGCTGCTCTTCATAGAGATCCATCAGGATCTCGTCCACTGTCTGGTTGATCGTATATTCTCTGATCCGTATCTCGTCCGCATAACAGCGGGCGTATGCCTGGAGGCTGTATACTGCAAGATTGGAATGAATGTATTTCGCATTGATCGCTGTAAGCAGGATCTTCATTGTCTGCTCCCCCTGTTCTGTCCTTTTTCTCATGTTAACTATTCTAGTGGATTCCGGCGCAAAAAGCTAGTATCAGTTCACGCCTAACCATTGACATTTCCACAAAAACCATGTAAAATTAAGACTCGTGCAGCCGGGGTGTTAGCGGTACCTTGTACCTGCAATCCGCTATAGCAGGGGTGATATTGCGCGGAGGGCGACAGCCGGCAGGGCTGCCCCCGGTAAGTGACGTTGATGTCCGGGTCTCACGCGACGGGAACCTGTGAACCGTGTCAGGTCGGGAACGGAGCAGCACTAAGCAGGAGCTCCCGGGTGCCGTGAGGGTGCCTGGGCTGAGTTAACTGCCGGGGTAACGCCTGTTAGCCAAGTTCGAAGCGCAATGCACGTTAAAATGAAAAGTCTCCGGACTATGCCAGAGCAGAACTGCTGTGGCATGTTCCGGAGTTTTTTCATGTAATAAGGACAGACTCTTTTGATAATCCCCTTTTCACTTTTTGATCTGCGCAGATGCACTCTTCACCATACACTCTTTTCGATAAAACGCGACCCCATATTTCAGGATATCTTCATACCCTTCTTCCCTCAGCGCCTCATCGTATCTCTGCTCCTCGATCTGCCGGAGCGCCTCATCACATTTTTCTTCCAGCCCCCGATAAGTCTTCGACACTTTGATCTCCATGATCACGGCTTTTCCTCTGACACTTGGATATTTCAGCAGGATATCCGGCCTTCCGTTTCCGGACTCCCGGTTTGACAGAACGATATAGTTACCGATATTCTTGAGCATCCCCGCAAGAAATCCGTGATAATAACTTTCCTGATAATCATAGAAACTGATCGTTTCCATAAGGTTCTCTGACAGAATCTCCGACATCTTCCCGGTATCTCCATTTAAGATGCTTTCATAGAGAGGGGTCAGTTCTTTCTGCTCTGTTTTTTCCTCAAACCAGCGCAGAACAGTCCTTTTATAAATATATCGCACCTCTCTGTTAGGAATCGCCATCTCAATATAGATTGTCTCCCCCTCCTGACGCTCGCTGATCTTCTTCAGATATCCTGTAAAGAAAAGGAAATTCCAGAGATTGTCCTGAGTCGAATCCATGTCGTCATAAGTGATATCTTCATGGATCGGTTTGGTTATCGTTCCGCCTTCTATAAGCGCTTCAATCTCCTGCTTTGCAGAAACGTCCGCATTCTCTACCAGTCTGCGCACAATACTGTTGGAACTGGTATTGGACCAGTAGGGATGCATCAATGAATTTTTATTTTTGAAACAGTCCTGAAGATAATTTATCACACTCCACGGATTATAAACTTCCGTTGTACCAAATTGATACCCGTCGTACCACTCTCTGACCTTGGTCATGTTCTCTTTCAGGTCATAAAACTCCAAAGTCTGTTCGACCTCTTCCGAAGTGAAACCAAAATATTCCGCATAAAGCTGTGTTGTGATCGAATTGATTTTGAAATTGTTAAGGCCTGTAAATATTGACTCCTTGCTGATGCGAAGACATCCCGTCACAACCGCGAATTCAAGATATTCGTTAGTCTTTAATGCTGATTCAAAAAGGGAACGTATCACACTGACCATCTCTTCATAAAAACCGGCAAAATATGCATTTTCCAGGGGCACATCATACTCATCGATAAGAATGACCGCCGATACACCATAGCAGACATTCAGACATTCCGAAAGGAACTTTAACGCATCGGCATAATCCGCATCACTGCCTTTTACATCCCGTATCCTTAAAAAGCGCTCCCGCTGAGCATCTGTCAGCTTCCCGCTCTCTTCCACCTCTCTCCAGTGGCGCAAAAACTCTTCTGACACCGCTTTTTTCAACATTTCAAAAGAAAGTTCAAAGGAAGACTGTTTCATCGATTTCAAAGAAATACTTATGACCGGATATTTTCCCATATAGTCGAGATACTCGTTTCCCGCATCCATGACCTTCAGTCCCTGAAACAGCTTTGCATTTTCCCCGTTCCCCTTTTCGAAAAAGTATCGCAGCATGCTCATATTCAGAGTTTTTCCAAAACGGCGGGGACGGGTAAAAAGATTTACTTTCCCCTTCATATCCAGAAGTTCTTTTATGAACAATGTCTTATCTATAAAAAAATATTTATTTTTTATCAGATCCTTAAAATCATCCACCCCGATCGGCAGAGGCTTCCATGCCATAAAACCATCTCCTCTCCTATTCCGGTATTCAGCCTTCAGGACACCTTTCATTTTACCATTGGCAGAACCAAATCACAAGGCAGCCCCGCTCTCTTTCTCCCTCTTCTTCCTCTCTCTCAGCTCCTTAAAGAACTGTTTCATCATCCCGCTGCACTCCTCTTCCAGTACCCCGGTAGTCAGCTCCGCCTGATGGTTAAACCGTTCCACCTGGAGCAGGTTCAGCACAGATCCGGCGCATCCCGCCTTCGGGTTCATGCAGCCTACGACGACCCGGGGGATCCTTGCCTGGATGATCGCGCCGGAGCACATCTGACAGGGTTCCAGCGTCACATAGAGTGTGCAGTCCTCCAGCCTCCAGTCACCGATCTTCCTGCTTGCTTTCTTTATCGCAGTGATCTCTGCATGGGCAAGGGGACTTTTATCCGTATTTCTCCGGTTGTATCCCCGGCCAATGATCTTCCCTTCATAAACGATCACACAGCCGATGGGAGTCTCGTCGAGCGCATAGGCTTTTCTTGCCTGCTTTATGGCCTCCCGCATAAATCTTTCATCCGTTTTTCTATCCGCCTTATCCATCCCGCTGCCGGTCCGGCTTTCTTCCTGAATCCTGTCTTTCATCTCATTCCATCCTTTCCCGGTTCTTTTTCCTGTCTCTCCCGAATCTGTCTCTTATACACATCTGACGCTGCCGACGATAAGGCTCGTGTAGA
>ERZ1090862.1098-NODE-1100-length-12079-cov-6.302977_pt1 | contig 12079 bp, 8 predicted proteins | sample MGYA00478481_ERZ1090862 | MGnify/ENA primary metagenome ERZ1090862 (study PRJEB33644, sample SAMEA5815745) | chicken gut metagenome | biome: Chicken; feature: Gastrointestinal Tract; material: Caecum | place: Ireland | collected 2019-01-01 | study: A study of the... | reverse complement strand
AGCCGCCGAGTTTCCGATAATATTGTTCCGTAAATCCCTTCAGATCAATATTCCACGCATCAATCAGCGGAAAAATCTCCTCTGTCTCTTCCAGAAAAACAGACCCGTTAGTCACCACTGCCGTTTTTAATCCCTCTTCCCGGCAGCACCTGGCAGTATCCCTCACATATTCATATCCGATCATCGGCTCATTATAGGTAAAAGCGACACCGATATTGCCGTAAGGAACCATCTGCAGCGCTCTTTCACACAGTGCCTGCGGAGAGATATACACGCTCTGTACTTCTTCCTCCCTTTTCATGGATATTTCATGATTCTGACAAAAAGGGCAGGACAAATTGCATCCATAACTCCCCACCGACAAAATGCGGCTTCCAGGTAAAAATTTTCTCAGCGGTTTTTTCTCTATGGGATCCAGGGCAAGGGAAGTGATCTTCCCATAATTGCCGCAGATGACCTTTCCATCTGCATTCTTTCTTGCCCTGCACCTGCCGGTCTGTCCGTCATTCAGCCGGCAGCGGTGCATACATAGATTACAAATTCTCTCACCCATAACCATCACCTGTGTCTGACAACTTCAAACCGCTGCATCTGAACATCCTCATCATCCGCATCGATTCCTGCTTTCTGCTTTGTGATCGCAATCTGTTCCTCTACCGTATCAACGCCTTCCAGATTCGGAAGCAGAAGCCCCCGTTTTCTTCCTTTTGTTATGATCAGTCCGTATTTCTTTACATCCAACTGATCCGGCGTCTGAATATCTTCCGGAGTTTCCAGCACATCAACACTGTATTCCAGATATGGAAGCTCTTCATAGGCAACTTCCGGAAATCTGCGGTCGCTGACCGCGGCGCTGACTGCATTCTGGATGATCTCTTCCGCCACGGATCCGGTCGTTGGAGCAATGGTTCCGATACATCCTCTGAGCCTTCCATCTTTCTTAAGGGATACAAACACTCCTGCCTTCTTCTCCAGCAGTTCCTGCGGAACATCGTCGGGAACCTCAATCGGCACCCTTTTGATCATATATCCTTCCAGAGATCTTCTGGCCAGACGGACATAAGCGTCTTCCTGCTCCTTTTTCTCTCTCATCTTTTCTCTCTGACGTTCTTCATACTGATCCTTGAAATTCCTGTTTTCATCCGCTCCCTCTGCCCGAAATGTACAGACGCCGTATCCAACGCCAAACGGACCCTCATAAGACAGCGCTTCCGCCTTTACTTTCATCCGGTCCATGGCTCCGGCAAGAATCAGAAAAGAACGGTGGCCGCACTCGCCTGCTTTTTGACAAAAATTCTCCGAAAACTCAAACAATTCTCCAAACTTTCCTCTTCCCATCACTTCCATGATTCTCTTGTCATACTGCGGCCCTTCTTCCTGATATCCATAAGGGCCGTCTTCTTTCAGCCGGTGGGACAAATCTCCGCTTGCCACAATGACTGTTCTTCTTCCAAGCCGTATGGCTGTCTCCTGAATGTACTGTCCCAAAGTGTAATGATCTGCAAAAGACAGACCGGACAGTCCGATACGGACCGTCTGATAATCCGTATATTCCTGATCAATAAAATACAGAGGAATCATCATCCCATGATCCAGCCTGGAATCTCGCTCTCCAAGAGTTCCCGCCATAAAGCCATGTTCATCTGCCTCGGCGCACAGTTCTTCCACGAAAGCCGTATCATAATTGGTATGAATCCTGACTCCGGCTACCCGGAACTGTCCAAAATCCCCGCTGGCGTCATATCCCGGTGAAATGTGAAAATAATCTCCATACATAATCGAATGAGGCGTCGTAACAACGATCGTCTCCGGCTGAAGGGCTGCGATCTCTTTCGCTGCCTGATGATAGGCATCGATCGTTTTTTGTATTGCTTTTTCTTCTCCCCGTCCCACTTCCGGAATGATCAGCGGCGGATGCGGGACCATAACTGCTCCTATTACTGCCATAATATACAGCTCCTTCCTCTTTGGATGCTCTTCTGCCTCTGTAATTCGGCAAAAACATCGTTTCTGATATTTCTTCTTACTTCTTATCTTACCATGTTTTTCTTCTCACACAAAATATATTTTCTATTCTCTCTTTCGGATCAGTGGAGTCACAGACACTGCCCCCTGAAGATCTGCAGTAACCGTTCCCGACTCATTTCCTGCCGTCACACGAAATTCCAGCTGTGCCGCCTCATCCCACGCCGCATTGGTCGTAAAAGAAGCTGCTGCAGAAACATTATCCTCATTTCCTGAAATCGAAAATACAGAATAAAGCAGCCCCGGCTGCTGATTAATATAAGGGAGAATCTGAAGCCGCTGCTGACTTCCCGTCGTCGCCAGAAATACATAATCTATCAGATAGAGATATCCCGGCTGAAGAACGATCGTCTGATCTTCTTCCAGTGAAATCTCTGTCCCTTTTCGAAATACCTCATAAAATGAAAGATAGTTTCCTGACGGATATCTTCCAATAGTCCCATACTGCGCATAAGATTCAGGACAGCAGGGGGCCTGCGGATTCCTTCCAAATTTTTCACACCAGCATTTTTTCATAAAAAACTCCTTTTTTCTTAGTCTATGAAAACTGCCGGCAAAAGGTCCCGGTTTCCTGACAGGCAGAAAAAGAAAGCAGATCCCTTTCGGTCTCTGCTTTCTTCTCCGTTATATATATTTTCTTTAATCTCTGACTTTAATGTGCACCTCACGGAGCTGCTGCTCTGTGATTTCATTTGGCGCTCCGCACATAAGATCCTGTGCGGTTCCACTCATCGGGAAGGCAATGACTTCCCTGATATTTTCTTCTCCGCGGAGCAGCATGATCATACGGTCAAGTCCCGGCGCCATTCCTGCATGAGGCGGTGCTCCGAACTGGAACGCATTGTAAAGGGCTCCGAATTTTTCTTTTAATGTCTCTTTCTCATATCCTGCGATTTCAAATGCTTTTTCCATGATCTCCATATCATGATTTCTGACAGCTCCGGATGATAATTCCACTCCGTTGCAGACAATATCATACTGATAAGCAAGGATTTCCAGAGGATCTTTTTCATTTAATGCTTTCAGTCCGCCCTGCGGCATGGAGAATGGATTATGTGTAAATCCAAGTTTTCCTGTTTCTTCATCGATCTCGTACATCGGAAAATCATTGATATAACAGAAACGGTATGCGTTTTTCTCCAGCAGATCCAGTCTCTGTCCCAGTTCATCACGAATCTGTCCTGCGAAAAGATTTGCCGCTTTTTCCGGTGCCGCAATGAAGAAAATCGTGTCTCCGACAGATAATCCCGCCAGTTCTGCCAGTTCCATTTTCATGTCATCCGGGATAAACTTATCAATCGGTCCTTTATACTTCATTTCTTCTTTTACTTCCAGATATCCGAGTCCTCCCATTCCGATAGACTGGGCAAATTTTAAAAGTTTCTCGTGCTGTCCTTTGGACAATTTTGCATGTACGTTGATGGCACGTACGGTCTGTCCATGGAACGGTTTGAACGTACATCTCTGGAAAAATTCTGTCACATCCACAATTCTCAGAGGATTGCGCAGATCCGGCTTATCAGTTCCAAACTGAAGCATAGCCTCTTTGTAGCTGTAAATCGGATAAGGCGCTTCTGTAACGACAGATCCTTTTGGAGCGAATTCTTTAAATGCCGCTGTCAGGACTTCTTCGCCTACTTTAAATACGTCTTCCTGTGTTGCGAATGCCATCTCAAAATCCAGCTGATAAAATTCTCCCGGTGAACGGTCAGCACGGGCGTCTTCATCACGGAAGCAAGGCGCAATCTGATAATATTTATCAATTCCGGATACCATCAAAAGCTGTTTATACTGCTGCGGCGCCTGTGGAAGAGCATAAAACTTTCCTTTATATTTTCTGGAAGGAACGACATAATCTCTGGCTCCTTCCGGGGAAGACGCACATAAAATCGGCGTCTGGATATCGATAAATCCGAGTTCTTCCATCTTATCCCTTAAAAAACGAGTTACTTTGGAACGGAACAGAATATTATCCTTTACTTTGCGGTTTCTCATATCCAGGTAACGATATTTCAGACGGACATCCTCCCTGATTTCTTTGGAAGTGGCGATCTCAAATGGAAGATCTCTGTAAACTTTTCCTAAAATATCAATCTTATGAGCTTCTAACTCAATCGTTCCCGTTGGGATTTTCGGATTGTAAGTTTCCTCATCTCTGTGCTGAACCAGTCCTTCGATGGACAGACACTCTTCTTTTCTTACGTTATCCAGAAGGCTTGTATCCCTTAACACTACCTGCATTACACCATACATATCTCTCAGGTCAATGAAGGAAACGCCGCCGTGGTCACGAATATTCTCGACCCATCCGGCAATCTTTAATTCTTCCCCGATATCGGCTTCTGAAATCTGATCCATCGTTCTGGAACGGTATAAATCTGACATCTTAATTCTCCTTTTTTCTATCATCTGTCTTTTATCTTCTTCAGGCGGAGCGTTTTTATTTCATAGGAACAAAGTTCCCTATAAAATAAAAAAGCCCGTCCTGAAATTTCCTTTCAGGACGAACTTGTATGATCCAGTCCGCGGTACCACCTGATTTACTGCTGATACAGTCTCTCTTACCTGTCTGTTAACGCCAGACCTACGTCGCACCTACTTAATCCGCCATAACTGCCGGTGTTCAGATTGATGCTCGGGAGTGTTCTTCGCATGAATTCACTTTGCGGGTTCTCACTGTCCCCTGCTCACTGGAAACGATAATCCATGTTACTTTTCTCCGTCATCGCCTATTGAGTTATTATAATAGAGAAAAAGCTCGTTTGTCAATTAATTTTCCTTATATTTCAATCTTTCTCCTGGTATATTTTCCCTCTTTTGGGCAATACTCTAACCATATTTCAAACGAGGAGGGTTTTCTTATGGCACAAAATATCATTGTCGTAGGCGCCAATCATGCCGGCACTGCGGCGTTAAATACAATTCTTGATTCAGGAAAAGATATCAACGTCACCGCTTTTGACGCAAATTCCAATATCAGTTTTCTCGGATGCGGCATGGCATTATGGATTGGAGGACAGATTTCCGGACCTGAAGGACTATTCTATTCCAGCCGGCAGGCTCTGGAAGCAAAAGGCGCCCACGTTCATATGAATACAAAAGTTTCTTCTATTGACTTTGAAAGAAAGACAATTCGTGCAAAATGTACGACCGGTGACTACTATGAACAGGCATTTGACAAGCTGATCCTCGCCACCGGATCCATGCCTGTCTCCCTTCCAATCGAGGGAATCGATCTTCACAATGTCCAATTTGTCAAATTATATCAAAACGCAGAAGATGTTATCCACAAATTGAAAAATAAAAATCTAAAGAAAATTACCATTATCGGCGCCGGATACATTGGCGTTGAACTTGCCGAAGCCTTCTGCCGCTGCGGGCGGGAAGTTACTTTGATCGACAGCGCCTCTGCCTGTCTTTCTTCCTATTATGATGAACCTTTTTCCCGAAAAATGGAAGAAAATCTGGAACGTCACGGCATCCGTCTGGCTTTCCGTGAAACCGTACAGAGACTGGAAGGACACGAAACCATCCAGAAAGTTATCACGGAAAAAGCTTCTTATGACACCGACATGGCCGTATTTTGTGCCGGTTTCCGTCCCAGCACCAAACTGGGCGACGGCGTCCTGGAAAAATTTGATAATGGCGCTTATCTTGTCAGCCGGCGTCAGGAAACCAGCATTCCTGGCGTCTATGCAGCCGGTGACTGCGCCACGGTCTATAATAACGCTTCCCAAAGAACCGATTATATCGCTCTTGCTTCCAATGCCGTCCGCTCCGGCATCATTGCTGCACAGAACGCTCTCGGAGTTCCCGTTGATTCTCCCGGCGTTCAGGGTTCCAACGGCATCAGCATCTGGAATCTGAAAATGGTCAGTACAGGGCTGTCATTAAAAAAAGCCATACGTCTCGGCTATGATGCCGCCTGTGTTGATTATGAAGATTATCAAAAAGCGGGATTTTTAGAAACTGACAACCAGAAAGTTATGGTCCATATTATTTATGACAAATCTTCCCGCCGGATCCTCGGCGCACAGCTTTGCTCTGAATATGATATTTCCATGGCAATCCATATGTTTTCCCTGGCTGTCCAGGAACAGGTATCCATTGATACGCTGAAACTATTTGACATGTTTTTCCTGCCTCATTTTAACCAGCCCTACAATTATATTACAATGGCTGCCCTTCAGGCAGAAACCCGTCCATAAAACAGAGCAGAAAAAAACAGCAGGATGGCAGCTATCCTGCTGTTTGCCCCGTCTACGATCCTTTGCGGCTCTTTCCCCAGAAAAACAGCGCCACTGTTCCTGGTCCTGTATGACTTCCAATGGTCGTACCTACGTGATTGATTTCTACTTTTCCGTCCAGATTCGGGAATCTTTTTTCAACCAGATCAGCCACAGCCTTTGCGTCTTCTTCACAAGCTGACTGGGAAATATAGCATTTACCGGAATACTCCAGTCCATCGCGGGCATTGGCCTCCATTTTATCGACAATGGCCCGGATCACTTTTCGTTTGGTCCGGATCTTCTGCCGTGGAACCAGAGTCCCTTCCTCTCCCATATTCAGCAGCGGGCAGATGCCCAGAACTCCGCCGACAAATCCGGCCGTCCTGGAAATCCTTCCTCCCTTGATAAAAAAGGTCAGATCCGTTGAGAAAAACCAATGATGCACTTCCAGCTTATGTTCTTCTGCCCATTGATAGACTTCCTCCACCTTTTTTCCCTGATCTCTCAGATCCGCAAGCTTGTCCATCAACAGTCCGTAGCCAGACGATGCGCCAAGGGAATCCACAATATAAATCCTGCGGTCTGGATATTTCTTTTCCAGTTCCTCCCTGGCAATCATCGCTGAATTGATTACCCCGGAAATTCCAGATGACAGACACACATGCAGAATATCTTTCCCTTCCTTTAAAAACGGCTCAAAATATTCTTCAAATTCTTCTGCATTTACCTGCGATGTCTTTGTCTCTGCTCCATCTGCCATTTTCTGATAAAATTCATCAAATGGGATGGATTCTCCCAGATCATCCATATATGGAACCCCATCCAGCTCAAAATGAAAACAGATATATGAAATATCTCTTTCCTCGAAATGTTTCCTGGTTAAATCTGCCGTAGAACAGCAGCTGATTACATATTGACTCATAAGCATGACCTCTTTTCCGTCTGACATTTCTTTTACATCTTATATGTTAGCACAATTCTTCCGCGATGTCCTGTTCCCGAAACAGAGAATCTATGATTTTCTCATATTCCTTCAGCCTTTGAACCTTGCGTATTTTCTTTGCATATTTTTCAGAACCGGTAAATACCTGTATCGGATTCGTCCAGAAATCTTTCATTTTAAATAGAATATTCTTTTCACCGGAAAGATATTCCTGATAATCCCTGTAAATCTGGTCATGCATAGCCCGCAGATCTTTCTTTTCCAGTTTCTTCCCGCTGCGGATCTGCCCTGCCAGGGCAGGATTTCTCAAAATGCCTCTTCCAATCATCACAGCTCCCAGTTTTGGAAACTCTTTGATCAGCTTCTGGTAATCCTCTGCCCGGACAATATCCCCGTTATAACAGACAGGATTTTTGCTCTTCTCCCATCCTGACCGGAAAGCATCCATATGTACCGTTCCATCATAAAACTCTTTCTGCAGCCTTGGATGGATGATCAGTTCATGGATCGGATACCGGTTGTACACTTCCATGATTTCCTCAAATTCTTCCAGATCATAAAGCCCGATTCTCGTCTTCACGGAAATCTTCATATCCAGTTTCTCAAATATTTCAGTAAAAAACCGGTCCAATTCCTCCAGATCTTTTAAAAATCCTGATCCCCTGCCCTTTGTAACTACTGTCCTGGAAGGACAGCCCAGATTCAGATTTACTTCATCATATCCCATATTCCGAAGTTCTTTTGCTGTTTTTATAAATTCTTCTGATTTTCTGGTGAGGATCTGTGGAACCAGACTGATTCCCTCATTGTGCTCCGGCAGCACATCCTGAAGCTCCCTCGTCCTGAAAATCCTTTTTTTGTTTGGCATGATAAACGGAGTAAAATATTTGTCCATATCACCAAAAAAACGTGCATACGCATTTCGATAAATAAAAATAGTAATGCCTTCCATCGGCGCAAGATAAAATTTCATCTGATTTCTCCTGTTTCCTTTTTTCAAGACTATTATAACCGTTTGTCATCTCTTTTCCAACTTACGATAAATATCTATACATTCTCAAAAATATGTGGTATGATTTTCAACAGTGTGTCCGCGTCAAAACGACACTCAAAATAAAAAAGGAAGGATATTACAATATGCTGGATATCATTGAATCTGTTAATACTGCTGTCAACAATTTTATCTGGGGCGTTCCCGCCATGATATGTATTATCGGCGTCGGCCTTTACTTAAGTCTCCGGACCCGTTTCATTCAAATCCGGAAATTTGCCTATGCGATCCGATCCACTCTTGGAAAAGTATTTCAAAAACAAACGGCTTCTGACGGAGCTCTGACGCCATTTCAGGCTGTCTGTACCGCTCTCGCCGCCACAGTAGGAACCGGAAATATCGCCGGGGTTGCCGGAGCCATCGCCATTGGCGGACCAGGCGCCGTATTCTGGATGTGGATTTCTGCTTTCCTTGGGATGTGCACCAAATTCTCTGAAGTTACCCTGGCCGTTCATTTTCGTGAAAGGAACAAAGATGGGGACTATGTGGGCGGTCCGATGTATTACATAAAAAACGGACTTTCCAGGCACTGGCACTGGCTCGCTTTTGTATTTTCCGCTTTTGGCGTTCTTACTGTCTTCGGCACCGGAAACGCCACACAGGTCAATACGATCACAACGGCGATCAATTCTGCCCTGATCAATTTTCATCTTCTGGATCCGGCTTATACCAAAACTTCTAATATCATTCTTGGCATTGTCATCGCAGTTTTAGTCGGCCTGATCCTTCTTGGAGGAATTAAAAGAATCGGAAGTGTAACTGAAAAACTGGTGCCGTTTATGGCTGTCATTTACATTGCACTGTCTCTCGGCGTCATCATTTTGAATATCCAGAGGGTTCCCGGAGTCTTCGCCTCCATCTTTGCCGGCGCTTTTCAGCCGTCTTCTGTAACCGGAGGCGTTGTGGGAAGTTTCTTCCTGAGCATGAAGAAAGGTGTCTCCAGAGGTATTTTTTCCAATGAGGCAGGATTAGGTACCGGCTCCATCGCCCATGCCTGCGCCGATACCGATGAACCAGTAAAACAGGGACTGTTCGGAATTTTTGAGGTATTTACCGATACGATCGTTATCTGCACCATGACTGCCCTGGTCATTTTGTGCAGCGGAGTTCCTGTTGATTACGGAAACGCAGCCGGAGCTGAACTTACAATCCTTGGACTTACTTCAACATACGGCAGCTGGATTTCTATTTTTACCGCGGTTGCTCTGTGCTGTTTTGCCTTCTCCACGATCATCGGATGGGGATTATACGGCGCAAGATGCATCGAATTCCTATTTTCTTCCAAGGTCATCAAGCCGTTTATGGTCGTATACTCTCTGGTATCCATTCTCGGCGCGACAGTAAATCTTGGGCTTTTATGGAGCATTGCCGAAACCTTTAACGGTCTTATGTCCATCCCAAACCTGATTGCCCTGTTTCTGCTTTCCGGAACTGTCGTTCAATTAGTTAGAAAATATTTTTAAGAATAGTCAAAGGCAGCCTGCTGTTTTCACAGTGGCTGCCTAATTTGTTTTTCTTCACCGGATCAGTCTCCACCGAAGATTTCAAGGATATCTCCTAAAAACGCACTCTTCTTTTTCGGCTTCTGATTGTGTTTTGATTTCTCTTTGCTCTTTGGTTTCTCGTCACGATCATATCCATCGTCATATGCAGACGCTCTTTCTATGATCTTATCCAGTTCTCCCCGGTCCAGCCAGATTCCACGGCACTCCGGACAATAATCAATTTCCACACCGTGTTTCTCCGACATCAGCAAAGTCACATCTTTACATACTGGGCATTTCATAGGCATCTCCTTTCCTGGTACTATCTCATACCATATGAGGTGTTTTCATTTTATTGCTTCTCTCCGTCTGAAACGACAGGAGTTTATGCTTCACTGGATACTTCCGGATTTTTTCTTCCGGTAAAGACCGCCACAGTTCTCGGACGCATGACATAACTTCCTTTTATCCTTCTCTCTTTTTCTTCTGAAAAGCAGTAATTTCCCTCTTCATCTCCAAAGGTATCGACACTTAAATACCATGACATGTTTTCACCGATATCCGGCAGCCGGATCTCAATCTCATCCCAGTAAGCATTGATCGTAATATAAACAAGATCATCCTGCTGCTGAGTCTCGTCATATCCTGCAAATACGTTGGAGAAAATCCTGTCGTCCCGGGATACTGTCATCTTCTCCGCATGAATATTATAAGTAGAAAGTCCTTCGATTCCACACTGAGCATCCGGTAATTTTTTACGGATCGACGGATGTTTCTTTCGATAAGCAATCATAAACTTAAAAAATTCAAACAGATCCTGATTCTTATCCAGAAGACTCCAGTCCAGCCAGGAAATCTCATTATCCTGACAATAAGCATTGTTATTACCAAACTGGGTATTGCCAAATTCGTCACCCGCCAGAAACATCGGCGTTCCCCTGCTGCACATCAGTACGGTACAGGCATTGCGGATCATACGGAATCTCAGATTCAGCACTTCCGGATCATCGGTCTCTCCTTCCGCCCCGCAGTTCCAGCTTCGGTTATCATCGGATCCATCGGTATTATTCCACCCATTGGCTTCGTTATGTTTTGTATTATAAGAATACAGATCATACAGGGTAAATCCATCATGACAGGTCAAAAAATTGACACTGGAATTGTATCCTGCGTAATGTCCATTATATTCATTATAAAGATCTCCATACAGATCTCCGGATCCCGAAATACTCCACGCGGCATTCCAGGATTCCCAGAAATCTCCCTTCAGGAAACCTCTGACCGCATCCCGGTATCTTCCATTCCATTCTGCCCACCGGCGATTGGCCGGAAAGCTTCCAACCTGATACAGTCCGTCCGCATCCCATGCTTCCGCGATCAGCTTCACATTTTTAAGAATCGGATCATACGCCAGATTCTTAAGCAGCGGCGGATTATTCATTGGCATGCCGTCCTCGTTTCTTCCAAGAATACTGGCAAGGTCAAAACGGAAACCGTCCACCCGGTAATTGATCGTCCAGTATCTGAGACATTCCAGAATCATCTGCTGAACGATCGGATGATTGCAGTTTAATGTATTTCCGCAGCCGCTGAAGTTATAATATTTACCGTCCGGCGTAAGAATATAATATATATTGTTATCAATTCCTTTAAAGCAGAAACTTGGGCCGTCTTCATTTCCCTCTGCCGTATGGTTAAATACCACATCCAGTATGACTTCGATTCCATTCTCATGAAGTTCCCGGATCAGTTCTTTTAACTCCCAGCCTTCCTTCTTAAAATCATCCAATGCCGCGTAGTTATTGTTCGGTGAAAAATAACTGACGGTATTATATCCCCAGTACTCCAAAAGGGTATTTCCATCCACTTCCCTGGCATTGATCGTCTCGTCAAACTCAAAGACCGGCATTAGTTCGACGGCGTTGATGCCCAGTTCTTTCAGATAAGGGATCTTCTCCTTCAGGCCCTCGAATGTTCCTCCATGTTTTACATTGGAAGAAGGATGTTTTGTAAATCCCCTCACATGGAGTTCATATATGATCAGGTCACTCATCTCCCGGTCGGACTGCGGCCGGTCTCCCCAGTCAAACACATCTTTTACGACACGGGCATGATACGTTGCCTGACGCTTCTTTCCCCATGTTCTTCTTCCTGCCACCGCTCTGGCATAAGGATCCAGTAAAATATTATTTTTATCAAAAAGCAGCCCCTTTTCCGGTTCATGCGGACCGTCAATCCGGTAAGCATACTCAAATTCATTAATATCCAATTCAAACACGATCATGGAATAAACATCCCCGATCTTATACGATTCCGGAAACGGAATCACCGCATATGGCTCTTCTTC
>ERZ1090862.1097-NODE-1099-length-12082-cov-5.202129_pt1 | contig 12082 bp, 11 predicted proteins | sample MGYA00478481_ERZ1090862 | MGnify/ENA primary metagenome ERZ1090862 (study PRJEB33644, sample SAMEA5815745) | chicken gut metagenome | biome: Chicken; feature: Gastrointestinal Tract; material: Caecum | place: Ireland | collected 2019-01-01 | study: A study of... | reverse complement strand
CTCAGATATATATATAATATTCTCATTGTCGTCAAACAGATAAGTCAGTGTCACGTCATCCCTTGTCTGAGAGAATCTTACAGGCTTTCCGTCCTTGTCATAATAATCGGTGCGCGTGTCATCAGAATATTTCTCGCAGTCAGCTCCCATGATAAAACTGCACGATTCATTCCATCTGTCCACAATGTCATCCACGACTGTATCCACATTCTGAGTCTCTTCTGCTTCGCCTTCAGACTGATCCGTTCCCTCTTTCTCCTCTGTCTCATCAAGCCTGCTCTCTGTACTTTCCTTAGGGCCTTCTGACATCGCATCTGTCTCTCTTGTGAGATACCAGTACAATACTCCTGCTCCTACTATGAGCAGGCACAGAATGATACAGACCACCGTTGCTATAATAACAGGTTTTTTACTCGACTTTTCCGTTTTTTCGGGCTCTGCCAGACTCTCGGGAAGATTTTCTTCCTCCTGGAGATTGGCTCCGCATTTCCAGCAGAATTTCGAGCCGTCTTCATTTTCTGTTCCACAATTCCAACAATACATTTTATCGTCTCCTTAACGTACTTCTATTGTGCAATGAATTCTCCTGTTTCTTCATCAAATGTAAACACTGCTTCCACAAGTCCGTCCCCCTGCTCTGGTTATTCAACCTGTATGACACCCCATCTGCCATCCTTCTTCACCCAGCATCTCCCGTCATAGACCGGACGGATCGCCTCAAAAATTCCTGCCGGAATGACCGTAGTCCCGTCCACAGTCCTGAGCTCCCACTTTCCGTCCTTTGTCAGCGGGATAAATCCGTCTGATGCGGCATAGCAATAATTTCTTTCCGTTCCGGTGACCACATTGGTAAATGTCCAGGAACTGTCATACTCCGGTGCTATGACTTCATTTCCTTCACGGTCAACATATCCCCACTTCCCGTCAACACAAACTGCCATCAGTCCTTCTCTGTATGCCCCGCACTCTTCATAAATATTGTTTTCCAGCAGTCTTCCGTCGGTGTAAATCATATATCCCTGCGTATGCTGTTCAAACCATCCGCTCATATTACCTGATGAAGACGATGGAGAGTACACCGAATCAGTCTGCGGTATGGGAACCGGATTGTCAAACTGAGGTGTAACCGAAGAGTCCCAGAAGCTGTAAGCATCATACAGACCATCACAGTAATAATACCAGTGTCCGCCTCCTATACTTCCCTCGGCAGCCCCCGATAGCAAGCCCTTATCAATATAATATTCCCCGTTTTCCGTTCTTTGTGTCTGATAGTCACTGTCGTCGGCCCAGCTGATGTTTCCGCTGAAATCAATAAATCCTGTTCTGTTTCCCGTCCTGACGACCGCATAATTCGTTGTAAACTGCCCGTTTCTGTCATTTTCAACTGTCCAGCCATTCTCGCCTCTTTCAAACGGCGCGCCGCAGACATAGTTGATATCATCCGCCTCAATCTCCGGCTCCACAACCCAGGTATAGTCTGTTATATTCTCCCAATTCTCAAGGATTTCTTCAAATTCCTGCTTATCCTCTGCCGGCACTGAGTCTCTGGCTTTCTCCGCAGTCTCTGCTGCCTGATCATATTCTTCCTGTGCGATGTAGATATCAATCAGCTTCAGATACGGCTCCTTCTGCTTCGGATCAATGGATATCGCCTGGAGATAAGAATCCTCAGCCTTCTCATAGTCCAGCTCCTCAATATATCTGTTACCGGAATCCAGCAGTGCCTCATACTGTTTTTCCTGACGGTTCTCCAGAAAAACAAACACACCTCCCGCCGCAGCCGCGATCACAAGAACGGCAGTACAGAGGAGCCATGGCCACTTTTTCCTCTTTTTTGTACTGTCTGGCGGAACATTCGGTCTTCTTTGAATGTCAGTGCTGTCCATACGCCGGTTTTCTGAAGCTCTCCCCGTCTCCAGAGGTGCGCCGCAGTACGCGCAGAATTTTGCTCCGTCATTGTTTTCTCCGCCACATTTCCCGCATCGCATACACTTCTCTCCCTTCAGATCACACCTTTATTCCGACTCAATCTTCTCGAGCATCTTCTTTCTCTGTCTCGGAAAGGCCACAGCGGTCACAATCAGCCCTGTAATACATCCGATCGCCCCCAGAATTCCTGTCACGGTCAGGACCACGCCATATGTTATTCCCGTCATTCCAGCCAGCCTCCTTCCACAACCTGTGCATACACACTTTCCAGCAGCAGCATTTCATTATCCTCATTGTTGTCAGTCATCTCTTCATTGTACAGCTGCAGCGCTTTTTCGTAATACTGTGCAAACTGTGTGTAGTCACGGTCCGAATTATCAAGCAGCTCCTGTGCGTCGATCTCAAGAAAAGCATATCTCATATAGACATTATAGTCTTCTCCGAACTTTTCCATCATCGTATCCACTGTCTGACGGGCAGAATCCAGCTGTCCCTGTTTCTCATAGAGTACGGCAAGGGTATCATAGGTATCATAAGTATCCCAGCCCTGTGACACGATCTCGCCCAGTACATCGATCGCCTCCTGTCTGTACTGCCCGTTTCCGCTCCTGTCTGCCAGGTCAATATCGATCTGGGCCAGATTCTCCAGAATCTGCATCTGATTTTCAACCGGAAGGACTTCTTTCGCCTCCAGAAGGATCTCCCTCTGTGTCGTATCGCTCCCTTTCGCCTCGTATATCTCATTCATCATCAGATATGCCCGTGCCTTCATCGTATTATCATCTGTACGGCTGATACACTCTCTGAAATCCGCGAGCGCAGCGTCAGAACCGCCGAGGGCCTTCTCGATTTCTCCCTGTGCGTAATAGATAGAATCCTCTTTCAGCCCGTAATCGATGGCTTCCTGAAGAATTTCCCGGGCGTTTTCTTCCTCCCCGTTATAAGCAAGCGCGATTGCATAATCTCTGTAATATACCGTCTCTTTTGTTCCGAGGCGGAATACCTCCCCATAGGTCTCCACCGCGTTCTGATAGTCCCCCAGCCTGAAAAAGCTGTCCGCTCTCAGATAATATACATCGGACATTCTTGCCTGGGTAAGATCTATTTTCTCGTTCTCACAGATATCATAATCGATAAATGCGATACAGTCTTCGTACCGCTCCTGCTTGTACAGAGAACAGGCATTCTGGTAGTAGCTCTCCAGCGCTCCGGGCATCATTGCAGATGCCTCAGCAAACGCATCCTCCTGCCCTTCATAATCTCCGGCATCTCTCAGTTCGATCTGTTCTTCCACAAGTCCGTTGTACATATCGGTTCTCTCGCGCCGGATCTCATGGACTCCATAGCCTGCCAGAACGATAAATCCGGCCGTAAGCGCAACCAGTCCCATGCGGATTCCAAGCTGCCCTGCAAGAAGCCTCTGATATCTTCTGTCCTTCTTTGTAATGTTCTCAAATGCCCGGAACATCTCCAGCGCGGACTGAAAGCGTTCCCCGGGATCGATCTTTGTCGCCTTCTCTATAACCTGTGCAAAAGCTTCGCCCGTACACTCCGTCAGCAGTTTCCTGTCAATCTTCTGCCGGCAGTCCGAGAGTCTCTGTCCCGTAGCCAGATGATAGAAGGTTGCCCCCACACTGTATATATCTGCCCTCTCGTCAATCTCCGAATGCCCGGGAAGGGTCTGAGAGGACTTGCTGCTCAGAACCATGATATACTGTTCCGGGGACGTATAACCGTTTGTATATCCGAGGACCGTACTGTCATCCAGATAGAAGGCAATATTAAAATCAATCAGACAGATATTGCCTTCCGGCGTCAGCATGATATTCGCCGGTTTGATATCGCCGTGTATGACCGGCGGTTTCTGATTATGCAGATAATTCAGGGCACTGCATATCTGCATGCCCCAGCGGATAAGCTGTTTCTGTGTGAAATGCTGCCCCTCATTCAGCAGCTGGGCAAAAGATTTTCCGGGGATGTAGCTCATTACCGTATACACATCCCCGTCCACTTCAAGGAAATCCAGAACCTGAGGGAGATAGGAATGATGAAGATTTTTCAGAATATCCACTTCCTGACGGTTTACCGCCCTGGATATGCTCCGATTCTTCATCTTTTTCAGAACCACAGGCTGCCGCAGCCGCCTGTGGTATGCTTTATAGACAACTCCTCCGGAGCCTTCTCCAAGACGCTCCAGTATCTCATACGTACCGGAAAGCTTTTCCTCAGTACCCATATTACCAGCCCACCCTGATGGAAAATTCGAATTCTTCATCTTCTGACAGGCGGAACCTTGTCTTATCCGTCAGACGCACGGGCGCCGTCATTCTCTTTCCTTCCAGGAAAATATGATTTGATGAGTTTAAATCTTCCAGCATATAACCATTCTCTTCCTTGACGATTCTTGCATGCTTCCGGCTTACCGTGGGATTGCCGGACACTACATAATCTGCCTCAGACGATTTGCCGATCACAAAACTGTCCTTTGTGATTTCAACCTCCTCGCCGGTCTTCAGTCTTGTGATAAATGCCTGTATCCTGAGCTTTGGAGAGACAAGCACAGTCGGCTCGTCGTCCTCTATATATTCCTCCTGCCGCTGCTCACGGATCGGCACGACAGGCTGCCTTATAATGACATTGCCGGAGAATCCTCCGGAACCAGCCGAAGGAATGCTGACCTCCGACTTTTCTTTCCAACCTTCAAAATAATCCTTCATAATTCTCTCCTCCAGTCCGACTTCCCGCTTACGATATCTATCCCATATATTTGTAGATCAGACTGTCCACAATCGGGATCGCAACGGATCTTCCTCTCAGCGCTTTCACACCGAGAATGATAAAGAGCACATACCTGAGAATATCAATGATCTGCACAAAAACGCTTATGATCGTTGAAAACGTATAGTATGTAAAGTTAACGCCGAAGATACTCAGAAAGCTGCTGATCACTCCCAGCACATCCGGGAAAAATCCGAGTATGGTAGTTGTCAGGGACAGAACCGCCATAAGTATCACAGCCTTGACGCTGGATCTTCTGAGCCACTCATCATCCTCTACCAGCAGGACATACGCTGTCAGCAGGACAGCAACCAGATATCCTCCGAACAGTCCTGTGAAATAAATACCTGCTGCAAGCAGTCCGACCGGGATTCCTAATTTTGTTTTCTGCATTGTTTACTCCTCCTTTGCCTGTGCCATATCATCTGATTTCTATGAAAAAACCGGCACAGATATATTTTATTATACAGATTCCCTTTTTTGCAATAAAGATGTGGCATATTTTGTGGACAGATTTATTTCCATATGGTCTCAGTCATTTTCCGAAAACGGAGAACCGGCCAGCGCTCCATAGAGCACGGCCGGTCCGTATCACTTGTCTCTGAACTTGAATATCCTGTCCTTTTTCTTCGGCGGCTTCTTTCCCACGATCCTGTCCGGCATAGGTTCATACTGCCTGCTTGCCTTCATCATAGGCATTCTTTTATGATTTTTCCGCAGATATATCAATGCCGCCCCGGCAAACACCACCACACATCCGGCAATGGCCTGAGACACCGGGAAGCCGATCCCGGGGATAAGCAGCTGATCTGTACGCAGCCCCTCAATCCACACTCGCCCAAGTCCGTATCCGAAGATATACAGAAGAAACAGCTCACCCTCATATTTTTTGTGTTTTCTGTAAAGCGCAAGAAGAATCAGAAGTACGCAGCACCATACGGATTCATAAAGAAATGTAGGGTGCACCTGAATATAACTGACTCCATCGATCCTCTCTATGTGCTCTCTCATCAGATCTGTCACATCGCCTGAGCGGACAGCATCCAGGGGAAGTCTCATGGCAAACAGACTGTCTGTATATTCACCGAAAGCCTCCCGGTTGAAAAAATTCCCCCACCGTCCCAGCATCTGTCCGTTCAAAATTGCCAGAGCCACTGTGTCAAGGATCTGAAACGGTGACAGCCGTTTTACACGAGCCAGTACGAACACGGCGATGACCGCTCCGATGACTCCCCCGTATATGGCAAGTCCGCCCTCCCTGAGATTAAAGATATCAAGAAAGTCATTCTTGTACATATCCCAGGAAAAAATCACGTAGAAAGCCCTCGCTCCCACAATGCCGGCGATCACTCCGATGATTCCCATGTCGAGATAGTCATCCGGATTCTGTCTGGTCCGTTTTGCCTCTGAGGTCGCAATCATAAATCCGATAAGAATCGCACAGCCTATGATGATCCCGTAATAAGCAATTTCAAATCCGAAGACGCTGACATTCTTTCCCACATGCTCCAGATAGATCCCGAGATTCGGAAAACTGATGTTATAGTGCATATCTGTACCCCTTTCCGCTCATCTTCCCCTCTCAGATTTATACGTTAAACCGGAAAAGCATGATATCCCCGTCCTGAACCACATAGTCTTTTCCTTCCAGACGGATCAGTCCTTTCTCCTTCGCAGCCGCATGTGAACCGCACGCGATAAGATCATCATAACTTACAACCTCTGCCCGGATAAATCCTCTCTCGAAATCCGAGTGGATTTTGCCCGCCGCCTGAGGAGCCTTTGTTCCTTTTCTGATCGTCCACGCACGTACCTCCGGCTCTCCCGCTGTCAGATAGCTGATCAGGCCGAGCAGATGATAGCTTGCCTTGATAAGCTTCTCAAGACCGGACTCCTCGATTCCCAGATCATCAAGAAACATCTTTTTCTCATCCTCGTCGAGCTGCGATATCTCCTCCTCGATCTCCGCGCATACTACAAATACTTCACAGTCCTCTTTCTTCGCGTATTCGCGGACCGCCTGTACACCGGCGTTGGACGCTCCGTCGTCTGCCAGGTCGTCCTCGGAGACATTTGCCGCAAAGATCACAGGCTTTGCCGTGAGAAGATTGTAACCGGCCAGCCATTCCTGCTCGTCTTCATCGTCAGTGACAAATGTCTTGGCAAGCTTGTTGTCCTCAAGGTGCGCTTTCACACGTTCCAGAAGAGCAAGCTCTTTTGCTGCCGCTTTGTCGTTGCGGGACAGTTTCACCGTCTTCGCGATTCTCCTCTCCAGTATTTCAAGATCTGAAAAAATCAGTTCCAGATTGATGGTCTCAATATCCCTCATAGGATCAATACTGCCGTCCACATGAACGATATTTGTATTTTCAAAACACCTTACGACATGGACAATGGCATCCACTTCACGAATGTTCGCCAGAAACTGATTCCCGAGTCCTTCGCCCTTGGACGCCCCCTTTACCAGTCCTGCAATATCCACAAATTCTATAGCCGCCGGGATGATCTTCTTCGTGTGATACATCTCTCCAAGAACATCCAGTCTCTTATCCGGCACGGTAACGACTCCCACATTGGGATCGATGGTGCAGAAAGGATAGTTTGCCGACTCGGCGCCCGCCTTTGTCAGCGAATTAAACAGTGTGCTCTTTCCAACATTTGGTAATCCAACAATTCCTAACTTCATCTCTGTCTCCTTCAATTTTTCTCTCAGTCTCTCGTCTCCATCAGGATCACCACCCCGAAGGCAAACGAGATCTCCACCGTATCCTCCAGAAATTCATTGCTCACGCAAAGACTTCCGTACGGCTTCAGAATATGATTTTTAAGAGGGTACTTGGCCCCTCTGATATTGAACTCATCCACAGGGATCTCCAGCGGGAACACAGAAAAATACGGTCCGAATGCTTCCTCCCTCTTCAGAGTGATCCCGTGCTCAAGAAGCCGGATCTGATTGTGGCTGTCAACGATTCTGGCATCTGCTCCCGCGTCAAGGGCGATCTTAAGGCACTGCACATTGGCCCAGAGATGGTCCACGCGCGGCCCGGTTGCTCCGAGAATCCATATCTCATGCCGGTGCAGCCCCAGACACAGTCTCAGCGCGATCTCCGTATCGGATGCGTCTTTCACCGGATTGAACTCCCGGATCGGTACATTCGTTTTCTCTCTGTAATATGTCACCACTTCATCCGGAGCACTGTCAAAATCTCCCACGATATAATCCGGCTTGATTCCGTGCTCATAGAGGAATACCAGCCCTCTGTCGACGCCTATGACAAACTCTGTGTCTTCACTTTTCAAAATGGGAAGGGCGAAATCTTCCTCGAGAAGTCCGCCGCTCACGATCACTGTACGCTTACTCATATCTTCTCAAAATCTCCATAAACTCACTGGTATTTTTCGCAACGTCCCCTTTAAATACTCCCGACCCCGATACGATCACATTTGCTCCGGCTTCCAGAACCTGCGCGACATTGGAGTGATAGATGCCTCCGTCGACCTCAATATCAGCTTCTGTTCCCCTCTCATCCAGAAGTGATCTGAGCGTCCGGATCCGTTCCAGCGACTCCGGAATGAATGCCTGCCCGCCGAATCCCGGCTCCACACTCATGATCAGAAACATCTCCGCCTGATCCAGATATGGGATCAGCATTTCCACGGGGGTCGCAGGCTTTATGGATATACCGGCCTTCACGCCGCAGCCGTGAATCCTGTCCAGAGTGCCCTGCAGATCTTCACAGGCTTCCTGGTGAACCGTAATGGAATCCGCGCCGCATTTTGCAAATTCTTCCACATAACGGATCGGATCGGTCACCATGAGATGGACGTCCATCGTCTGTCCCGTGGTGCCTCTGATGGAGGAAAGCACCGGCATGCCGAAAGAAATACTCGGCACAAACATGCCGTCCATCACATCGAAATGGATATACTGTGCGCCAGCTTCTTCCGTGATCCGGAGCTGTTCCCCCAGGATCCTGAAATCTGCTGAGAGTATGGAGGGTGCCAAAATTCTTTTCATAATTCAATACCTTTTCCTTTCCTTCAGCTCCCGGTACATCTCTGTATAATCGTCGTACCGTACTTTATTTATCTTTCCTTCCTCCACTGCCGCCTTTACTGCACAGTCGGGTTCATGGATATGATCGCAGCCGATAAACCGGCATTGTCCTTCGTATGGTTCAAACTCGGGGAAGCAGTACTTCAGTTCTTCTTTTTCAAAATCATTTACATAGAGAGAACTGAATCCCGGTGTGTCCATAATATAGGAATCTTCACCGAGAACGATCAGCTCGGAATGTCTGGTCGTGTGTTTTCCTCTTGCGATCTTTCTGCTTATGCTCCCCGTCTCCATCCTGACTTGAGACTGAAGCAGATTGATCAGGGATGATTTTCCCCCCCCGGAAGGTCCTGCAATCGCAGTGGTTTTCCCCTTCAGCAGTTCTTTCAGCTGACTGATGTTTTCTTCCTCTCTGGCACTTGTGAAGATGACAGGATATCCGCAGCCCGAATAGATCTCCTTCAGTTCCGTTATCGCCGGGCTCTCTGCAATATCCGTCTTGTTAAAACAGAGTACTGTGGGAATCTCCTTTCTCTCCATCATTACAAGAAAACGGTCTAGGAGATTAAAATGAGGCTCCGGCTGCGTCACTGCAAAAACGACCAGAGCCTGATCTATATTGGCCACTGCCGGGCGGATCAGGTCATTTTTTCTGGGGAGTATCTTCGTGATACTCCCCTCCATATCTTTCTCATCAAGAATGTCAATCTCCACATTGTCTCCTACCAGAGGCCTGATCTTGTCTTTTCTGAATGTTCCCTTTGCCTTACACTCATAAACACCGGATTCTACCACGTGAACGTAGTAGAATCCGGCAATTCCTTTTACAATTTTTCCCTGCATTTTCCGATGCTCTCTGTATTATTGTATTGTTCCGTCCTGCGACGCCGGATCTTCTTCAGAAGTTCCGGGATCCTCTGCAGGCTGTTCCGGCTCAGGCTCAGGTCCGAGGCTCACTCCGAACTCTACCGTTGTGCCTTCCTCTACCTGAGTTCCTTCACTTACAGACTGATAATATACCTGTCCTGCAGGATAATCGCTGTACGATTCTCCCGTATACGACGGTGTCAGTCCATACTGCTGAAGCGTCTTCTCCGCGGTATTCTGATCCATACCGACAATTCCCGGAACGCTCACCACGGTCATCTCCGGCCCGCGGCTCACCACATAGCCGACGGATGATCCCGGTGAAACTTCACTTCCCGCGTCAACATCCTGAGAAATTACTACGCCTGCCTCCACAGTATCGCTGTACTCTTCCCGGGCATTTCCGGTCAGCCCTGCACTTTGCAGCGCCGACTCTGCCTCATCTGCGCTTCTTCCTTCCAGATTCGGCACGGTCACCGGCTCTGTTCCGAGGCTGACTACGATCGTGACGGAAGTTCCTTCGTCGACCTCAGTCCCTTCATCCGGATCGCAGGAAATTACAACGCCTTCTTCAACATCTTCACTGTAATCATAATCCTTCGCCACTTTCAGATTGGCGTCCGCCAGAGCGCTCTCCGCTTCCGCCTCTTCGCTGCCTACCACCTGCGGCACCCGCGTAGTCTCCGCTTCCTCACCGGTACTTAATACCACTTCGATCGTGGTATGTTTATCCACTTTCTCATCCGCCCCCGGATCCTGGCTCTTAATCTCGCCTTCGTCATACTCATTGGACGGCTCCTCACCGACAACTTTCAGTCCGAGACCTTCTTTCCTGAGCTCTTCTCTTGCGGCATCCTCGGTCATTCCCCGCACATCGGGAACCGTCACCTGGTCCTCCGTAGTAGCGGTTAATCCTGAACCGCTGAAGATACCGACCGCATTCCCCACAAGGAAGAGTATAAGGAATGCTATGATCACCGCCGCCACGATCATGAGGATTCGCATAATCTTCCTCGTATCGGGATTTACATCCTGTTTCTTTCTCCGGTCGTCTTCGTAGTCATCCTCATCCCCGTCTTCATCATCTTCATCGTAATCCTCGTCGTCTTCGTAGTCGTCATCCTCGTCATAATCATCTTCATAATCCTCGTCATCATCTTCCGGATACTGCTGATTCTGGATACGTTCCAGTTCTTCCGGAGACATGACTACCGTGCGGTCCGATCCCCCCGGCGCTCCCGCCGCAATGACAAAATCTCCGTCCGGATCCACAAGAGAACGCTTCAGATCAAGAAGCAGTTCTTCACAGTTATGATACCGCCTCTCCGGATTCTTCTGGGTACACTTCATGATAATGCACTCAAGACTGTACGGAATGTCAGGCACTTCCTTGGCCGGTGAAACCATCTCCTCCTGGAGATGCTTCAGTGCCACAGTCACAGTAGAGTCTCCGTCAAAGGGGACATGTCCCGTGACCATCTCATACATCGTGATGCCGGCGGAATAGATATCGCTCCGCTCATCCACATGTCCTCCCCTTGCCTGCTCCGGAGACGTATAGTGGACGGATCCCATCACACTGGCGCTGATCGTCTGTGTGGACGTCGTCGCCCGCGCGATCCCGAAATCCGTTACTTTGACTTTTCCTTCCTTTGAGATAATGATATTCTGGGGCTTGATATCACGATGAATGATATGCCTGTTATGAGCTGCCTGGATTCCTGTCACCATCTGAATCGAGATGCTGATGGTCTCCTTCGCTGAAAGCTTTCCTTTCTTTTCAATATAATCTTTCAGCGTGATTCCTTCAACCAGTTCCATGACCATATAATAAAGGCCTCTGTCCTGACCCACGTCATAGACATTCACCACATTCGGGTGCATCAGCCCCGCGGCCGCCTGGGCCTCACTTAAAAACTTCTGAATAAACACCTGGTCAGAGCGATAATCACTTTTCAGCACTTTGATTGCCACATACCGGTTCAGCTTATGGTCCTTGCCCTTATAGACATCCGCCATTCCGCCGGAACCGATACGTCCCAGTATCTCATATCTCTTCCCTAAAAATACTCCTTCTTTTATCATACACTCACCTCATCCGCAAACGGCTCAACAAGTACAACACCGATATTATCCGTACCGCCGTTTTCCTTTGCTGCTTCTATAAGGGCCTGACCCGACTCTACAATGTCACGTCCTCCCTGTACAATATGGAAGAGTTCCTCATCCTCCACCATATTGCTGAGACCGTCCGTACACATCAGAATGATGTCTCCCCGTTTCAGACGGTGCTCATAAAAATCCACATCCACATCGGCCTTGGCGCCGATCGCTCTTGTTATAATATTCTTATCCGGATGATGCTTCGCCTCCTCGGGTTTAATCCCTCCGAGACGTACCATCTCTTCCACAAGAGAATGGTCCTTGGTAAGCTGCTGTATTCCCTGATTG
>ERZ1090862.1094-NODE-1096-length-12097-cov-4.257017_pt1 | contig 12097 bp, 11 predicted proteins | sample MGYA00478481_ERZ1090862 | MGnify/ENA primary metagenome ERZ1090862 (study PRJEB33644, sample SAMEA5815745) | chicken gut metagenome | biome: Chicken; feature: Gastrointestinal Tract; material: Caecum | place: Ireland | collected 2019-01-01 | study: A study of... | reverse complement strand
CCTCATAACACGCCTTCAGCTCCTCCCGCTTCGCGTCCACGTATCCGGGATTGCCAGGGTTTATCAGTTTTTCCAGATTCTCTCCGCCCTCGCTGACCCGGACCTGCCCGGCCATGATCGCGCCCACATACTGATTGTTCACAATAATGGGAAGCGCCATATCCACAATGGAAAAATGGGACTTATATATGTAAGGACTGTTATTCTTCATGGCCTCGAATCCCCCGCGGGAATCACACTTCTGACAGTAGCCGTTCAGTTTGGGATCCTGGCGGATCTTCTGGCAGAACGCATGGCATCCGCTGTGCTTCGTAGCCGGAACCCCCTTATAATCCACCATCAGGATCGCCATCTTTGTCACATCTGCCAGGGAATCCTGCAGCTGCTCCCAGCGCTCCAGATCAAATATTTTGTTAAGTTCCATACCATACCTCCCGATCCGCCTCTTCCGGCCGCCGCCTTTCACCGGAAGGCTCAGGAAAGCCGGAGCGCAAAAGTCTTACGTTAATCTTATGCATTTGCTGAAAAAATGTCAAGATCCGTCGATCTCTTAAGAAATTTCCTCCCAAATAATGTTTTTATCTTTCATCCATTTTCCAAAATCTTTGCCTACTATCTTTTCCCCGGTAATCCCCTTTGCCCGGGAGGAAGCCAAAAACAGCAGTACCTTATTAAGCACATCCGCCGGCAGTATCGGCAGATTATTTTTCTGAAAAAACTCCTTTACGCCTGTTCCCGCCATGGGAGTGTCTGTAAAACCTCCCGGACAGATCACGTTTACCGTTATGCCCTTATCCTGCAGCTCCTTTACCAGTATGGCACTCATCGCCTCCCCAGCTGCCTTGGACGGGCCGTACGGTAATTGTCCTTTTCTGGTCATCGTCTCCGTGCTGGTAGAAACATATACGATGCTTCCCTGCCGCCTTTTTATCATAAATGGCACAAATTTGCTTGTAACCAAAAAATACCCGATAAAATTTGTTTCCACAATGGCACGAAAGGCCGACAGGGGGATGTCATAAAACGGGTGATCCGGCGCCAATTCTTCCAGACCGGGAGCATTATCTCCAATTCCCGCGTTATTAACCAGCATATCCAGATGGTCAAAATGCCTTTCAAACCATTCCGCCGCTCCGGAGACAGAATGTTCATCACGGACGGCCATCCGGAGTTTGTAGACATTCCTCTTTCCTTTTGACAATTCCCCGTAAGCATGATCCAGTTTCGTCCTATCTTTACCGGAAAGAATCACCGTTGCTCCATGCGCCGATAACTCTTTGGCCATTTCAAATCCCATACCGCTGGAACTTCCGGTAATTAGTACAACATATCCTTTTAAATCCATCGATATACGTCTTCCTTTCTCGTTTGACTATATCATAACACAACCCTTTGCCATCAGTCATCTCATCCCCGGTCTATCCGGCACCTTTTCTGAAAAAAATAAAACAGCACGGACAGCGCTGTTCCAACGATCCAGGCCGCAGGCCAGACCCAGAATACCCCTTCAAGGCCATATCGGGAAGAGAAGGGGGCTCCCAGGAAAATGCGCACCAGAATATCCGCAAAGGTAGCGGCCATAAAGCACTTCATGGCTCCCATACCCCGCAGAGCTCCGTCCATGGTATTCTTCAGGCAGCAGACCGGGAAAAACGGGGCCGCAACCGTCAGGAACAGCGTCCCGGTTTCCAGCGTTTCCCGGCTGGCGCCCTCCGTCACAAAAAGGCGGATCAGGGGTTCCCGGAACAGAAGGCAGACCGCAAGAATGAGAAGGGTGATTCCCTCGGAGATCAGCAGGGCAAGACCTACGCCGGCCCGCACCCGCTCCGTTTTCTTTGCCCCCAGATTCTGGGAGACAAAGCTGGAAAGAGCGTTGCTCAGCGTCATAGTGGTGGTCACAAACAGCGTGTTGATCCGGAAGGCGGCGGTGTATCCCGCAACCGCCCCGCTCCCGTACGGGTTGATCACACTCTGCAGAGACAGCTGCCCAAGGGAAATAAATACCTGCTGAAGCACACTGGGAATTCCAAGCTTCAGGATTATGCCCGCATATTTCCAGCGGACCAGCCTCCCGGCCCCCTCCGGCAGAATACGGCGCCGGAAGGGTCGCAGGAGAGCCGCGCAGGAGCCAACCGCGGAAAACCCCTGAGCGAGAAAAGTTCCCCAGGCAGTTCCTGGAATTCCCATGTTCAGAACGGCCGCAAACAGAAGATCCAGCAGAACATTCAGAACGGAAGCCGCGGCCAGAAAACGCCAGGGCGTCCGGGAATCCCCCAGGGCCTGGAACAGACTTCCCGCCATGTTATACAGAAACAGGAAGGGCAGTCCGAACAGATAGATCCTCAGATATACCTCGCACATTTCCCGCAGATCCGACGGGATCTGCAGCAGGTCCAGAAGCGGTCCGCACGCGAAAAGCCCCGCCGCCATTACAGCCGCTGATAAAAGCAGCATAAACAGCAGCGCCGTGGGGATCATCTGTCTTAAATCTTTCCACTCCTTTCCGCCGAAGGCCCTGGCTGCCGCCGTATTGGCCCCCAGGCTCAGCCCGGAGGCAATGGCGATAAAAATCACCGTGACGGGGTAGCAGGTGCCGACGGCGCCCAGGGCCGCCTCACTGATAAACCGCCCCGCTATGAGACTGTCCGCCAGGTTGTAAATCTGCTGAAACAGCATGCTGAAAAACATGGGCAGGGAAAAAAGCAGCAGTACGCGGAACGGCCGGCCCTCTGTCAGATCTCTTATCATGGATACAGGTCCTCCTTTTCTTTCTGCAGCCATAATAAGAGAAAAAGGCCTGGAATTCGTATGCCTTTTTACGGATCATCTATGCTTTTTTATGATTTTCTTTCTGCCTTCTGGGCGCGCAGTGGAAATACCGGCGGTACTGCTTATAAAAATTGGACATGTTACGAAAGCCGCAGGAGACCGCTATATCCAGCACGCTGCCCCCGCTCTCCTCCAGCGCCTTCTGCACGGCCTCCAGCCGTATCCGGGTTACGTATTCTGTAAATTTTTCTCCGAACACCTCATGGAAGCAGGATGAAAAATAGCTGGGACTCATGCAGGCGGCCGCGGCTGCCGCTTCCAGCGTCACCTCCTCCCGGTAGCTGCCATGGATATACTCCAGCGACAGTTTCAGATTATCCGCTTTTTTAAGCGCCGCGCTCCTGGATTTTCCGCTGTCCCGGGCAACAAAATGGCGGATCAGGAGCGTGAGGATATGCATTCCCTGGGACTTCAGCATCAGGCCGCGGCATACATTTTCCGACTGCCATTCCTGATACGCGTCCAGCATGACGGATCTCACCGCCGCCGTATGCGCATCCCCCGCCTCCAGCTTATTCTGAAAGGCTGCGGTGCCTCCACCGAAAACACTTTGATATTCTGCTGAATTTGCCTCTTCCTCTCCGGCCAGCCGGTCAGAAAACGTCAGCACCAAAAGCTCCACATCTTTTTCCATTTTCCATCCGTGAACCTCATTGGCGTTAAATACCGCAATATCCCCTTCTTGCATCGCATATTGGCGCCCGCTGACGATGCACAGGGCGCTCCCGGACAGAACACAGGAAATTTCATAAAAACTGTGCCAGTGAAAATGCTCCCGGGCATGATGATGTCTTCCCATCCAGATGCGGTTCATATGCATGGGAAGCGCAGGGTCCAGAGGGTATGTGTCATCTACAGCACGCATAAAATATTCCTCCTTCACGCAGGTCGGATCAGAAAAATAAATTTTTTGTAAAAAAAGCTTGATTTTTTTCTATCCATCGATTATAATTGTTTTTGCGTTACAGAGAGAGCCATTCAATAAGCGCCTTTAGCTCAGTTGGTAGAGCAGTAGACTCTTAATCTATTTGTCCAGGGTTCGAGTCCCTGAAGGCGCACTAAAAGCACTGTTTTTGCAGACATGGAGCTGCGGGGACGGTGTTTTTTTTGTCTCAGAATCCGTTCCTGCAGTCATCTGCCGCCTCTGTTTATTATACCATTTTCCGCCGGAAATTCCAGCGCTTCCTCCGGCGGGCCTCCGGAAAACGCAAACTTCCACGATCTGGCGCGTGATCGGGAACATTTTTCTGGCGGCCGCCGCGGAAGGGCCGGAAAGGTTTCCTGCCGGTCTCCGGCATAACCGGAAACCGGCAGGATAAAATTTTTTTACTGGATCGGATGCTCCTTGGCATACTGCCTTCCGTATTTCTCCAGCTCATCCATGGCAATGGAATTGTTCCACTCCCGGAAGCAGATACCGTTGGGAATACCCGGATAGAACCGGCCGGCCGGACAGTAGGTATCGATGGCCCGGCGCACCTCCGCGCGGATCTCTTCTTCTGTAATATTTTCAATATCAATCTTCGGACCGTCAATGCCGCCCACCATGGCCAGCTTGCCCTCCGTGATCCTCTGAATCTCCACAATATCATTCTGCGCGATAACACCCTGCCAGATATCAACGCCAATCTCCACCATATCCGTTACAATGGGCTGGCAGATACAGTCTGCGTGATGCATATAGATCATGCCGCATGCATGAATGGTATCCGAAATTTCTTTCTGGAGTGGTTTGATCAGCTCTCTCCACACTCTGGGGGGCAGGAACAGATTCTGTTTGGAGCCCCAGTCATCATGGTAGAAAATGATGTCCGGATGAATCTTTTCCGCCACCAGACGGATATATTTCATCTTGTAATCGGCAATGGCCCGCAGAAGCCCTGCCATTTCATCGGGATACTCCATATAGTTAATCAGCGCCGTCTCCATGCCCATCAGATGGTGGGTTCTCTCGAACAGGCCTCCGCCGAACATGAAGCCCACAAATTTTTCTTTCCTGTCTACCGCTTCCGCCGCTTTGACTGCCTCCGTCCAGTCCAGATGATCCAGATCCGGAACCTTCAGCTGCTCCTCCCACTTCTCAATATCTTTGATGACTGCATTTTCCGGTGTCACATGGGGATGCGGTCCCGGCGCCCCCGGTTTGAAAATATAAACGGTTCCCCAGGAATCCGGATGCTCCTTGCCGTCCTGGGGACACATATCGCCCATCAAAACCGGATCCGGGATCAGTTCGATGGCATTCATCAGATCAAAATAGTAATCCGGCTGCTGTCTGTTATAGATAGCCATTGCATTTTCTCTCAGATTCATAAATCGCGCTTCCTCCTTCTTAAATACGGCGGCGCCGGACGATATCCGTCCCCGCGCCGCCGCATAACTTTTCTTATCAGAACATTTCCTTGGACAGCTTGTCGATATCTGCCGTCACCTCATCGTACACGCCCGGGAAAACGCTCTCCGGTCCGCCCATAGTGGTTCCGGGGATAAAATACAGCTTTCCGCAGCTCTCGCAGGCTTTCCGGGTCTCCGCCATAATCAGCTCCGGCGTCCAGTCTCCCTTGTCTACTACGCCGTTATTAATGCCGCCGTGGAAGGAGATCTTCCCGCCGTACTTCTTCACCAGTTCCGGCACATTGTTGGTATCCATTACACCCTGCCAGATGTCAATACCGCACTCGATCATGGCCGGAACCAGGTTCGCGGCATAAGAATCGCTGTGGTGCACAATCAGCTCCACGCCGTTGGCTTTCCAGAAACCGTAGATCTTCTTGTAGGCCGGAACGAAGAACTCCTCAAACATTTCCGGAGACAGGAAGGAAGATTTCTGGCTGCCCCAGTCGTCGTGATGGAACAGGGCGTCCGGATGCAAATGCTCGATCACCTTTTTTGCATGTTCGATCTCAAAATCCGCCAGGAAGTCGATGAGCTCGTGCATAGCCTCCGGCTCCTCGTAGAGGGCCATCATAGCCTCCTCCATTCCCATCAGATAGTGCACTTTTTCAAACATTCCGGGAGCTACCATGGACGCCACAAACTGCTCGTTGCGGTCCACCGCCTTGGCCGCCTCCACAAAGGGAGCCCAGGCATCCTCGGGATACTCTGTGGTGGGGGCCTTTACGTAATCTCTCCATTTGGTGATATCTTTGATCACCCGCAGCTCCTCGCTGGTGTTGGGGAAGGGTCCCGGCACATGATCCGGGAACTCAATGGTCACGCCCCAGCCGTTTACCGATGTGCTTCCCTTGGGGCAGTTGCCCAGGGCCCCCAGGAAAATGGGGTCGGCCACCAGGGCCATATATTCATACTGATTTACAAAGCGATCCGGGTTACCCCCGTGGATCGTTTCCAGCAAATTCTGTCTTTTTGTTAACATACTCCTTCCTCCCTTTTTTCTTAACGATGATATAACTTATTATAATACTCCAGAGAATAATTGTAGAGCTCGTCTCTGGCCACCACATCCTGCTTCGGATCTGTCATATCCGTCATGATCCACAGCATGGTGCGCCCCGTCTCTCCATAATGGTCCACAAAATCGCGGACTGCCTTGCGGATTTCCGCTTCCTTCCAGTCGTGGGGAATCTCCATTCCAAAGCAGAAGGTCATCTGTTTTCCGAAGTTATTGTACAGATAGTCTGCATCATTGGCCCGCATCTGCGGCGTCCACATGTCGATGCCCATCTCGATCATCTCGGGAACGTACTGCATATTTCTTCCGCAGGAATGCAGCTCGATAAATTTGCCCTGATCCTTGATAAATTTCAGGAACCGGCTGGTGGCGGGCATCAGCTGCTTCCGGAACATCTCATTGGAGTAAAATCCGCTCCGCTCTGTTCCCCAGTCATCGTGGTACAGCACGCCGTCCACCTGTCCGTAATACTGGAAAATCTTGGCTGTGGACTCAATCTTGTAGTCTGCCATCTTCTGGAAGAACTCCTCCAGAGCTTCCGGCTCCTCATAGAAGGCCATCAGGAACTCGTCAAAGGGCATCATCTCGTGAAGCCTCTCGGAAATTCCCTCCACGCACTCGTAAATATGGGGACGGTCCGGATCCATGGTCTTCTGCAGCTTCTTTCCGTCCGCCTCAAAATCCACCAGGGACAGATCCGGCCATTCGACTTCCTCTTTCCAGTTGGCGAAATCATTGATCGCTCTGGTACCGGGCTTGGTGATCATGCCGCCTACTTTCTCCACCATGGTCCAGTAAACGCCCCACCAGTCGTAACCATCCACCTCCGGCACCGGGTGCTCCTCCATGGCGTCCGGCCATACGGTATTCGACTCATAAAAGTACGCCGGCATCCAGTAGGGCTGCTCCCCCTTGACACAGCGGATATAATTTTCCTTTACGCTGTAGGGTCTTCCGGTAATCGGCTCCTTGGGCTGCTGGGCGATCCAGGGAAAGCTTCCCGGCGCCTGCCAGCTCTTGGAGTAATCTCTGTTTGCCGCCGTCTGCATAAATTTTCCAACACCCATAACTATTTCCTCACTTTCTTGTCGATATCTTCCAGCATTGTCCGTATTAACCGTTCCGCATCCGTTTCCTTGATCGCAAACAGGATTGCCGCAACAGTCACCTTTATCTCACTGCCATTCCCCTTTTTTCGATGTACTTCCCGGTCCGTCAGAGAAAAGACTTCCACGGTCTGCACCTCCATGGAGGCTTTGAAATGTCCGATAAAACCTCCCACCGCATCAATTTTAGCTGCTGTGGATTCCATGTTGACGGTCAGGAGCGCTGACAGCTCCTGCCGGTCCGCAGTCACATGGTAGTGCGCCGATACCACCACGGCTGCATCCTGAAGATGAACCGTGACGGACAGCTTTTCTTTTTCGCCGCACACTTCACAGCCGCACCCGTCTCCATGCGGATGATGGTGGTGATGATGATGTTCTTCGTGGTTTTCTGTATTCATGCGCATCCCTCCCTGATTTTCTGCCAGATATCCGGATCCACCGCCGCAAGCCCGGAAGTCCGGATACAGGGAACCCCTTCCCTGAACTGATGCACATCGCTTTCTACTTTATCCATGACCTCCGCGTCCACGAGATCGGCCTTATTCAGAAGAACAAGATCCGCGCATTCCACCTGACCCTTCAGCAGCTCATGCATGGGGATCAGAAAGCGTTTCCACCGGGAAACATCCACAATCGTACAAATGAATGCATCTTTTCCGATGGCCTCCTGCAGATTTCTGCGTATCAGGCCCGGATAGGCCAGGCCCGTTGTCTCTATAATCAGCCATTCCGGATTATATTTCTTTTCAATATCCACTACCGCGCCGATGATCTCACCGGACAGCGTGCAGCAGATACAGCCGTTAAACAGGGAACTCACCTGGAACCCGCTGCTTCCCAGCAGCTTATCGTCGATTCCATCCTGTCCCACCTCATTTTCCAAAATAATTACCTTGTGCTCTGACTCTGAAGTTGAATGTTCGGCCATATCCCGCGCCATCTGCAACAACAGAGTTGTCTTTCCAGAGCCCAGGAATCCTCCAAGAATTAATATCTTCATTTGGCCTCGCTTTCCTTACTTCTTATAAAATGCCCGCCCGTATGTTTCTACTTCATCCATGACAACCGCATTCTTTCTGGCCACCTCCGGGTCATCCACCGGGCCCAGATAGCCGCCGCAGAAACAGTAGCCGCCGCCGGGCGCCAGCAGATCCATGCTGTCTCTTACAGACTGCCGGATCTCTTCATCCGTCACCTCGGGATCAGCCAGCCTGCCGTTGGCGTCCCAGCCGCCCATGAGCACCAGCCTGTTTCCATATTTTTCTTTTACAGCCTTCAGATCGTTGCAGGTCTGGGCAGGATCCCAGGCATTTACACCGATAGAAAGCCAGTCATCAATAAAACATTCCGCTTTGCCGCAGTTATGCATGGTGATGGGGATGCCCGCGTCCCGTCCGAATTTTGCCTGCCGGTCCAAGAATGGCAGAACCATGTCGTGGTACATTTCCGGAGAGATAAACGGTGCTCTCCAGGCCGCCGTATCGTCCATCATGGTAAATACATCCGGCTCATAGTAAGGCATGATATTTCTGGCCACTTCTTCATAGAAGCTGCAGATATAATCAAACAGAGCCATTACTTCCTCGGGCTCCTCATACATGGCGCAGAGTCCCTCATTAAAGCCCATGAAAGCCATCAGATTCTGAAAATATCCCACATGCAGGTTGAAGGCAACTGCTGACTGGGTTCTGTCGATTTTAAACATATCCAGCTGCTTCTTTGCCTCCGCCTCCCAGTCTACATGGGAAATATCCGGAGCCTTGATCACATCCCGCCACTGACGGATGTCCTTCAGAATAAAGTTATTGGGCTCCGGCAGCAGCGCGTTGCCTGTCTCATATGTGGGGACGTAATTTACGCCCCACACATCTTTTCCGCCTCCGGAAAACCGGAAGTTAGACAGGATCAACGGCTCACACATAACGCTGGCAGGCGCGTGATTGGATCCCGGCATATCGCCGAAGGTATAGGTAGGCACCCACTCCGGGCACTCCCCGCGCAGTGTCATCAGGTAATTTTCTTTTTCTGTCAGTTTAGCCATTGAATACCCTCTTTTCTTTCTCTTTTTATGCTTGTTTTTTCTCCTTAAAGGGGCTGTAGATCAGGAAGATCACGCCGATAATCAGGAAAACCACGATCTCGATCATGATTCCGCTCAGAATATTCTCGCCGAAGATTGCGGTCAAAAGCTTCAGCCAGAAGGAGCTGACGAAGCCGCCCAGGTTCATAACCGCCATACAGATGGAAATGGCCCCGGCTACCGTGCTGGCCGGTGTCACGACGCCTACCCAGGCAAAGAATGCCGGCATAACGGTGGAGAATCCAAAGCCGATCAGGATCAGGCCCAGAGTCATAATGGCGGCATTCTGGCCCACATAGATGCACAGAGCTCCCAGTCCGCAGAGGATATAACCCAATGCGATACACCAGCGTTTCGCAAACTTAAAAAGAGTACCGAATATCAGACCGGCTACACATCCGGCTACCGTGTACAGCGATAATCCCGTAGCGGCTACGGTAGCGCCGCCGGCATTCCGAATCTCGAACAGAGTGGAGATATTCAGCATGATCGGGTAGTTCAGGATATTAAATACAATGAACAGAATCGCGATCAACCATACCGCTTTCCCCATCTTCTCCTTCTTGCCTGCAGACGCAGCTTCCGGAACTGCAGCAGGCGCATCCGGCTCAGGAAGGAAGAATGCCATAACGAGACCTATCAGGCCAAATGCATGGCCCCAGAATACCAGCTGCCAGTTCATCTCTGCCAGAGCGCCGCCCAGCATCTGCAGAATAATACCGCCGCCATTCATAAACAGCGTTCCGTATCCCAGCAGAGAAGCCTGTTTCTGTCCTTTATAGTTGCCGACGATCAGCGCATTACCCAGAGGCGCCATAAGACCAAGGCCAAAGCCCAAGATCGCACGGCATACCAGCATGCCGGCATAGTTGTCAAACAGCGCAGGTGCGCACCCCCCGATCAGATACAGAACTCCGGCAGCAATTGCCAGTGTTCTGTACTTTACCTTTTTGCCCATCACAGAACCGGCCAGTGCCGTGGCAATTACCGTAAACAGAGTAGGCAGGGTGGAAATCCAGGTCACATCCTTCCCTGCGTAGTGAGCACCCAGAGTTGCCATAGCCGGGGTAACCACGGTAAATCCCATGGATACCAAAAACAGGCACATAATGGCCGCTGTCCCTATCGGGCTGATTCTTTTTTCTTCTGTCATAATACGACCTCCCTTATTTTGAACTACTACCATTCTATGCCTTCCCGCTTTTGGTTACTATGTACAGAAAATACAATTTTCCAGCCTTTTTTTCCGCCGTTTTTTGTTTACCTCCTATTTCAGGCGTATCCTGGATGGTCCTGCAGTCCTGGCCCGCCGCAGCAAAAAAGGGATGCCGGGCCACCGCTCCGCATCCCCTTTTGCTGCTGATTCCTATACCAATTAATAGTGACCGTATTTATCCAGAGCATGGAACATGGCGTCCAGATTCTCCGGCCTGGCCATATCCACGCTTCCATCGCAGTCGAAGATGTAACCGCCTCCCGGCATACAGATATCCAGCAGTTCCTTCACCTTCTCCTCCACCTGCTCCGGCGTTCCCGTATCCAGCAGCACCATTGGGAAGTTTCCGACAATACAGGAATTGTCGCCCAGCAGCTTCTTGGCTCTTCGCATGTCCACATTCTCAAAGTGGATCATGCATTTACCCTTCGGCAGATCCTGCAGCTGCTCCAGACGGGTATTGTATCGACCCTCCGTGTACAGGTACGGCGTCACATCCATTTCAATCAGTGCATCCACGATCTTCCGGAAGGGGCGCCAGTACAGTCTTTCATACTGATCCGGACTCATGAATCCATCCATGCCTTTGTGGAAGGGGAAGAAGACCCGCTTTACCGGCAGCGGCACAGTTTTCAGATACTGGAAATTCCGGATCTGGATATCCACAAAGATCTGGCAGAGTTCCTCAATCTCATCTTCCCTCTCCATCAGGTCATCAAACATGCCCATGGTCCCCCGGAAATAATCGCCGATAATATCGAAGGGAACTTCCCCCGCGCCCGTAATCAGGGGCGGGAAGCCCATCTCCGTGATCTTCGCGTTCAGCTCGTCCTTGACGGCATTGCACTTTTTCTCCTCCTCCGCCATCTGGATCAGTGTTTTGTAGGCGGCGAGGGCCTCATCGGACAGCATGGAGGCCAGGGGGGCCGTGCCCAGAATAATGGAAGGATTGATATCGATATCCGCCAGGCCCTTAATACCCGGGAAAATCCGGGGAATATATTTGCGGAGCATAAATCCCGTGTAATCCGCCAGAATCTCCGGATACTCCTCAGGTTTTAACACTTCCCGCTCAATCACCTGGTACGTGGAAAAATCCGGGACTTTGGTGCCGGGTCTTCCCGGCCAGTCCACCATCTGCGGTTTTGCAAGCTCATAGGCTTTTCCGCTGGCAAGGGCCGATATGGCGGAGGTGTCCAGCATGGGAAATCGCTCGTGAAATTTCACTACAGCCTCCGCCGCCCGGGGATAATTATACATGGCGTCCTTATTGGTGCAGCCGTCCAGCCAGAAAGGCAGAAGACTGGACAGCAGGCAGACCGGCACCCGGTCCGGCTCTTTCAGCTGGACGGCGTCCTCCACGCGCTGCATCCTCTCCGCAAATTTTTTCTCATCCATTCTTTTATGCACCTCCTTTTTAGAATCACCGCTTTAAAAAATGGTGCCGGGGG
>ERZ1090862.1092-NODE-1094-length-12107-cov-7.359857_pt1 | contig 12107 bp, 11 predicted proteins | sample MGYA00478481_ERZ1090862 | MGnify/ENA primary metagenome ERZ1090862 (study PRJEB33644, sample SAMEA5815745) | chicken gut metagenome | biome: Chicken; feature: Gastrointestinal Tract; material: Caecum | place: Ireland | collected 2019-01-01 | study: A study of... | reverse complement strand
TTAGGAGGATAGACATGGCAGTAAACAGAGTTCCTGTTCTTAAAAGATGCCGTTCCCTTGGAATGGATCCGATTTATTTAGGAATCAATAAGAAATCTAACAGACAGTTAAAAAGATCAAACAGAAAAATGAGCGAGTATGGTCTCCAGTTACGTGAGAAACAGAAAGCAAAATTCATCTACGGTGTATTAGAGAAGCCGTTCAGAAACTACTATGCAAAAGCAAAACAGATGGAAGGAATGACAGGTGAGAACCTGATGAGACTTCTGGAGTCCAGACTGGACAATGTTGTTTTCCGCATGGGTCTTGCAAGAACAAGAAAAGAAGCAAGACAGATCGTTGATCACAAGCACGTTCTTGTAAATGGCAAGCAGGTAAACATTCCGTCTTACCTTGTAAAAGCCGGAGATACGATCGAGATCAAAGAGACAAAGAAAAGCTCACCGAGATATAAAGAGATCCTCGAGGTGACAGCAGGAAACATGATTCCGGACTGGCTGGATGTTGACTCTGAGAATCTGAAAGGTACTGTGAAAGAGCTTCCGACAAGAGAAGCGATTGATGTTCCGGTTGACGAGATGCTTATCGTCGAGCTGTATTCTAAATAATTGAACGTCCGCAAAGACAATCGTTATTTAGAAAGAATTGTACCCCCTCAAACATATTTTAACCCACAAGGAGGGTCTGTGTAGTGTTTGATTTTAATAAACCGAATATTGAGATTACAGATGTTTCAGAAGATAAGAAGTACGGCAGATTTGTCGTAGAACCGCTGGAGAGAGGATATGGAACTACGCTTGGAAACTCTCTGAGAAGAATCATGCTTTCTTCTCTTCCGGGAGCAGCCATCAGTTCTGTAAAGATCGACGGCGTCCTGCACGAATTCAGCTCCATACCGGGGATCAAGGAAGATGTGACAGAGATCATCATGAACCTGAAATCTCTGGCGATCAAGAACACATCAGAGTCAGATGAAGTGAAGACCGCTTATATTGAATACGAAGGAGAAGGCGTCGTGACAGGCGCTGATATCCAGGTTGATTCGGATATTGAGATCGTAAATCCTGATCAGGTCATCGCTACTCTGAGCGGAGGGAAAGACAGCAAGCTTTACATGGAACTTACCATCACAAAGGGAAGAGGATATGTAAGTGCTGATAAGAATAAGACGGAAGACATGCCGATCGGTGTGATCCCGATCGATTCTATCTATACACCGGTAGAGAGAGTCAATCTGTCAGTTGAGAACACCCGTGTCGGTCAGATCACTGATTATGACAAACTCACTCTGGATGTATGGACAAAAGGAACAATGCTCCCGGACGAGGCAGTAAGCCTTGCGGCAAAAGTGCTCAGCGAGCATCTGAAACTCTTCATTGATCTTTCTGAGGTTGCTCAGGCAGCGGAAGTCATGATCGAGAAAGAGGATGACGAGAAAGAAAAAGTACTTGAGATGAGCATTGATGAACTTGAGCTTTCCGTACGTTCATATAACTGTCTGAAGAGAGCCGGAATCAACACGGTAGAAGAACTTACAAATAAAACGCCGGAAGATATGATGAAAGTCCGTAATCTGGGACGTAAGTCTCTGGAAGAAGTCCTGGCTAAGCTGAAAGAACTCAATCTTGAGCTGAACCACGGAGAGGAATAATAAGAAAGATATTTTCTGCCGGTAAGCCCGAAGAGCGCGGCAGAAACATTTGATTAATAAGCCCGAAGATGCATAACCAAATGTGATATTCTAGTTCAGCCATGTATTGAACGGGCACAGAAACCATGCTAGCATGGTTTTGAGTGCAGGCGTATACATGGGATGAGCGCCTTCTCATGAGCAAAGAGCGGCGGCAGCCGCAGTAAGCACGTAAGTGCATCTTTGCGAATGGCGCGGCTGAACGGAAAGAAATAGGAGGAAGAAATGGCAAAGTATAGAAAACTTGGCAGAACATCAGGACAGAGAAAAGCCCTGTTAAGAAATCAGGTAACGGCACTGCTTAACAACGGCAAGATCGTTACAACAGAAGCGAAGGCAAAAGAGATCCGCAAGATCGCTGAAGGTCTGATCGCAATGGCAGTAAGAGAGAAAGATAATTTCGATGAAGTTACAGTTACTGCCAAGGTTGCACGTAAAGATAAAGACGGCAAGAGAGTCAAAGAAGTTGTAGACGGAAAGAAAGTAACAGTTTATGACGAAGTTGAGAAGAAGATCAAAAAAGATCAGCCGAGCAGACTTCACGCAAGACGTGAAATGATGAAAGTTCTTTATCCGGTGAAAGAAGTTCCGGCTAAGGGAGCAGGAAAGAAAGCAAACACAAAGAGTGTTGACATGGTAGCAAAACTCTTTGATGAGATCGCACCGAAGTATGCAGACCGCAACGGTGGCTACACAAGGATCATTAAGATCGGACAGCGCAAAGGTGATGCAGCTATGGAGGTTCTGATCGAGTTAGTATAGGTATAATTTCATATTGAAATTGCCGCCGGGTAAGCGTTGGATTGTATCATTAGGCTTTTAAAGATACATATCCGGCGCTTTCTTTGTTTTATGGATAAAATTGATATATTGAAAGGATGGAAAAAAGATGGAATGGGTACTTTTAGTGATCGCCGGAGGGCTGGAATGTTTCTGGTCAACATGCATGAAGCTTTCTGACGGATTCAGTGAGATAAAATATACGATACTGACAGTGATAGGTCTGATACTAAGTTTTGTATTTCTTGCCCAGGCGACGAAGAACCTGCCGCTGGGGACTGCCTACGCAATCTGGACAGGGATAGGCGCGCTGGGGGCGGTTATCATAGGAATTGTTCTCTTCAAGGAGTCTGTTTCCCCCGCGAGGCTGTTCTTTGTTGTGATGCTTCTTATTGGTATTATTGGTCTGAAAGCGACATCAGGGCACTAGGTGGCTGGCAGGATATGATCCTAATAAAAAAACAGGAAGGAATTCTACGAAAAATGAATTCCTTCCTGTTTTTATACATTCAAAATCCTACCAACTGGTAAAGAAAAGATTTCCTCCGATATTGATGCCGTCCCGGTTTGTAGAAGGTGCATAAAGGAAATAGTAACAATCAGCAACCGCGGCCAGCCGTGAGCCATTGATCGCATCCTGGGCCACCTGCATGGCCAGACTGCTTGGACCGCTTTCAAGCCGTGAATCCAGACGCCCTGTCCACACCGGCTCAAACTGTCCGCCTGCATAGATCACGGAAGAGATACTGTTTCCGAAGCTGGAACTTTCCACACGGTTCATGATCACAGTCGCAACCGCAAGCATCGCATCGTAGCTTCCGACAGCTTCGCAGTCAAGAAGCGCTGCGAGAAGCGTGACATCATCGGAAGAAGCGCTTACAGATCCTCCATTTACAACGGAGTCATCGTAACTTCCAGAGGATGATGAAGAAGAACCTGAGGAGCTGCTCTGCGCTGCAGCCGCGGCTGCTTCTTCCGCGGCTTTGCGTTCGGCAGCCTCTCGGGCGATCCTTTCAGCCTCCTCTTTCCGAGCCTGTTCGAGACGCTGATTTACTTCGTCCAGATTTGTGGAGGTTTCATTCGCTTTAATCTGTAACTGCTGCTTTTTGCTCTCAAGGCTGGACTGAAGGTCTGTAAGAGAATCCTGCTGCTCTTCCAGAGCGGTTTTTTCATCTGCAATTTCCTGGTGAATCTCTTTCAGCTTGTTCAGGGAAGCTCTGTCGTATTCGCTCAGATTTTCGATAAAATCCGCTTTGTTCAGAAAATCTGTCATATCTTCGGCGGAAAAAAGCATCTCAAGGAGTGTTGCATTGCCGTGTTCATACATATATTTAATTCGGGTCTTCATGTCTTCGTACTGTTTTGCCTCATTTGCTTCGGCTTCCTGAAGATTATCTGTCGTCTTCTGGATTTCACCGTTAAGAATCTCAACCTGCATCTCAGTAGAAGAAATCTCATCGCTCAGAGAGAGGATTTCCTGGTTGATACCTTTAAGTTCATCTTCAAGGGCAGAGGTTTGGTTTTCCAGACTTTCGATATCATCCGCCGCGTATGAGGGAACAACCGAAAGAGTGACCGCGAGAGAACAGATCAGGGCAATGCCCGTCCTCATCCTTCGTTTTCTATAGAGTGCCATAATCTCAATATCCTTTCTGAAAAAATAGTTGTTACACATTTTTGTAACAAATGGTTAACAATTACCGGAAAACTATTATACTATAAATTGCGTTATTACGCAAACTCTGTTAAAATATTTTTTAAGTAAGCCATGCAGTTATGTAGGAAAGCAAGCTGTGCAAGCTTGCTTGCAACGGATTGCTTCCCTATATAACTATACGGCGCACGCCGTAAGCGAGAAGAAGCCGCAAAGCGGCGGAATCGAGCTGGTACACCGCTTCGCAAATAACTCCCCCAAATCGCTTGCCTGCTTTCCCGATTGTACGAGTCAAAAAGCCTCGACGTAGCCCGCTACGCCTGCGTTTTTTCTCTCGCACACTCAAAAAAGCATTCTACGCGATTGGTCCAGTTATTTGTCGAACGCTGTACTAAGCATGGCTGTATGAAGCCGGTCGATACGCACGCATACGCACGCCGCGGCTTAAAGAGGAGAAGGAGTAGAAAAGTGAAGCACAGGATAAAAATGATCGGTCTGGATCTGGACGGGACTCTTCTCAACGAGAAGAAGGAGATTACCCCCTATTCCAGAGAAGTGATAAAGAAAGCGCTGGACACCGGGATTATAGTACTGGTGGCGACCGGGCGTCCGTGGATGGGGATACCGGAAGAACTAAGGGAGTTTCCGGGGATGAGATATGCCCTGACATCCAATGGAGCGAGGATCATTGACAGAACAGAGGGGAAAGTCTTAAAGGAGCAGCTCCTTCCTCTGGAACTGGCGAAAAAAACATTGGAAATCTGCGGAAAATATGATACATTACAAGAGGTATATTTTGAAGGGCAGGGATATGCGCCCAAAGATAAAAAAGACAAGGTAGAACGATATCATCATAATCCGAATATGTGGGAATATATCAGGACGACAAGGATCTGGGTGGATGATATCTTTGAATTTACCACACAGGAAGATAAAGGCCTCGATAAGATACAGGCGCTCTTTGCAGACATGAAAGAGCGAACAAAAGCCTGGGAAGAATTGAGCAGGGTTGACGGACTGGCGCTGGTGGGATCTCTGGGATATAATATTGAGATCAATGCAGCGGGAGTAAACAAAGGAACCGGACTGGTAGAACTGGGGAAACTTCTCGGAATAAAGAGGGAAGAGATCATGGCCTGCGGAGACGGCGACAACGACACGGAAATGCTCCGGGAAGTCGGTTTTGGTGTTGCCATGCAAAACGGAGAAGAGCAGGTAAAGAAAGCGGCCGATTACATAACAGAAAGCCACAACACGGCAAACGACATGTCTTAGGGTCTCGTGGGGCTCGGAGATGTGTATAAGAGACAGGAGGAGGAGAAAGAGTATGCTAGAAGTCTTAAAAGTAATTATTTTCGGAATCGTGGAGGGAATCACCGAGTGGCTTCCCATCAGCAGTACAGGACATCTGATCCTGCTGGAGCAGCTGTTGCAGCTCAAACAGGATCAGGCCTTTCTGGATATGTTTTATGTGGTTATCCAACTTGGCGCGATCCTGGCAGTCGTGGTGATCTATTTTCATAAACTGAATCCGTTTTCACCAAAGAAGACAGAAAAGCAGAAGATGATGACGATCCAGCTCTGGATCAAGGTTGTGATCGGTTCGATTCCGGCGGCAGTGATCGGAATTCCGTTCAATGATTTTATCGAAGAGAAGTTTAATAACGCATATGTGGTTGCGGCTATGTTGATCATCTATGGTGTTCTCTTTATTGTGATAGAAAATTATCAGCATGGAAAGGAACCAAAGGTGAAAAAACTTTCTCAGCTCTCCATGCAGATGGTGCTGATCATCGGAGTATTTCAGATGCTGGCAATGATACCGGGAACATCCCGTTCCGGAGCGACTATCGTGGGTGCGCTTCTGCTCGGCGTATCAAGAGCGGTTGCGGCGGAGTTTACTTTCTTCCTGGCGATTCCGGCGATGTTCGGAGCCAGTGCGGTAAAGCTGATCCATTTCGGGCTTAACTTTACTGCAATGCAGATATTTCTTCTGCTGCTCGGGACAGTTATTTCGTTTGCTGTGTCGATCGTGGCGATCAAATTCCTGATGAGATACATCAAGAAAAATGATTTCAAGGTATTCGGCTACTACCGGATTGTGCTTGGTATCATCGTACTGCTTTATTTCGGCATCAAAGCGCTGTTGGCTTAACGGGGGCCATTGAAATAAGCTGCGCGGTATCAAGAAAAATTTCAGACTATATTCAGGACCGGCTTCCCGAAACGGGAGGCTGGTTTTTTGCAACGGTGACGAGCCAAAGTCCGGGCGTGCCCGAGACCTTGGCGACCGCTTACAATCCCGGAATGTGCCTTTGGGCACTTCCGGTGATTGCAACAGCGACGATACAAGAATATAGATGGCAGAATTGTTAAAAGAGCTGGAGAGAGATTAAAAATGAAATATGAGAGAATAGAAAAAGCAGAGTTCCTTGAACGCCCGAACCGGTTTATCGCGTATGTGGAACTGAAAGGTGAAAAGGAGACTGTGCATGTGAAAAATACAGGGCGCTGTGCGGAACTTCTGGTTCCCGGCGCCCGGGTTTATATTCAGAGAAGCGCGAACCCGGACAGAAAGACGAAATGGGATCTGATCGCTGTGGAGAAGGGACAAAGGATGATCAATATGGATTCCCAGATTCCGAACCGTGTTGTAGAGGAGTGGCTCAGAGAAGGAAATCTGGTGGAAAATGTTTCGCTGATCCGACCGGAGACAACTTACGGGAACTCCCGTTTTGACCTGTATGTGGAGGCAGAGGGACGGAAGATCTTTATTGAAGTAAAGGGAGTGACGCTGGAGGAGGACGGCGTTTGCCGTTTTCCGGACGCGCCCAGCGAGCGGGCTGTAAAGCATCTGGAAGAACTGCAGCGCGCGGAGAAGGAAGGGTATGAGACCTATGTTTTCTTTGTGATCCAGATGAAAGGAGTTAAATATTTCACTCCGAACATGGATACACACCCGGCGTTTGCCGAGGAACTTCGCAGGGCGGCGAAAGCCGGAGTGAGAGTGATAGCGTACGACTGTGATGTGACGGAGGACAGTATTCGGATCAACAGCCCTGTGAAGGTAGTTCTGGGAGAACCGATACTTGAGGAGGCTGCTGAGCCGGTGGTCGAATGGTTCCGGGCGAACAAGCGGGACCTTCCCTGGAGAAGACGGATGGATGCCTATCGGGTATGGATCTCGGAAATCATGCTCCAGCAGACCAGAGTGGAGGCAGTAAAGCCATATTATGAAAGATTTATCCGGGAGCTTCCGGATGTTCGGGCACTGGCGGAGGTGCCGGAGGACCGGCTCCTGAAATTGTGGGAGGGACTGGGATACTACAGCCGCGCCAGAAACCTGAAAAAAGCCGCTGTTCAGATCAGGGAAGAGTTCGGAGGAAAATTTCCGGATAATTATGAGGATATCCGATCGCTTCAGGGGATCGGGAACTATACTGCAGGGGCGGTCAGTTCTTTTGTATACGGAATTCCGAAGGCCGCTGTAGACGGCAACGTGTTCCGGGTGGTGACCCGTCTGCTGGCAGATCCGGAGGATATCACCAAAGCCGGGACAAGGAAGAAGATCGAAGGACTGCTGGAGGAAGTGATCCCCCGGGACTGCCCCGGAGACTTTAATCAGGGGCTGATCGAGCTGGGGGCTATCGTATGTCTTCCGAATGGTGAACCGAAATGCGGGGAGTGTCCGGTGAGATCTTTGTGTCGTGCGTATGAGCAGGGAACCCAGCTTGACTTTCCGGTGAAAAAGAAGGCGAAGGAGAGAAGGATAGAAAAGCGGACTGTTTTCCTTTTCTGCGACAGCACAGATGTGGCAGTCAGGAAAAGGCCCGACAGCGGTCTCCTGGCGGGAATGTATGAGTTCCCGAACACGGAAGGGTTCCTTGATCAGGAGGAAGTCGTCGCATACGCAAAGAAGCTGGGGCTTACCCCGGTCCGGGTAAAGAAACTGGGAAACGCAAAACATATTTTCAGTCATGTGGAATGGCATATGCATGGATATGAGGTGCTCGTGGATGAGCTGGAGAAAAATGCGGATGGGGATATGATCTTTGCCGGAAAAAAAGAACTGGAGGAAAAATACCCCATGCCGTCCGCATTTGAAGCGTTTACTTCTCTGGTGACAGGAAAAAGAAAACGATAATAAGTCGTTTCGCTGAGAAGGGAGGAGCGGACAAGGAATGGAGCCCGCTCTGTTTTCTTGAATCGAGGAGCCAAGTGTGGTATACTGGGAACACTGAACAGGCTATTTTTTCAGATGGAAAAGGATTTAACAGGAGCGTATTTACCAATGGAGGAGAAAACAGAATTATCCAGACAGCAGAAGAAATCACAGGAGACGAAGGAGAAGATCTTTCAGGCAGCAAAGAGAATCCTGCAGAAAAAAGGATACGAAGAATTGTCGATCAAGAATATCTGCGAGGAAGCAGGGGTTTCTAACGGAAGCTTTTACCATCACTTTAAAACAAAAGACGATCTGCTTTCCTATTATATTGAGGACCAGCCCACCATCAACCCGGATCTTCTGGAGACACCGAAAGACGTAGAAGGCGCGAAACAGGGGATTATCGGCGTCTATATGAACTATGTAAAATACTGCCGGGAACTGGGCGTGGAGTTTATGTCCGGATATTATGATACAAAAAATCAGGCGCTGAACGCGGCGGAGCGCTCGGAGCGCCCGTACCCTATCGTGACGGTTCAGTGCTATGTGGAGAAGGCGGTCAGAGCGGGAGTGATCCGGCTCAATGTCAGTATTGAAGAGTTCACCACAGATATCAGGATGATCGTCATCGGAAACGTGTTCGAGTGGTGTGTCAGAAGTGGAAAAGTTGATTTTGAGGGAAATATGAGCCGGCTGCTTGGAAAATATCTGGACAGCACGCTCTGCCCCGGAGACGGCGGAACGGAAGAATGAACTATATTTTTATCGTAAATCCCCATGCACGCACCGGATTGGGCGGCATGACGTGGGATCTTATTGAGCCGGAACTGAAAAAGAGGCGGATCGCCTACAGTACATATATAACAGAAAAGTCCGGACATGCGGAGAAGATTGCCCGGGAGATCACGGCAGACGGAAAAGAACACACCATTGTCGTGCTGGGCGGTGACGGGACGGTTAATGAAGTCCTGAACGGGATGAAAGATCCGGGAAAGATCACGCTCGGATACATACCGATCGGATCCAGCAATGATTTCGCGCGCGGCCTGGGAATCCGGAAGGAGCCTCTGGAGGCTCTGGAGGTGGTACTGGCCGGAAAAAAGACTGTGGAACTGGATGTGGGAGTAATCTCCAGAAACGGAAAGAAGAGAAAGTTTGCGGTCAGCGCGGGGATCGGCTTCGACGCCGGCGTCTGTCATCAGGTCTGCATCTCCAGATGGAAAATACTTTTGAACAAGCTGAATCTGGGAAAACTCTCCTATGCAGTGGTGGCGTTGGACCGGCTGATCAAATGCAGGCCTGCGGCCATGTCAGTGCAGGTGGACGGCGGAAAAGAAGAGACGTTTCAAAAGGTGTATTTCGCCGCGTTCATGAATCTGCCCTGCGAGGGCGGAGGATTTCGTTTCTGTCCGAAGGCGCTTCCGTCCGACGGAAAGCTGGATCTTCTTGTGGCGGCAGATGTGTCAAAGCTGAAAGTACTCCTTCTTCTTCCGGTGGCACTGCTCGGGAGGCACACGGGATTTCGCGGAGTTACCCTGCGGAGGGGCAGCAGGATCCGGGTGAGATCAGAAAAGCCTCTCCCGATCCATACAGACGGGGAACCGTTGTTTTTGAGAAGAGAGGCGGAGGCGTACACCGGGGAGGAAAAAATCCGTGTGATCACGGGATAGCTGAAGAACTTCGAAAGATTTGTTAATGTTTTATGAAGTCAGTTGTTGTTGATTTTGAATCGTGCTATAATCGAGGCTGATTAAAGAAAATGTGCTGTGGAGCGTACAGCCTGTATCAGGCGGAACGCATTTACCAAGGGAGCATCAGATTATGAAGTGGAAAAAAAGATTCACTGAACTGACAAAAAAATATAAACATGCGTGGGTGTTCCTGTATATATTCGTGTATATGCCATGGTTTCTTTTTCTGGAGAAACATGTGACTACTCATTATCACGTGATACAGACACCGTTGGACGAATACATCCCGTTTGTGGAGTATTTCATCGTGCCCTATCTGCTGTGGTTTGTTTTTATCGCAGCAGTAATGCTCTACTTCTTTTTTACGGATATAGAAGGATTTTATAAACTGGCGAAGATCATGTTTACAGGCATGACGATCTTCCTTATCATATCAACTATCTTTCCCAACGGTCAGGATCTGAGACCAATGGTCTTTGAGCGTGACAATATTTTTGTGGATATGGTGAGGATGGTATATCGGGCGGATACATGTACTAACGTATTTCCGAGTCTTCACGTGTTTAATTCCGTGTGTTGCTGCATCGCGATCCATGAGAGCAGAGAACTCCAGAAGCACAGAGCGGTGTGCAATGGGGCTTATATACTTGCAACACTGATCATACTGGCGACGATGTTCCTGAAGCAGCACTCTGTACTGGATGTGATGGCTGGTTTCCTGATGGCATATGTGCTGTATCAGTTCGTCTACGCGAGAGAGGGAAGGAGAGCGCCCGGGCTTGCGAAACGTCCGGCGCTTCAGAATAAATGAGATTAATTGAGATGAGAGTCAGGAGGAAAAGAACTATATGAAAAAGATCATGCTTACAGGCGACCGTCCGACGGGGAGGCTCCACGTCGGACATTATGTGGGGTCACTCAGGAGAAGAGTTGAACTCCAGAATACAGGAGACTTTGACGATATTTTTATCATGATCGCAGACGCGCAGGCACTGACGGACAATGCGGATAATCCGGAAAAGGTGCGCCAGAATATTATCGAGGTGGCGCTGGATTACCTTGCTTGTGGGCTGGATCCGGAGAAATCTACGCTGCTCATTCAGTCCCAGATCCCGGAACTGTGCGAGCTGTCCTTCTATTATATGAACCTGGTAACAGTGTCCAGGCTGCAGCGTAACCCCACGGTGAAATCTGAGATACAGATGAGAAATTTTGAGGCCAGCATCCCGGTGGGATTCTTTACCTATCCGATCAGCCAGGCGGCAGATATCACGGCGTTCAAGGCGACAATCGTGCCGGTGGGAGAAGATCAGATGCCGATGCTGGAGCAGACAAAGGAGATTGTCCACAAGTTTAATTCCGTATACGGAGAGACTCTGGTAGAACCGAAGATCCTGCTCCCGGAGAATGAGGCGTGCATGCGTCTTCCCGGAATCGACGGCAAGGCGAAGATGAGCAAGTCTCTCGGGAACTGTATCTATCTTTCCGAGGAGCCGGAAGATATCAAGAAGAAAGTATTCAGCATGTTTACCGACCCGACCCATATCCGGATCGAAGATCCAGGCAAGCTGGAAGGAAATACTGTGTTCACATATCTGGACGCGTTCTGTAAGCCGGAGTATTTCCCGGAATTCCTTCCGGAATACGCAAACCTTGACGAGCTGAAAGAGCATTACAAACGGGGCGGACTCGGAGATATGAAGGTAAAACGATTCCTCAATAATGTTCTTCAGGCTGAACTGGAGCCGATTCGCAACCGCAGAAAAGAATTCCAGAAAGATATTCCGGCGGTTTATGAGATCCTGAAAAAAGGAAGCGAGAAGGCAGAAAAAGTTGCTGCACAGACATTGAAAGAAGTAAAGGCTGCCATGAAGATCAATTATTTTGATGACATGGAGCTGATTCAGGAACAGAGTAAAAAGTTTTCGGAATAGTCTGAATATGCTTTAAGAAAGTGCCAGGCACCTTTACAAAGGTGCCTGGCACTTTCTTTGAGTATTGTCGCAATATTCTGATAACAGCCATAAAATAAAATATGAAAAAAGGATGCCATATCATACGGCATCCTTATCTTACGTGCGATAGAAGATTCGAACTCCCGACCTTCTGGTCCGTAGCCAGACGCTC
>ERZ1090862.1090-NODE-1092-length-12132-cov-5.631531_pt1 | contig 12132 bp, 11 predicted proteins | sample MGYA00478481_ERZ1090862 | MGnify/ENA primary metagenome ERZ1090862 (study PRJEB33644, sample SAMEA5815745) | chicken gut metagenome | biome: Chicken; feature: Gastrointestinal Tract; material: Caecum | place: Ireland | collected 2019-01-01 | study: A study of... | reverse complement strand
TCGATGTAAATGAGAGATATCTTGCAAAACTGTTCAGGGAAGTGCTGGATGTGGACGTGGAGCTTCCGATCCAGAGGATGACATGGCAGGAAGCTATGGACCGTTTCGGTTCCGATAAGCCGGATCTCCGTTTCGGTATGGAACTTACCGATGTGACGGATGTGGTGAGAAACTGCGGATTCGGCGTGTTTACCGGCGCAATTGACAACGGAGGCAGCGTCCGCGGCATCAACGCAAAAGGACAGGGCGGCATGCCGAGAAAGAAGATCGACAAGCTGACCGCGTTTGTGAAAGATTATGGTGCAAAGGGACTGGCATATATCGCCATTCAGGAGGACGGCACGGTGAAATCCTCCTTTGCGAAATTTATGAGCGAAGAGGAAATGAAGAACCTGATCAGTGCCATGAAGGGCGAGCCGGGAGACCTGCTTCTGTTCGCTGCAGATAAGAATAAGGTGGTATGGGACTCTCTGGGCGCGCTGCGTGTGGAGCTTGCAAAACAGCTTGAACTCCTTAACAAGGACGAGTACCGTTTTGTCTGGATTACGGAGTTCCCGCAGTTTGAGTGGAGCGACGAGCAGAACCGTTACCTGGCTATGCATCATCCCTTCACCATGCCCATGGAAGAGGACCTTCCTCTTCTGGAAAAGGGAGAACTTGGAAAAATACGTGCAAAGGCGTATGACATCGTTCTCAATGGAAATGAGATCGGCGGCGGAAGCGTCAGGATCCATCAGGACGATATTCAGGAGAAAATGTTTGAAGCCCTGGGCTTTACGAAAGAACAGGCCCACAGCCAGTTCGGTTTCCTGCTTGATGCGTTCAAATACGGAGTCCCGCCGCACGCAGGACTTGCCTATGGGCTCGACCGTCTTGTCATGCTCATGGCAAAACAGGACAGCATCCGCGATGTGATTGCATTCCCGAAGATCAAGGACGCATCCTGTCTGATGACAGAAGCGCCTACGCCGGCGGACGACAAACAGCTGGAGGAGCTGGGACTTGAAGTAAAAGTGAATCCGGAAAAAGAGCAGTAAAAAAATGCTGTGGCAGATCATTTCATCTGTCACAGCATTTTCATTTAAACACAGAAAGCGATGTCAGAGGCTGCAGAGCCGGACATCATTCGTCCCATCCTTCATAAAACCGGATATTTACTGAAATATTCCGGATGATGTCGCCTTCCTCGATCTCAATGTCCTCTGCCTCTGACACATAGGGCAGTAGAGGATCGTCTTCTTCCAGTTCCACCGTGATCCAGTTGCGGCACGCTTCATTGGCATTTTCGATGGCATCGTCAAGAGTTTCGCCGGAGGCTTCGCAGCACTCCAGATCCGGGAACCAGGCGTGGTATCCGCCTTCATCTGTTTTGCGGAAAACCGCAGGGTATATGAATTTCATGATATTTCGCTCCTTGCATGATAAGTTTGCATTTTCCTGCTTCGGATAGTATATTACAAATCAGTGGAAATGACAAGAATGTCCGGGAAAAAACAGAATTTGAAAAAAATTCAAAAAACATGTTGACATTTCGATTAAGGTATAGTATAGTACTTATTGTTCCGGTCAACGGAACACAACAAAATGCGACAGTGGCTCAGTTGGTAGAGTACGACCTTGCCAAGGTCGGGGTCGCGGGTTCGAACCCCGTCTGTCGCTCTGAAAGAAGCACTTGAGCTCCTTGAAAAGAGGTTCAGGTGCTTTTTCTTTATCTGTACAGACTGCGGGGAAAACTGCCGGCAGCAGTTTTTTTGCATGCCGGTTCGTTGAAACTACCTCCGGCAAAGACGGAAATGTTTCTTATCAGCAGGGCTATCCGCAGAAAAGCGTTTTATGTTATACTGGGTGCACTTAGAAGAAAGAGGTGGCTGGATGAAGAAGATAAAGATCGCCCTTCTGGGGCTTGGAACGGTTGGTACAGGTGTATATAAACTGATTCATATGCGGTCGGATGTAATGGAACAGACGATCGGCGCACAGCTGGAGATCAAAAAGATCCTTGTGCACAATCTTGATAAGAGGCGGGAGGGGATTGATCCGGCGCTTCTGACAGATGACTGGAAAGAGATAGTGGAAGACGGGGAGATTCAGATCGTAATCGAGGTGATCGGCGGAATCGAGCCTGCCCGGACAATGATCCTTGAGGCCCTTCGTGCGGGCAAAAATGTTGTGTCTGCAAACAAGGATCTGATTGCGGAGCAGGGAAGGGAGCTGCTGGATACGGCGCAGGAATCAGGAAGAGACTTCCTCTTTGAGGCGGCGGTAGCCGGCGGAATTCCTATCATACGTCCGCTCAAGCAGTGTCTTGCGGCAAATGAGATAACAGATGTCCTGGGTATCGTGAACGGAACGACAAATTATATCCTGACAAAAATGTTTGAGGACGGGATGGAATTTCGCGATGCTCTTGGGAAAGCGCAGGAACTGGGATATGCCGAAGCAGATCCCACGGCAGATGTGGAAGGTCTGGACGCCGGAAGAAAAGTTGCAATCATGGCGTCAATTGCATTTCACTCCCGCGTCGTATTTGATGATGTTTACACAGAAGGCATTTCAAAGATCACGGCGGCGGACATTGCATATGCAAAAGAGTTTGACAGTGTTATCAAACTTCTGGGTGTGGCGCGCAATACAGAGACAGGAATTGAAGCCGGAGTGTATCCGGTCATGCTGGGCAAAGACCATCCGCTTGCGTCTGTGAGAAATTCATTCAATGCCGTGTTCATTCACGGTGATGCCGTAGATGACGCCATGTTCTATGGCCGGGGCGCGGGAGAGATGCCGACGGCGAGCGCGGTTGTGGGAGATGTGATTGACGTGGCAAGAGACATTGCCTACGGCTGTACGGGAAGGATCACCTGTACCTGTTACAGACAGCTTCCGGTAAAATCTTTCGGTGATGTGGAAAACAAATTTTTTATCCGGATGCAGGTGCGCAACCGCCCGGGAGTTCTTGCTCAGATCGCGCATGTGTTCGGAAACCATGGAGTCAGCATTGCGAGAGTCGTGCAGAAAAACGCGCAGACAGAGCAGGCTGAACTGGTGATCGTGACAGAAAAAGTAAAGGAACTCTATATGAAGGACGCACTGGATGAGCTCAGGAGCATGGACAACATTTTCGAGATCAGCAGTGTCATAAGAGAATTTTAACGGAGGGTACAGATGGAGAGACGCGGTCAGCCCATAGGTTTTATGATCAAGCAGATAAATAATGTATATGAGAAGGATCTGAATGAGAGACTTAAGACGATCGGTATTACGGCTTCCCAGTGCGCCGTGCTGGATTACCTTTTTCACACAAGCAGGGAGGAAGTCAGCCAGAGGGATGTGGAGCGCCATCTGAATCTGAAAAATCCGACCGTGACCGGTCTCCTAAAGCGACTGGATGAGAAGGGATATATCCTCTGCGTTCCCAACGCGAATGATAAGCGAAAGAAAAACATCTATCTTACAGAGAAAGCCTATGATATTCAGAGACGCATGGAGAATGACCGCAGAAAACTGGATAAAGAGCTGACAAGAGGGATGACAAAGAGAGAAATAGCGGCTCTCAGAAAAAATCTCGAAAAACTTTTGTATAATATTGCAGATCCGTAAATTGTCAGACAATTCACGTCATAGGGGTCAGGCCCCCATGCGTCAAATTATCTGACAATTTGGATGCACAGGGGCCTGACCCCTTTGTGTGAAGGAGGAAATGAATGAGTTACGCGGATAAGGTTTTTATTGAAATGTGCCGGGATATTATAGACAACGGCACGAGTACGGAGGGGGAGAAAGTCCGCCCGGTATGGGAGGACGGAACGCCGGCCTATACGATAAAGAAATTCGGTGTTGTGAACCGGTATGATCTGTCGAAGGAATTCCCGGCACTGACGCTGAGGCGTACGGCGATCAAGAGCTGTGTGGATGAGCTTCTGTGGATCTGGCAGAAGAAGTCTAATAATGTGCATGAGCTCAGAAGTCATATCTGGGACAGCTGGGCGGATGAAACGGGATCGATCGGGAAGGCGTACGGCTATCAGATGGGTGTGAAGCATCAGTATAAAGAGGGGATGATGGATCAGGTAGACAGAGTGATCTATGATCTGAAGAACAATCCTTACAGCCGCAGGATCATGACAAATATCTACGTGCATCAGGACCTTCACGAGATGAATCTGTATCCCTGTGCATACAGTATGACGTTTAATGTGACGAAGGAGAAGGACAGTGATGTGCTTACCCTGAATGGAATACTGAACCAGCGTTCCCAGGATGTGCTCACGGCAAACAACTGGAATGTGTGCCAGTATGCGGTACTTCTCTACATGCTCGCCCAGGTGTGCGGCATGAAGGTGGGCGAGTTTGTGCACGTGATTGCGGACGCCCACATCTATGACCGTCATATTCCCATGATCGAGGAGCTGATTTCGAGAGAGCCTCTTCCTGCGCCGAAATTCTGGCTGAATCCGGAAATAAAGGACTTCTATGACTTTACGCCGGACGATGTGAGACTGGATGATTATGAGACTCATCCGCAGATCAGAAACATTCCGGTAGCAGTGTAGAAAGCATCGGGAACGCCGGCTACAGATAACAGACAAAAAGGAAAGGTGCAGATAATATGAAAGCAATTTTGTCAGCGGACAAAAACTGGGGGATCGGATATCAGAACAGACTTCTGGTGAGCATCCCGTCGGATATGAAATTTTTCAGGCAGACAACGACCGGGAAAGTCGTGGTAATGGGACGTAAGACCCTGGAGAGCTTCCCGAACGGAATGCCCTTAAAGAACAGAACCAACATCGTTCTGACCGGAAACAAAGGCTATCATGTAAAAGACGCAGTTATTGTACATTCGAAGGAAGAGCTGCTGGAAGAACTGAAAAAGTATGATACGGACGATGTCTATGTGATCGGCGGCGAAAGTATTTACCGCATGCTGCTTCCATACTGCAGTACGGTTTATGTGACGAAGATTGACCAGGCATTCCAGGCGGATACGTTCTTCCCGAATCTGGATGAAATGGACGAATGGGTGATGACGGAGGAAGGGGAGGAGCAGACATGCTTTGACCTTGAGTTCGTATTTACAAAATATGAACGCCGATAGGAGCGGGATGGTAATGAAAAAAAGATCAAGGCGGAGAATGAGAAGGGGGCTTTCCCGTTCCGGTGCCGTGCTGCTGGCCGGATACATTTTCGTGTCGGGGAGCCTGCTTACGGGCTGCGGCGGAAACAGAACGGAAAATTCTGAGGATGACGGAAGGATCAGCGTGGTGACAACGATTTTCCCACAATATGATTTTGTTCGTCAGATCGCAGGAGATTATGTGGATCTGACGATGCTCCTGAAGCCCGGAGAAGAGACTCATTCCTACGAACCCACGCCTCAGGATATCATCGCCATACAGAACAGCGACGTGTTCATCTATGTGGGCGGAGAGAACGATGCGTGGGTGGAAGAGATCCTGGAATCCATGCCGGATGAGGATATGATTACACTGAAGCTGCTGGACTGCGTGGATACTGTTGAAGAAGAACTGGTGGAGGGAATGCAGGAAGAAACCGGGCACAGTCACGGAGAAGAGGACGAACATGTCCATGAGAATGAAGAAGACGCACATTCCGTGCATGAGATTGACGAGCATGTGTGGACCGACCCGGAAAACGCATCGGCTATCACAGGGGAAATCAGGGATATCCTTATGGAGAAAGATCCGTCCAACAGAGATATCTATGAGGAAAACACCCGCTCTTATCAGGAAAAACTTTCGGAGCTGGACCGGGAATTCCATGAGGTGGTGGACAGCGCAGAGAGAAATCTGGTTATCTTCGGGGATCGGTTCCCATTCCGGTATTTTGCGGACGCATATGGTCTGGATTACTATGCGGCTTTCCCGGGGTGCGCTTCTGACACAGAACCGAGCGCTGCCACAATGGCATTTCTGATAAATAAAGTAAAGGAAGAAAAGGTCCCGGCGGTACTGAAGATGGAATTGAGCAGCGATAATATTGCAAATGCAATCGCTGAGGCGACGGGAACAGAGGTGAGAACATTCTACAGCTGCCATAATCTGTCGGCAGATGATTTTGAGAACGGAGAGACCTACCTTAGCATGATGCAGAAAAATGTTGAGACTCTGAAGGAGGTATTGAACTGATGGCTCTTATAAAATGCGAGAACGTATCCATCGGATACGAAGGCCAGACCGTGGTCAGAGATCTGAATTTCCATATAGACAGCGGGGATTATCTCTGTATCGTAGGAGAAAACGGATCAGGAAAGAGTACTCTGGTCAAAAGCCTCCTTGGACTGAAAAGCGTGGAGAGCGGCCGGATACTGTTCGGCGACGGACTGAAGCAGAATGAAATCGGTTATCTGCCCCAGCAGACCGATGTGCAGAAGGATTTCCCGGCCAGCGTCTACGAGGTCGTTCTTTCAGGAAGGCTCAACAGCAGAGGGCTGAAGCCGTTCTACAGCCGTGAGGACAGGAATCAGGCATATGAGAAGATGGAGATGCTGGGGATCCGGGAACTGGAAAAACAGTGCGTCAGAGACCTGTCCGGTGGACAGCGTCAGAGAGTTCTGCTGGCGAGGGCGCTCTGTGCCACAAAGAAACTGCTTCTGCTGGATGAGCCGGTAACCGGACTCGATCCGATTGTCACAACGGAATTCTACGAGCTGATCAGAGAGATCAACAGAGGCTCCGGCATTGCTGTTGTGATGGTGTCCCATGATATAGAGAGCGCTGTAAAAGATGCCACCCATATCCTGCACCTGCAGGAAAAGGTGCTTTTCTTCGGAACAGCAGAGGACTACAGGAAGAGCAGGGTGGGAAGAAATTTTCTCGGAGGTGGACAGGATGATTGATACATTGGCTGAAATGCTTTCTTACCCGTTCATGGTGAGGGCCTTTACCGTAGGAGCGCTTGTTGCTCTGTGCTCGGCGCTTCTGGGAGTAAGTCTTGTACTGAAACGGTATTCCATGATCGGAGACGGACTGTCCCATGTGGGATTCGGAGCCCTTGCCGTTGCGGCGGCGCTGAACATGACGCCGCTCGCAGTGGCGATCCCGGTGGTCATCGTGGCGGCGGTGCTCCTCCTTCGCATCAGCGGCAACAGCAAGATCAAAGGGGACGCGGCGATTGCTCTGATCTCAACCAGTTCCCTTGCCGTGGGTGTGATGGTGATCTCCGTCACTACGGGGATGAATACGGATGTATACAACTATATGTTCGGAAGCATCCTGGCGATGAGCGAGGACGATGTAAGGATGAGCATTGTTCTCTCTGTGATCGTCCTGGTTCTCTTTATCTTCTTTTACCAGAAGATTTTTGCCATCACCTTTGACGAGACTTTCGCCCGGGCGACCGGTGTGAAGGCGGGAATGTACAATACTCTGATCGCTGTGCTGACGGCGGTTACCATAGTGCTGGGAATGCGCATGATGGGCGCGCTCCTGATCTCAAGCCTGATCATCTTTCCGGCCCTGACGTCCATGAGAGTGTGCAGGACCTTCCGGGGAGTTATCATCAGTTCGGCCGTGGTGGCCGTGATCTGCCTTGTAGCGGGAATCATGGTCTCCTATCTGTGCTCGACGCCCGCGGGGGCAAGCGTGGTTATGGCAAATATTGCTGCGCTGGCTGTTTTTTCGGCGGTCGGTGCTCTCAGAAACAGGGGCAGCATACACTGATACTGCAAGGAAATGTTACAGGGAGGGGAAAATGGCGGCGGTACTCTGCATGGCTGTTCTGGGAACGGCTTACGTACTTCTCAAGAAAAAAGCAAAAGCGAAGGCGCTTGTGTGCAAGGCGGCTGCAACATGCGTGCCCTTCCTTCTTCTGACGGCGGACTTTCTGTCTTCGGAGAGCGGCAGCCCGGGAGCGGTATTATACGGATGGACAGCCGGAGCGCTGCTCTTTTACATTGCGGCAGACGTGCTTCTGGAGTGCAGATTTGTCATTGGCGCGGCAGCCTTTTCATGTGGGCATATCTGTATGGCCGCGGGCTTCCTGACAGGAGGGGAACTGACGAACAGCGCCGGAACGGTGCCGGGACAGACTGCCCTTGCGGCGGGATGCCTGGCCCTGACCGTAATGTTTGTGGCCGCGGCATGTCTGGCTCTGAGAAAATACCTTCCGCATCTGAAAACAAAGCGGCTGCTGCTGCCGGCTGTGTCATATGTCGTTATCCTGAGTATGATGGCATCCCTTGCCGTGAGCGCGGGAATCCGGTCAGGAGGAGAAAGAGGCGCTGTCACGGCAGCGGGCGGCATCTGCTTTGTTATCTCGGATATTCTTCTGGGAATCAACCGTCTCGGGAGAAAACGAAGCAGTGCAAGAGGGGCAGCGGTGCTCATTCTGTATTATATTTCAGTGTATCTGCTGGCTTTAAGAGTGTGGGCATATTAAAAAACATCAAGAATATGTGATTGACAAAGATAAAAATACACACTATAATGTATTTAAATTTTTATCTAAAAAAGAAATGCAGTGACAAGGAGGAGTACATAGCCCGCCGAAGCAAAGAGAGGAGATGGATGGTGAAAATCTCCGTGAGGAAGCTATGGAAGTAGCCTTCGAGCAGTGAACCGAACGGCATGACGCATCAGTAGGCTTCAACGTTTTTCCCGCGTTACAGGGAAACGGTATCGGAGATGATCCCGTACCGGCAGAGAGCAGAGAATATTCTCTGAATTTAGGTGGTAACACGGATGAAAGATTCGCCCTAAGCATGTGATGTGCTTAGGGTTTTCTTTTACCGTGCTGAGAGAAGGAGGTAGTAAATTGAGACAGATCACGGGGAACAAATTACTTGTAAGAGCATTGAAAGAAGAGGGGGTGGATACGATCTTCGGTTATCCGGGAGCATGTACCATTGATATCAGTGATGAGCTGTATAAGCAGAATGATATCCGGGTCATTCTTCCGAGACATGAGCAGGCACTGGTACATGAGGCGGACGCTTATGCCAGGACAACGGGGAAGGTGGGGGTGTGCCTGGTGACCAGCGGCCCCGGAGCCACAAATCTGGTAACCGGACTTGCGACAGCCAACTATGACAGCGTTCCTCTTGTATGTTTTACGGGACAGGTGGCAAGACATCTGATAGGAAATGACGCGTTTCAGGAGGTGGATATCGTCGGCATTACCCGCAGTATTACAAAATACGGAGTGACCGTGCGCAGAAGAGAAGATCTGGGACGGATTATAAAGGAGGCCTTTTACATTGCGCGGACAGGAAGGCCGGGACCGGTGCTCATAGATCTGCCCAAAGATGTTATGGGAGAACTGGGCAGCGCGGAATATCCGAAGACAGTGAATATCAGAGGATATAAACCGAATACGAGTGTGCATATGGGCCAGCTGAAAAGGGCAATAAAAATGCTCAAGAAGGCGGAAAGACCGCTTTTCCTTGCGGGAGGAGGCGTGAATATCGCCAGGGCGAACTCCGTGTTCACGGAAGTGGTCGACAAGACCAATGTTCCTGTTGTGACGACGATCATGGGGCGAGGCGCCATCCCTACGAATCACCCTCTCTTTATAGGAAATCTGGGAATGCACGGCGCATATGCGGCCAACATGGCTGTCAGCGAATGTGATCTGCTGTTCTCCATCGGAACAAGATTTAATGACCGTATTACGGGAAAACTTCATGCGTTTGCGCCGAAAGCGCAGATCGTCCATATTGACATTGACACGGCGTCCATCTCCAGAAATATCCACGTGGATGTTCCGATTGTAGCGGATGCCCTGGAGGCGGTTACAAAGATGAATGAATATGTGGAGCCCTGTGAGACGGAAGAGTGGATGAAACAGATAAAGCAGTGGAAGGAAGAGCATCCGCTGACGATGAAAAACAGGGCTCAGATGGGACCGAAAGACATCATCGACGAGATGAACCGCCAGTTTGACGACGCTATTATTGTAGCGGATGTGGGACAGCATCAGATGTTTGTCGCACAGTATGCGGAGATCACAGAGAAGAAACAGCTTATCATGTCCGGAGGACTTGGAACCATGGGATACGGGTTCCCAGGAGCCATCGGGGCGAAGCTGGGAAATCCGGACAAGACGGTTATCGCGGTGTCCGGAGACGGCGGGATGCAGATGAACATCCAGGAATTTGCCACAGCTGTTCTGGAGGAGCTCCCTCTGATTCTCTGCGTATTCAACAATGAATATCTCGGAATGGTCCGCCAGTGGCAGAAGCTGTTTTACGGAAAACGGTACGGCATGACAAATCTCCGCGCGGGAGCACTGTACAGAAGAACGAATGGAGAGCAGATGCCGGAGTATACGCCGGATTTTGTGAAACTGGCTGAGAGCTACGGGGCAAAGGGCATCCGTGTCACAAAGAAAGAAGAGATCGCAGCGGCATTTGAGGCCGCGAAGAAGAATGAAAAGGTTCCTACGCTGATCGAATTCATCATTGATCCCGAGGAACTGGTCTATCCGATGGTGAAGCCTGACGGTACGCTGGAAGATATGATTATGGACTGCTAGTTGAAAGGAGAAGAAAAATGGATAATAATATGAAAAAGAGATGGATCTCTCTCTACGTCGAAAACCAGGTGGGCGTGTTATCCAAGATTTCGGGACTTTTCTCCGGAAAATCATATAATCTTGACAGCCTGACAGTCGGTACGACCGAGGATCCTACCGTGTCGAGGATGACCATTGCGACGGTGAGCGATGACGAGACATTCGAACAGATCAAGAAACAGCTGAACCGGATGGTCGAGGTCATCAAGGTGATCGATTTCACCGACATTTTCGTAAGGATGAAAGAGATCCTGTATGTGAAGGTGTTCAAGTGCACGCCGGCGGACAAGGTGGAAGTATTTCAGATCGCGGAAACGTTCAAGGCCAAGGTGATTGATTACGGAAGAGACAGTGTTCTGGTGGAGTTTGTGCAGACGGCGACAAAGAATGACGCGGTGGTTAAGCTGATGAAGGAAGAGTTCAAGACCATCGAGGTAGTCAGAGGCGGAAGCGTGGGAATTGAGTCTATCAGTATGATGGAAAGATAAGAGAAAGGAGAGCAGCATTGGGGGCCGGCGGAATGATCTGCCGGCGCTGCGGAAATGGTATGAAAGTATTAAAAAACAAGACGATCTATACCGGTTCGGGGAAAATTGAAAACGGGTATATCCGTTACAGCGAGAGGATATCAGAAGTGGGGGAGATGCGAGGCTTTGTCCCCCGCGCAGATGACGAGATCACAGAGATTGCGGGAAACTGTGTTATTCCGGGATTTATAGATGTACACAGTCACGGGGGATACGGATATGACAGCATGGACGCGTCTCCGGAAGAGATCGACCGGATGGTGAGACTGATGTCGGCAAAAGAAGGGATCACCTCATACTTCTGTACGACAATGACGCAGACTTATGACAGGATAGAACAGGCGATGGAAAATATCCGGAAGGCGGCTGAGAGGAATCCGGTGATCCAGGGCATTCACCTGGAGGGACCGTTTATCTCTGTCAATTATAAGGGGGCCCAGGACCCGTCATACATCAAAACACCGGATGAAAAGGTGCTGGCGCACTGGAATGAAATCAGCGGCGGCAGGATTCGTATCGTAACCTATGCGCCGGAGGAAGCCTCTGAAGAATTTGAAAACTGGTGTCTCTCCAATCGCATCGTTCCCAGCGCGGGACATTCAAACGCTACATATGATGAGCTGTGTGCTTCCCGCGCGCGCCATGTGACCCATCTGTACAATGCCCAGAGGGGACTGAACCACAGGGAACCCGGAGTGACCGGATACGGACTTCTGACAGACGGAGTGAATACAGAACTGATCTGTGACGGAATCCATATCCGTCCTCAGATGATCGCACTGGCACATAAGGTAAAAGGAAGCGGGGGGATCGAGCTGATTACTGATTCCATGCGCGCCAAGGGAATGCCCGAAGGAAAGAGTGAGCTGGGAGGACAGACCGTCTATGTGAAGGACGGGACGGCCCGCCTGGAGGATGGAACGATTGCAGGAAGCGTACTTACCTATATCAATGCTTTCCGGAATATTATGAAGTTTACGGGCGTGGGGCTTGAGGATGCGGTTAAAATGAGCTCGGTAAATCAGGCGAGAGAATTCGGCCTTACCCAGAAGGGAGAAATCAAAGCGGGAAGAGA
>ERZ1090862.1087-NODE-1089-length-12150-cov-7.629930_pt1 | contig 12150 bp, 11 predicted proteins | sample MGYA00478481_ERZ1090862 | MGnify/ENA primary metagenome ERZ1090862 (study PRJEB33644, sample SAMEA5815745) | chicken gut metagenome | biome: Chicken; feature: Gastrointestinal Tract; material: Caecum | place: Ireland | collected 2019-01-01 | study: A study of... | reverse complement strand
GGGGGGGGGGCCACCGGGCCCCCTAGTTTTTTTTTTTTTTTTTTGTGGGGGCCGTTTTATATACAAAAACCGCCCCCCCTTTTTTTAAAAAACAACACGGCACCCATGCAGTAATAAATTCAGAATTTTCGGAATAAACCTTCTATTTCTGTCCATACTCCATATAAGATTCAGGAAATTTATGGAATATGGAGGAAATACATATGGAACAGGCATACAATAACGACAAATATAAAAACTGGAGTATTTTTATTCTCTCGTTGCTTCTCGCAGTGATAGTGACAGGGATTGTATTCTGTCGGACCGGTGCTGCGGCTGAGGCAGAGATGCAGGAAGAGCTTGCAGATGAGATCCTGCGGTTCCACGTGATCGCCAACAGTGACAGCAAAGAGGATCAGGAACTGAAACTGAAGGTAAGGGATGCGGTAGAGGAATATTTCATCCGTGAGATGCCGGAAGGGCTGTCCTTAAGAGGGACGGAAGACTGGGTCCGGGAGCATACGGATGAGATTGAGAAGACCGGGAGAGATGCGCTGCGGGAAGCCGGCTCGGAAGATCCGGTGAACGCGGCGGTGACAACCTGCTGGTTTTCTGACAGAACCTGCGGGGGACTCTTTTTCCCTGCGGGAAACTACCGGGCGCTCCGGGTGGAGATCGGCACCGCGGAAGGACATAACTGGTGGGGCGTACTCTATCCAGGGCTCTGCTTTGGCGACGCGGTCAATATTGTGGATCAGGATGGAAATTGTGAAAAGATAAAAGATGTACTGACAGAAGAGGAATATTCCGGAGTGACGGCGACATCTGATTTTAAGATAAGCTGGTATTTCTGGAAAGGAAAATAAAAATGACAGAATTTTTAGTGAGACATTTTATAAAAGACTATGAAGATGTGGAGAAGGTGTCTGTGAGGACGGCGTACGGTGTACTCGCCAGTTTCGTGGGTATCTTCTGTAATGTGTTTCTGTTCGTGGTGAAATTTGTGGTGGGACTTGTCCTGAACAGTGTTTCAGTTACCGCGGATGCGTTTAACAATCTGTCCGATGCAGGATCCTCCATCATCGGCTTCGTGGGAGTGAAGATGGCGGAGAAACCGGCGGACGCGGATCATCCCTTCGGACACGGAAGGATGGAGTACATCGCTGCTCTGGTGGTTTCCTTCCTTGTGATCGAGGTGGGATTTACATTTTTGAAAGATTCCGTTGGAAAGATCCGTACACCGGAGGAGCTGACATTTAGTCTGACATCCGTTGTGATCCTGCTTTTATCCATCGGAGTAAAACTCTGGCTCGGACTGTTCAACAGGAAACTGGGAGAAAAAATAGACTCAAAAGTTATGAAAGCGGTTTTTGCAGATTCTATGGGTGATGTGATCACCACCGGCGCAACGATCCTGTCCCTGGTCTTTTTCGGGCTTACAGGGATCAATATCGACGGTGTTGTCGGTTTGGGAGTTGCCCTTGTTGTCATGTGGGCCGGAGTCGGGATCGCAAAAGATACGCTTGAGCCCCTGATCGGAGAGGCCATCGATCCCGAGGTTTATGAGAAGATCAAGAGGTTCGTGGAGAGTTACGACGGAATTGAGGGAACCCACGATCTGATCGTACATAACTATGGTCCGGGACGAAGTATGGCGTCAATCCATGCAGAGGTGCCGAATGATGTGGATATCGAGAAATCCCATGAGATCATTGACCGGATTGAGAGAGAAGCCGGAAAGAAGCTGGGACTATTTCTGGTGATCCATATGGATCCGGTGGAGATGAAGGACGAAAAAGTGCTGAAGATCCGGGAGAAAACACAGGAGATCCTGCAGGAAATGGATCCGGCGTGCAGTATCCATGACTTCCGCGTGGTCCGCGGTGAAGATCAGATCAACCTGATCTTTGACATGGTCGTCCCGCTGGATTATGATGAGGAGACGAGAAATGAACTTCCTGCCAGGCTGGCGGAGCGACTCAAGCAGGTTGACAGCAGATACGAATGTGTGATCACGGTAGACTACAATTTTGTTGCAAAAGCAGAAGAATAGCGAAAGAAGGAAACGAAAATGTATGAATTTGACGGAAGAGTACGGTACAGCGAGATCGATCATACCGGGAAGATGACTCTGCCCGCCCTGATCAATTATTTTCAGGACTGCAGCACTTTCCATTCGGAGGAGGCAGGCCTTGGCATGGAGAGACTCAAAGCGGAGAAAAAAGCATGGATTCTGTCCTACTGGCAGGTGATTGTAGAACGTTATCCGGGACTTGGAGAGAAGATAACGACAGGGACATTTGCCACCGAGTTTAAGGGACTATACGGGAACAGAAATTTCTATATGAAAGATGCAGAAGGCAGACGGATTGCCTGTGCAAACTCTATCTGGGTGTTCATGGATCTGGGAAAAGGACGCCCGGCGCGTCCGTCAGAAGAACATATCCGTCCATATGGGACAGAAAAGCCGCTGGATATGCCCTACGAGGGACGTAAGATCCTGATGCCGGAGCATTGCGTGGAAATGGAATCTTTTCCGGTACGGAAATACCATATTGATACGAATGAGCATGTGAACAACTGTCAGTACGTGCAGATGGCACTGGAAGTGCTTCCCAGGGAAATGAAAGTGAGACAGCTTCGGGTGGACTATAAAAAATCAGCAGTGCTGGGAGATACGATCTATCCGAAAGTGGCACAGGAGACGGAGCGGACAGTGGTGGAACTGTGCGATGGGGATGGGAAACCCTATGCAGTGGTGGAATTAAAATAGAGAACAGGAGGGGTGAATCTTCAGATGTGCCAAAAGGCATATTCCGGGATTGCAAGCGGTCGCCAAGGTCTCGGGAAGCCCGGACTCTGGCCCGCCGCCGGTACAAAGAAGGAGCGGGAACCGGGCAAGCCGGCACTGCTCCTTTTTGCGTGTCAGAGGGCACTCAGTCCAGCCCGGCCAGAAGATCTTCCAGTACATCCTCCACGGAATCCGTCACGTAATCCGCGTGGTAGGAGATGCCCGGTGCCGCGTTGGACATGGCATAGCTTCTTCCAACCAGTTCAAGCATCTCCACATCATTGTACTGATCACCGAAAGCAATGCATTCTTCCGGACGGATCCCGAACAGTTTCAGAAGGTGTCCGAGAGCAGTCCCCTTGTTTGTGCCCGGAGCGATGAAATCGATCCAGATATTTCCTGAAGTTACGACCTTGATTTCAGAACCAAACATGTCCTGGAGGTGTTTCAGATATTTGTCTATGATATGAGGCCCGTCCTTCATATTTGCGATGGCGATCTTGAGGAAAGGACCGTGTATCTTTGTGATATCGTCCACAATCTCGGTTGTGTTGTGCATCACATTTACGATGTGATTTATAAAATCCGGGTTATTGTCCTCAATGAGGCAGGTGTCCTCACGGGAGACGACAATGTCGAAGTTTGCCTCTTTTTTGATCTCGTGGATGATGCGAAATGCGAGATCATCTTCTATGATACCCCGGAAAACTACCTCGCCGTTGTGGATACAGATAGAGCCGTTCTCTCCTATGTAGGAGATCTCATCTTTAATGGCATCAAACACACGGCGTTCGTTGTCGTACTGGCGTCCGCTTGCCGCGACAAAGCGGATCCCTTTCTGTGTCAGTTCATGTATAAGCTGTATGGTGCGGGGAGTAAGTTCCTGCGCTCCGTTTTGGAGCAGCGTGCCGTCCAGGTCGCTTGCGATCAGTTTAATCATTGGAAAACCTCCGTTAAATTCAGCGTATGAGTTTTTTCTGGTAAAAGATATCCGCGTGAAGGCGGATCCTCATCTAGTATAGCGTAAAAGATGCCCGGAGAAAACAGGAACTTTAAAATTTCGGTTTTAACAGAATTGTTACTCTGCGATTTAACAGAAAAGAAACACTTGTAACTATTCTGTAATAGTAATATAATGAAAAGTGTGCTGTACAGGGAACTTACAGCCTGTTTTGGCGCATAGACTTATAAAGTAAAAATAAAGGGGAAGTCAGACATGGGAAAATATTTTGGGACTGACGGTTTCCGCGGCGAGGCAAATGTTGTACTGACCGTGGAGCATGCATTTAAAGTAGGACGTTATCTTGGCTGGTACTTCGGACAGGATCATAAAGCAAGGGTAGTGATCGGAAAAGATACAAGAAGGAGCAGCTATATGTTTGAGTACGCGCTGGCAGCCGGCATCACAGCTTCCGGAGCAGACGCTTACCTTCTTCATGTGACGACCACTCCGAGCGTGTCCTATGTGGTAAGGACAGAGGATTTTGACTGCGGTCTTATGATCTCTGCAAGCCATAATCCGTTCTATGACAACGGTATCAAAGTGATCAACAGTGCCGGACATAAGATGGAGGCGGAAGTCGAGGACAAGATCGAGGCATATATTGATGGAGAGATCGGGGAACTCCCGCTGGCAACAAAAGAGAACATTGGAAGAACCATCGACTATGCGGCGGGAAGAAACCGTTATATCGGTCATCTGATCTCGCTTGCAACCAGATCATTCAAAGATATGAGGGTCGGACTGGACTGTGCAAACGGAAGTTCATTTACGATCGCAAAGAGCGTGTTCGATGCGCTTGGAGCAAAGACGTACGTCATCAACAATGAGCCTGACGGAACCAATATCAATACAAACTGCGGTTCCACACATATCGAAGTGCTTCAGGAGTTTGTAAAAGAGAAGAAGCTGGATGTAGGATTCGCGTATGACGGCGACGCAGACAGATGTATCGCGGTGGATGAGAACGGAAACGTGGTTGACGGAGACCGCATTATGTATGTCTGCGGAAAATATCTGATGGAGCAGGGAAGACTTAAAGACAATACGATCGTGACAACGATCATGTCCAATCTGGGACTGTACAAAGCCTGCGACAAGATTGGCATGAAATATGAACAGACTGCAGTTGGCGACAAATATGTATACGAAAACATGATGAAGAACGGATATGTTCTGGGCGGCGAACAGTCCGGACATATCATCTTCAGCAAGCACGCAAGGACCGGCGATGGTATTCTTACCTCTCTTATGGTTATGGAAGTCATCCTGGAGAAGAAACAGACCCTTGGAAAACTTGCGGATGAAGTGAAGATTTATCCTCAGCTCCTTAAAAATGTGCGTGTGAAGGATAAGAAGACCGCTCGGGAGAATCCGGCAGTCCAGGAAGCAGTTCAGAAAGCTGCGGACGCACTGGGAAGCGACGGGCGTATCCTTGTCAGGGAGAGCGGCACGGAACCGGTTATCCGTGTTATGGTAGAGGCGTCTTCTGACGAGATCTGCGAGAAATATGTGGACAGTGTGATCGAAGTGATCGAGGCACAGGGGCTGACAGAGTAGAAGTCAGCAGGAAAAAGATAAGAGCGAAAATATCCCGGCATTACACGGAGGGCTGCTCCGGTGATGCCGGGATATTTTGTGCGATACGCCCGGAGAGAGGCCGTCGTGCTTGCACGAGCGGGAAACGGTCATTGAGCGGCAATGCTGCGAGATGAGCGAGGTATCGCGGTGATCGGATAGGGGAAGATTCCTTCCCCTATCCGATTGTAATAAGCTTGGAAAGCGGCTGTAAATTATGAAAGAAATTACTCGATTACTTTGAGCCATCCTTCCGGAGCTTCGATGTGTCCCATCTGGATGCCTGTCAGAGTGTCGTACAGTTTCTGAATCGTCGGTCCCATCTTTTCCATGCCGCTCGGGAAGCAGATCTCTTTTCCGTGATCTACGACTTTTCCAACCGGGGAAATGACAGCAGCGGTTCCGCAGAGACCGCACTCTGCAAAGTCTTTCACTTCATCAAAGTATACGTCTCTCTCTTCTACTTCCAGTCCGAGATAATGTTCTGCAACGTACATCAGAGATCTTCTTGTGATGGACGGAAGGATCGTTGTGGAATGAGGAGTTACGATCTTGTTGTCTTTTGTGACAAAGATGAAGTTAGCTCCGCCGGTTTCCTCTACTTTTGTTCTTGTGGCAGAATCAAGATACATGTTCTCGTCAAATCCGTTTGCGTGAGCTGTCACGATCGCGTGAAGGCTCATGGCGTAGTTCAGTCCGGCTTTGATATGCCCGGTTCCGTGCGGAGCCGCGCGGTCAAAATCAGAAACACAGATGGTGATCGGTTTTACGCCGCCCTTGAAGTACGGTCCGACAGGTGTTGTGAATACACGGAACTGATACTCGTCGGCAGGTTTTACGCCGATGACCGGATTGATACCGAACATATACGGTCTGATATATAATGTAGCTCCAGATCCGTAAGGTGGAACATATGCTGCATTTGCCTTGACAGTCTGAACAACAGCATCTACGAAGCGATCCTCCGGAAATACCGGCATTTCAAGACGTTTTGCAGAATCAACCATTCGTGCCGCATTCAGGTCCGGACGGAAAGTTACGATGTGTCCGTCTTCTGTTGTATAAGCCTTCATACCCTCAAAGACTGTCTGCGCATACTGCAGTACGCCGGCACACTCGTTCATCGTGATGTTCGGGTCATCGATCAGGGCACCCTCGTCCCATTTCCCGTCTTTATAATTAGACACATATCGCTTATCTGTGGGCACATATCCAAAGCCCAGATTCGCCCAGTCAATGTTTTTCTTCTCCATTGTATATCCTCCATTCCTCTGCAAAAAAACAGCCATCAACTATTTACTCCGCCATTATAATACTATCCTTAAAAAAAATCAAGAGCGCGCTCGGTTTTCGTATAACAGTCTGATCCTGCGCGAGGAAAAAGGAACCCTGTCGATGCAAGCTGGCTTGTAATCGACAGGGTTCCTTTTTCCTCGCATAGGGCGGACGCCCGCGAGCGAGATGAAGCGCGAAGCGCGGAATCGAGCTTGCGCAGGATCAGACGGACGGTTGGAAGGCGGACGCCCGCGAGCGATGCATTGAGCACTTGGCGAGGTGATTTCGAGCCTAGTGCGAAAGTACGCAGAGAGGATGAAGCGCAGAGTGCGGAATCGAGCTTGCGCAGGATTAGATGGACGAGTTGGAAGGCGGATGCCCGCGCCCCGCGCCCCTTTACCGGCTCACCACCAGCGTCTGATATCCCGCCCGTTTCAGCCGCCGTTCCATTTCAACCGCTTCTTCCAGCGAGGGATAGGCTCCCACCAATACCCGGAAGAACCCGTCTCCCTCCGCGATCTCAGCGGGGAAGTCCTGCTCCCTTAGTTCTCTTACGAGCCGGTCTGCATTAGCGGGATTCCGGTAAGAACCGACCTGAACGGTATAACCGGAGGTGTCCGGACCTCTGCTTTCTCCCAGCGTCTCCAGGATGCCTTCTGCGATCGCCAGAGCGATATCATCGAAGTTTTCGTCAAAGAGCTGGTTGTCGGTATCTGAATTGATGAATCCGGCTTCCACGAGGACTGCGGGCATCTTCGTGCGCCGCAGCACTACGAGCCCGGGGCGCTCTTTTACGCCGAGGTTTACAAACCCGATGGATTCCAGCTGGTCATTGATGTTTTCCGCCATTTCCAGCTTGATCCCGGATTTGTCATAGATCAGAGATTCCACCCCGGATACAGCGTTGTCAGTGGGATAGGAGTTGCGGTGGATCGAGACAAAGAAATCAACTCCTGCGGCGTTTGCCTCCATGGCTTTCTGATAGGGGGATTCATAGATGTCGGTAGTGCGGGTGTAGAGCACATCCACCCCGCGTTCCTGGAGGATTTCCCCGACTGCGAGAGTAAGGGCAAGAGCGTCGTCCTTCTCCTGGCGTCCGTTGTATACTGCTCCGGGATCCTTTCCCCCATGTCCGGCGTCGAGCATGATAGAATACGGCATGATATCATCCTTCCTATAATAATGTGCTGCCCGGCAGACCGGGCGGCAACAACAGCTTATCTGTAATAAAGTATGCCAAATCCTGGGAAAAGTGAAAAGAACAGCGGGAATAAAGTGAAGAATAAAGTGGTAATATTCCAAATGGACATGGTTTAGAACGTATTATATAATCGAGTGATACTAAGAGAACAGGAAGGAGAGCGCCATGAGAAAGGAACTGCAGAATCTTCTGGAACTGCTGTCCACAGAGGAATATCATACTGCGGAAGAACTTTCTGAACACCTGGGGATCAGCCAGAAAACGGTAAGGACCCGGCTCAGGGAGCTGAGCGATGAAGGAAAAGCATATGGGGTGAGCGTCAGTTCCAGAGCAAGATACGGATATCTTCTTTGCGAGGAGCAGGAGGGCGGTGTCCATCGTCTTTTGGAGACGGCGGATGCGGGACTCCCTGATAATACGGAGTCGCGCACGGAATATCTTCTCGTGTATCTGTTGAATCATAAGGAATATACCAAGATAGAGGATCTGTGTACATTCCTCTGCGTCTCAAGATCTACACTCCAGTCTTCCATACGCGAAACGGAAAATATTTTGCAGAAGTATGGTCTTTCCCTGGACCGCAGACCTAATTACGGCATCTGTGCCAAAGGAAATGAATTTGATATCCGGCGGTGTATCGGAGAGTGCCTTTTCCGGGAAAATATGTCCGGGATAGGGGCGAAGATATATTCTGAGGATGAAAAGCGGACTCTTGCCGCGTGGATCTTTGAGCTTGCGGAAAAATACAGGATCACGTTATCCGTAAGTGTGTATGAGGATCTTGTCACGCAGCTCTATGTGGCGGCAAAAAGGATAAGGAACGGCAGCAGCATCGAGTTTGCGGAACATGACAGCAGGGAAAAGTACCAGAGGGAATATCAGTTCGCCGAAGAACTGGCAGAACGGATCGGGCAGTGGCAGCAGATACAGTACACGGAGAGCGAGATCCGGTACATCGTGATCTATCTGGCCGGAAGCCGGATGGTCGGCGGAATGGATGAGGAAAGGGACAACTTTATCATACGGGAAGAGTTTGACCGCCTTGTGGTGGAGATGCTTGATCTGATCTATGAGGAGTACGGGATTGAGATGCGCAGCGATTTTAATCTGAGGATGGCGCTGAACCAGCATATGGTGCCTTTTGATATCAGGATCCGCTACCAGATCCGGATAGCGAACCCGATCCTGGATCAGATACAGAAAAACTACATTTTCGGATATACATTGGCAAAGCGGGGGATGACGGTACTGGAAAAGCATTATGGATGCAGGATACCGGAGGAAGAGACAGGGTATTTCGCGATGCTTTTTGTCTATGCCCTGGAGCAGAAATATAATGAGCCAGAGAAAGTCCGTATCCTGATCGTATGCGGCGCGGGGAGGGCAAGCTCCAGGCTGCTGAAATATAAATATGAGAAAGAGTTTGGGGAGTACCTGAAAAAAGTATATGTATGCGGGCTTCATGAGCTTGCAGGTTTTGATTTTGATAAAGTGGAATATGTATTCACAACAGTTCCAATCTCGACAAGGGTCCCGAAGCCGATCGTCGAGGTAGGGCAGTTTCTCGGGACGGAGGATATCGTAAAGGTGCGGAGTGTCCTGCGCCGGGGGCAAATGGATTTCCTTGACGATTATTACAGGAAAGAACAGTTCTTCCCGGAGATTGAGGGGGGGAACAGAGAAGAAGTGATCCAAAACATCTGCAGAAAGATCAGGGAGCAGAGGGTGTTGCCGGACGATTTTGAGGAAGCCGTATTGAAGAGGGAAACACTGGCGCAGACGGATTTTGGAAATTTTGTTGCGATGCCACATCCTTACCGGATCATAACGGAAGAGACATTTGTCTATGTGGCGGTCCTGAAAAAAGAAATCATATGGAGCAGCTACCCGGTGAGGGTTGTATTTCTGATGTCCGTCAGTGCAGAGGAGGATAAAAACCTGTCAAAATTTTACGAAGTGACGACCTCCCTCTTCCTCCAGAAAGAAATGCTGGAACGGATCGCAGAGGAACGCAGTTTTGATGTGATGATGCAGATGCTGAGAAAACTGTATTATATGGAAAAAGAATAAAAGTCCGATCCCCAGGAGAGGGGCTTGGGTTGTAACAGGATTTTTCCACATTGTTGTGGAAATCTGAGATATGGAGTTGGTCTTGCCTGTCTGCTATGATAACGGCGAGGCAAAAGTAATCGCGATGAAAATGACTTGGAGGTTTCAAAGACTATGACAGAACAGAAAATGGAATCCATTATAACCGAACTGGTAGTAAACGGTGGGGACGCCAGAGGAAAGGCTCTGCTTGCGATCCGTGCGGCGAGGGAGAATGATATGGAAAAAGCGGAGCAGCTTATGGAAGAGTGCGCGAAAGCCTTGACCGCAGCGCATGAGTTCCAGACTTCGCTCATACAGGAAACTTTAAACGGAGAGGAAGAGTCCGCTGCCAGCCTGATCATGGTCCATGGTCAGGATCATCTCATGGACGCGATGGTCGTAAGGGACCTTGCCCTGGAGATGATCGAGATGTACAGGGTGATCCATTCGATGAAAGAAAATAAGTGAGAAGGAGAGATCGATATGAAAAACATTATTCTTGCATGTGCTGCCGGGATGTCCACAAGCCTGCTTGTGAAAAAGATGAAAAACGCAGCCGAAGAGAAAGGGATTGAAGCACATATTGAAGCAATGCCGGTAAACGCGGTCGCATCTTATGAGGGGGAGATCAACGTGCTTCTTCTCGGACCGCAGGTCCAGTACCTTTATGAGGATGTAAAACAAAAATATGAACCAAGAGGGATTAAAGTGGCAGTGATCAGCATGATGGATTACGGCATGATGAACGGCGTGAAAGTCCTTGACGACGCCTGCGCTATGATCGGCTGATCCTCAGACGGTTATCTTAAGAAGGCAGAAGGAGGAGAATGACAAATGAAGAAATTTATGGATATGTTACAGAAATATCTTGTCCCGTTTGCAGCGAAGCTGGATCAGAATAAGGTCGTTGCGGCGATGAAAGACGGTATGGTGGCGACTGTCCCTGTAACGATCATTGGGGCGCTTGCCATGATCGTGACATATTTCCCGTACCTGGACAAGTTTGCGCCGAACGTATCGGCATGGCTCTATAATAATGTAAGCGTTATCAGTACTGTGACGATCAGCATGATCACTGTAACGATCATCGTGGCGACTGCCTGCGGGTATGCAAAGCAGCTCCATGTAGAAGCGTTGTTCGGAGTGACTGTGGCGTTTATCGCATTTTTTATGCTGGCTGATTTCAGTTATGTGGGCGCTGCGACGACTGCGGCGGGAGAGGCTGTGGAAAGTGTGACCGTAACGGGTGTGATCCCGCTGTCGGCATTAAGTTCCGGCGGAGTATTTGTGGCTCTGGTCACAACGATCGTCTCGATCAAGCTGTATGCTGTGATCCAGGATAAAAACTTTACGATCAAGCTCCCGGATGCAGTTCCGCCGAACGTGGCGGGCGCATTTACTTCCCTGATCCCGATGTTCGTAGTCTGCGTTGTGTTTGCTGTGATCCGCGATCTTTTTGCCCTGACGCCGTGGGGATACTTCCCGGCATTCCTGAACGATGTGCTTGCAAGACCTCTGCTTGCCCTGGGAGACAGCGTGTGGGCGATCATCGTAATCATCTTTGTGCAGCAGCTCCTCTGGTGGTTCGGGATCCATGGTTCCAACGTGGTAAGGACTGTATGGGGACCGATCCTGCTCATGATGATGACGGCAAACATGGAAGCCTTCGCGGCAGGCGAGGAACTTCCGTATATTGTAAGCCAGACTTTCTGGAATGTATACTCTGGAGCGTTCTTCTTCTCTATCCCGCTTGCGCTTCTTCTGTTCTGCAAGTCGGCGAGAGGAAAATCAATGGGGAAGGCGTCCATCGGACCGGCGGTATTCGTCATCCACGAGCCTGTCCTCTTCGGGCTTCCGGTCGTGCTTAACCCGATCCTGTTCATTCCGTTCGTATTCGTATACATCCTTCAGTTTGTAGTCGTATACGTTCTGGCGATGGTTGGGATCGCACCGATCCCGATCGCGGAAGTGCCGTGGACGACACCGATTATCTTCAGCGGATTTTTGTCCACAAACTTTAATATCATGGGTGCGTTAGTCCAGGTGCTCGTCATCGTACTAGGCGTCATAGGATATTATCCGTTCATCAAAGCGCTGGACAAACAGTACCTTGCAGAGGAGAAAAAGAATGAAGAGCTTACAGCAGAAAAATAGGCTCCTTTTTGACAGAGCGGCCGCCGCCGGGGACGCGGGCGGGCCTCGTTGGTATTTGATAAAGGGGGCGCTGGGTTTTGG
>ERZ1090862.1085-NODE-1087-length-12159-cov-10.791226_pt1 | contig 12159 bp, 13 predicted proteins | sample MGYA00478481_ERZ1090862 | MGnify/ENA primary metagenome ERZ1090862 (study PRJEB33644, sample SAMEA5815745) | chicken gut metagenome | biome: Chicken; feature: Gastrointestinal Tract; material: Caecum | place: Ireland | collected 2019-01-01 | study: A study of... | reverse complement strand
TCCTACATCAGGGGGTACTTTGTCTATTGTCCGTTTTTACTGGTTCGGTTCAGGACAGCTTTCTTGGAGGGGAGTTTTCCTTGTTATGCCCACCATTTTGTGCGGGCCGCCAGTGCCATTTCATTTCGCAGCATTCCCTTTTTGTTTGTGAGCCGCTTTGCTTTTTGCACAAATTTCGCCGCCGGAACCTGTCAGATTGACGATGTCGTCCGCGGCCGCCCCCGGACGAGAGCAATAATTGCACGGTTTGAACACAATACCCACCAATCCGGCGCTAGGAATCCGGTGGCGCCTTTGCTATGATGAATGCGTCGGGCCGCCCGGAGCGGCGAAATTCCCCAGCCCCTGAGGGTCTGTCCGAGCTGTACCGCTCAGACAAAAAGGCGACGTGAAACGCCCCGGCCCCGGGGGTCCGGCTGTCCCCCGCTTTGGCCCTGCGCGGCAGAAGCCGGGCTGCTTTTTTCAAAGCAGATCCGATCCGGCAAGGAGGCGAGGACTTTTTCATGCGCCTAATCCTCCTTATTCATCTGCCGGATATACTGGCGGTACTGCTGTGGGGAAAAGCCGGTCGCCTCCTTGAAGACCCGCCGGAAATGGGCGCTGGTCATAAAGCCGGTCTTTTCCGCCACCTCGGAGATGCTGTCGCCCGTGGTCTCGATCAGGTGCTGGGCCGCCTTGATCCGCACCCCGTTGATGTACTCGATCAGGCTGAGGTTGATGGTCTTTTTGAACAACCGACTCAGGTAGTACGGGCTGATGTAAAATCGCTTGGCGATGTCGGTCAGGGTCAGTTTTTCCTGGTAATGCATCGTGACATAGCTCTGCACCTGGCTGACGATGCGGTTGGTGACGCGCCCGTCCTCCCCGCCCAGCATCTTCTGGGCTTCACAGAGTTCCTGCAGCTGAAGCAGCAGTGTAGCCAGCAGCAGTTTGCGGGTGGCGTGGCTCTGCAGGCTGTCCCCCTGGACCGAAAGCAGCCTTTGCAGGATCGTGTAGATCTGGTTTTGCTGCTTGACGGTAAGGTTGCTGAGCAGGCGTGTCGGGCCCTTGTCCAGAAAGGATACGAAATCCAGCTGCGGGAATGCATCGCAGATCTCTTTCAGGTAGGCCCCGCTGAAATTGCAGACCATCCGGACCGTGGGGGCGTCCCCCATCGAACCGGTCTTGTGGATCTGATTTTCCCCGATCAGGACCACGCTCCCGGCGTTGACGATGTAGGTGGTATCATCGATAAAGTAGTAGCGGCTGCCCACCACCTGATAATACACCTCGTACTTGTGATGGATGTGGAAGCTGCCCATCTCATAGCCGGGTTCCCGGGTCTTTTCGTCAATATAAAAATCCAGGTGCGGAGAATAGGTATAGTTTTGCTTTTGCACTGCGCTCATCTCCCTTTGGGGCGCCGCCGGCCAGCCGCGCCGCGCTGACCGCCCTTTGTTTGATCGACAGGTTAAGAATAGCACATTTCTTGTCAATATGCAATTCATTGTTATTCCTGTCTGCCCGGCCGGGCAGGCCCACGATAAGGAGAATGAAAGATGACCCATGAAGAGACCCCGCCGAACTCCAGGGGCGCCGCCTTCTGGCCGAGATGCTGCAGGACGCCGCCGACGCCATGGTGCGGTTCCAGGACAGGCAAACCGGCATGTTCTGGCAGGTGGTGGACAAACCGGGCGTGCCCGGCAATTACCTGGAGACTTCCGGCAGTGCCCTGTTCGCCTACGCGATGCTCAAGGGGGTACGGCTCGGGGTTCTGCCGGCGCGTTATGCCCAATTCGGCAAGAAAGCGTTTTACGGCACCTGCGACAACCGTCTCGGAGTGGATCCGGACGGCCACCTCCAGCTCAGCGGCATCTGCCTGGTGGCAGGGCTGGGCGGCGAGGCCCATCGGGACGGCAGCCTTGCCTACTATTTCAGCGAACCGGTCGTGGAGAACGACGCCAAGGGTGTCGGCCCGCTGCTGCTGGCCTATACCGAGCTCCTGGCCGAACAAGCAAACCGGTGACTCTGGCACGCACCGCAAACAGCCGGTCCCCGGCCCAAGGCGCAAACCTTGGCCGGGGACCGGCTGTCTTGTCGGCTGCGGCGCCGCTCAGCGGTCCGGCTCGCAGTCCAGGATCGAAGGGATGTCGGCCCAGCGGTCCGGCTCGGTCTCATACTGCTGCCGCACCCAGGCCATGGCGGCATCCAACCCCGCCTGATCGCCGGGGAAATCCGCATGGCTCTGTTTTTCCTCCGCCGTATGTTCCAGGCTCCAGGGTCCGGGCCAGACCGTGGCCGTCAGGTACTCCACCTTTTTCTTACCGCTCTCGTCCGCCGGGTCAGGGCGCTTGCCCGGCACGAGGATGAACCGCATTCCGCCCTCCTCCCCGGAATAGGGGTTGCCGTTGTGGAACCAGTGATAGATGGGGATGGCAAAAGACATGCAAACGCTCCTCTCTCAAAAGCGGAAAACAAAGCGGCAATAACAAAAAAGAGTTGAAACCGACGCGTGAGCGTCCATTTCAACTCTTGTTGGAGCGGGATACGAGTCTCGAACTCGCCACCTACTGCTTGGGAAGCAGTCACTCTACCGGATGAGCTAATCCCGCATCGGTGAGTGTTATTATACTCCACCGATGCAGGTTTGTCAAGGGCTTGCCGCAGGATTTATCATAGACTGCGTATCAGCCCCGGTCCTTGTACAGATCCGCCAGGTTCAGCAGCACTTCCACCGCCTGGTCCATCTTTTCCACCGTGATGCACTCCATCGGGCCGTGGAAGTTGAAACCGCCCGTGCCCAGGTTCGGGCAGGGCAGCCCCTTGTAGGACAGGGTCGCCCCATCGGTACCGCCCCGGATCGGGGATTCCACCGGGGTCAGCCCCACGGCCCGGATGGCGGCCCGGGCATTTTCGACCAGGTGGAAATGCGGCCGGATCTTTTCCAGCATGTTGCGGTAACTGTCGGTGAGTTCCAGTTCCACCGTGCCGGCGCCGTACTTTTCATTGAGGCGGTCGGCCACCTGCTGCATCTGGGCCTTGCGGACCGCGAACCGGTCTGCGTCATGGTCCCGGATGATATAGTGGAAGACCGCTTCGCTCACATCCCCCTGCAGGTCGCACAGGTGGAAGAAGCCTTCCCTGCCCTCCGTGTGTTCCGGGCATTCGAAGGCCGGCAGCGCGGCGTGGTACTCCATCGCAAGGCTCAGCGCGTTGCGCATGGTGTTCTTGGCGCTGCCGGGGTGGACCGACAGGCCGTGGATCTTGATGGCGGCGGCTGCAGCGTTGAAGTTTTCGTAGCTGATCTCCCCCACATCGTCGCCGTCCACCGTGTAGGCGTAGGCTGCGCCGAACCCGTCCACATCGAACAGGTCCGCCCCCTGGCCGACCTCCTCGTCCGGGGTAAAGCCGATGCAGATCTTGCCGTGGGGCCTCCCTTCCCGGATCAGCCGTTCCACCATCGTCATGATCTCCGCCACGCCGGCCTTGTCGTCCGCCCCGAGCAGGGTGGAACCGTCGGTGGTGATGAGGGTCTGCCCTTTCATTTCGGACAGGAAGGGGAATTCCGCCGGCTTCAGCACCGCGCCGGTGGCTGGCAGCACCACATCGCCGCCGTCATAGTTTTCGTGGATCTGCGGGTTCACGTTTTCCCCGCTGGTACCCGGCGCCGTGTCCATGTGGGCGATAAACCCAAGGCCGACGGTCTGCTCGCAGCCGGGCGTGGCGGGCAGGGTGGCATAGACATACCCGTGCTCGTCCAGGCGGGCATCCTTCAGGCCCAGTTCCTCGAGCTGGGCGACCAGCATCCGCCCCAGGTCCAGCTGACGGGCCGTGGTGGGGTGGCTGGCGCTTTCCGGGTCAGAGGTCGTATAGACCTTGACATACTGCAAAAAACGTTCATACGCACGCATAAACAGTTTCTCCTTTGCTTCGGTGTTTGTTTTGACAGCTGTATTGTAGCACAAAAAGAATCATTTTCCAAGACAGGGGCCTTTTCAATCCCGGGGATTTATGATAGAATGATGAAGATTATAAAGGCGATTTCTGCCGTTTGGCAGAGGTCCGAGTGACACGAGGGAGGCCGACATGGCAGATTCGATATTCAAGGGCAAGACCCTGTTGATCACCGGCGGTACCGGCAGTTTCGGGCACACCGTGCTCAAACATTTCCTGACCACCGATATTGGGGAGATCCGCATTTTCTCCCGCGACGAGAAAAAGCAGGACGACATGCGCCATGAGCTGCAGGCCCGCTACCCCGAACATTATGAAAAGGTCAAGTTCTACATCGGCGATGTGCGCAACATCCAGAGCCTGCGGGACGTGATGCCCGGGGTGAACTTCATCTTCCATGCGGCGGCGCTCAAGCAGGTGCCCTCCTGCGAGTTCTTCCCGATGGAGGCGGTGCGCACCAACATTGAGGGCACCGACAACATGCTGCACGCCGCCATGGAGGCCAATGTGGAACGGGTGGTCTGCCTGTCCACCGACAAGGCCGCCTACCCCATCAACGCCATGGGGATCTCCAAGGCGATGATGGAGCATGTCATCACCGCCAACGCCCGGGTATCGGCCCAGCGGGGCGGCCCGGTGATCTGCTGCACCCGGTACGGCAATGTCATGTGCAGCCGCGGTTCGGTCATTCCGCTGTTTGTGGAGCAGATCAAGGCCGGCAACCCTATTACCATCACCGACCCCGGCATGACCCGCTTTTTGATGAATCTGGACGAAGCGGTGGACCTGGTCATGTTCGCCTTTGAACATGCCAACCCCGGCGATCTGTTCATCCAGAAGTCGGACGCCTCCACCATCGGCGATCTGGCCAAGGCGGTGCAGACGCTGTTCGGCGACACAGGCACCCGCATCATCGGCACCCGCCATGGCGAGAAGCTGTACGAGACGCTGATGACCAAGGAGGAACGCACCCGCAGCGAGGACATGGGCGGGTATTTCCGGGTGGCCGCCGACAACCGGGACCTGAACTACGACAAGTACTTCATCAAAGGACAGGTCCACACCCAGGCGGATGAAGATTACACCAGCCACAACACCCGCCGGCTGAACGTGACCGAGACCATTGAGAAGATCATGACCACCGACTATATCAAGGAGGAGCTGGCCAAGGCCGGCGAGTAAGCCATGGCACTGACAAAAGACAGCCCCATCCTGATCACCGGCGCCGGCGGGTTCGTGGGCAAAAACCTGGTGGCGGAACTTTCCGCCCGGGGGTATTCTGCCCTGCTTTGCTTTGAAAAGGAGGACACGCCGGACACGTTGGATGAATATTGCCGGAAGGCCGCCTTTGTGGTACACCTGGCCGGCGTCAACCGACCGAAGGACCCGAGCGAGTTTTACGCCGGCAATTCCGGGCTGACCGACCTGCTGCTGGCCGATCTGGAAGCCGCCGGCAACGCCTGCCCGGTGCTGGTGACCTCCAGCGTGCAGGCCGCGCTGGACAACGACTACGGCAGATCCAAACTGCAGGCCGAGGAAGCCATCTTCGCCCACGGGCAGCGTGTCGGCGCACCGGTGTATGTGTTCCGCATGGAAGGGGTGTTCGGCAAATGGTGCCGCCCCAACTACAACAGCGTGGTGGCCACCTTCTGCCACAACGTCGCCCGCGGGCTGCCCATCCAGGTGCGGGACCCGGACTTTGCGCTGCCGCTGGTCTACATCGACGACGTGGTGACCTGCATCCTGGATGCAATGGAGAAAGGCGAGGCTGTGCGCGATGGCGAAGGCCGCTGCCGCATCCATCCGGTACACACCGTGACGCTGGGGCAGCTGGCCGGGACCATCCAAAACTTTGCCAAAGCCCGGGGCGGCGCGGCCGCCAGGGCGCTGGGCGCCGACGGCCTGCCTACGCTGGCGGTGCCGGAACTGGCGGCGGGGAGTTTTGAGAAGAAGCTCTATTCCACCTATCTGTCCTACCTGCCGACGGATGAATTTGCCTATGACTTGAACATGCACTGCGACGCCCGCGGCAGTTTTACCGAGTTCCTGCGCACGCCGGAGCGGGGTCAGGTGAGTGTGAACATCTCCAAGCCCGGCATCGTCAAGGGCAACCACTGGCACCACACCAAAAACGAGAAGTTTTTGGTGGTGAAGGGCGAGGGGATTATCCGCTTCCGGCAGATCTTCTCGGACGAGGTGATCGAGTACCGTGTCAGCGGCGACAAGCTGCAGGTGGTGGACATCCCCTGCGGCTACACCCACAACATTGAAAATGTGGGCGAGGGCGATATGGTGACCGTGATGTGGGCCAACGAAGCCTTTGACCCCAGCCACCCGGACACTTACGCGATGCAGGTGTGATTCCAGGGCTGCCGACGGGTCGGAAGGGGGCTTCGTCATGTTTCGGATGCTGTCCGCCATATTGTTGGCCAGCCCGGCCGGGATGGGCGGCGGAATCCTGTGCCTGCTTGGGCTGATCTGGTGCTTTTCCCCCGCCCCGCTGCCGCTGGCCCTGGCGACGCTGCTTGCCGGGGGCGGTCTGCTTTTTCTGGTGGGATATGCCCTGCGCCGGGACCGCATTCTGGTGCAAAGGGGAGATTCCGTGACCGGGCACGCAGTCAAAGTGACCCGGAGCATCGCCAAATTCAGCCTGACCCTCTCCACACCGGGGCCGGAAATTCACCCCTGCCGCATCCACTACCGCTATACCGTGGACGGCATAGCCTATACCGGGCGCAGCCGCCTGCTCTGGGCGCCGCCCGTTCTGCCGAAGGACCGGCGCATCCGGGTTTATTTTGACCCCCGCAAGCCCGCCCGTTCCGCCCTGGATTTTCCGATCATTCTGTAGCCGGGCGGTCTGAGGCCGGCGGGGCGCATTCCCTTAAAGTTGCGTCCTGCTTTCCCGGGCCTGCCGGCCCTTTGCCGCAAAATGCGGCGCGAATCTGTTGTAATTCAAGAAAAGGATTGTTGCAGCGTGAAGAAGTTAAAGCTCATGACCATCATCGGCACCCGGCCGGAGATCATTCGGCTGTCGGCCGTCATCAAGAAGTGCGACAAATATTTTGATCAGATCCTCGTCCACACGGGGCAGAACTACGACTATACCCTCAACCAGATCTTTTTTGAGGACCTGGGCCTTCGTGCGCCGGATTTTTACCTGGACGCGGTGGGCAAGGATCTTGGCGAGACCATCGGCAACATCATTGCCAAATCCTACGCCCTGATGGTGGAGCAGAAGCCCGACGCGCTGCTGATTCTGGGCGACACCAACAGCTGCCTTTCGGCCATCAGCGCCAAGCGGCTGCACATCCCCATCTTCCACATGGAGGCCGGCAACCGCTGCTTTGACGAGTGTCTGCCCGAGGAGACCAACCGCCGCATTGTGGACCACATCGCTGATGTGAATATGTGCTATTCCGAGCACGCCCGCCGCTACCTGAACGCCGAGGGCACCGCCAAGGAGCGGACCTTTGTCACGGGGAGCCCGATGGCCGAGGTGCTGCACGCCAACCTTGCCAAGATCGAGACCAGCGACGTGCTGAAGCGTCTGGGCCTGGAACCGCAGAAATATATGCTGCTCTCCGCCCATCGGGAGGAAAACATCGACACCGAGAAAAACTTCATCGACCTGTTCACCTCCATCAACCACCTGGCCGAGACCTATGACATGCCGATTTTGTACTCCTGCCATCCGCGCAGCCGCAAGCGGCTGGAGGCGATGAACTTCCAGCTGGACGAGCGGGTCAAACTGCATGAGCCGCTGGGCTTCCACGACTACAACCACCTGCAGATGAACGCCTTCTGCGTGGTGAGCGATTCGGGCACGCTGCCGGAGGAGTCGAGTTTCTTTTTGAGCGTCGGCCATCCGTTCCCCGCCGTCTGCATCCGCACCTCCACCGAACGGCCGGAGGCCCTGGACAAAGGCTGCTTTGTGCTGGCCGGCATCTCGGAGGGCGGGGTCGAGCAGGCCGTCGCCACCGCCGTGGCGATGCGGGAAAACGGCGACGACGGCATCCCGGTGGCCTATTACACCGAGGATGTGTCCAACAAGGTGGTCAAGATCATCCAGAGCTACACCGGCGTGGTCAACAAGATGGTGTGGCGCAAGCAGTGACAATGGATCGGAAAGGGCGTGGGCTGACCCCATGGCAAAACAGCGAGTTCTTGTGGTGACCCAGCACTTCTGGCCGGAAAACTTCCGCATCAACGACATTGTGGAAGGCTTTCTGGCCGAAGGGCTGGAGGTGGATGTCCTGTGCGGGCTGCCGAACTACCCAAAAGGGGAATGGTTTGACGGATACGGCCCCCAGGGCCCTTTTGAGGAGTTCTACCGCACGGCCCAGGTGTTCCGCGCCAAAGAGTGGCCGCGCCGGGGCAACACCAGCCTGAACATCTTTCTGAACTATGTCAGCTGGCCGCTGTACGCCGCCGGGGCGCTGCACCGGCTGCCCGGCGGCTACGATGCGGTGTTCTGCTTCAACACCAGCCCGGTGCTGATGTGCTGGCCGGCCATCCGGTACGCCAGAAAGCACCATGTCCCTTTCACCAATTATGTGCTGGATCTCTGGCCCGAAAACCTGTACAGCGTGCTGCCGGTGCAAAATCGGGCGCTGCGGGCCGTGGCCCAGGGTGTCAGCGACTGGCTGTACAAGCGCTGCGACCGGCTGATCGCCATGAGCGCCCCGCTGGCCCTGCGGCTGCAGCAGCGCACCGGCAAACCGGCCGAACAGGTGGCGGTGATCCCCCAATACTGTGAGGATTTCTATGCGGTCCCCTGCCCGGACGAGGCGCTTCAGGCCCGCTTTGCCGGGCGATTCAACCTGGTATTTACCGGGACCTTTACCCCCGCCCAGAGCCTTGAGACCGTGATCCATGCGGTGAGTCTGGCCCGGCAGCAGACCGACGTGGACCTGCATCTGCTTTTGGTGGGCGACGGCATGAGCCGCGCCGCGCTGGAACAGCTGGTGCAGCGGGAGGACGCCGCCGGCTATGTGACCTTTTACGGCAGCGTGCCGGCCACGGATGTGCCGCGGTTCACCACCCTGGCCGACGCCCTGATCGTCTCACTGTCCGATTCGCCCGACCTGGGGCTGACCGTGCCCGGCAAAGTAGCCAGCTACATGGCCGCCGGCAAGCCGGTGCTGGCCAGCATGGACGGCGCCGGCCATGAGGCGGTGGCCCAGGCCGGGGGTCTGGCCAGCCCGGCCTGCGATGTGCCGGCACTGGCCGACAACCTGCTGTGGCTGTGCCGCATGGACGAAGCGGAGCGCGCCGGGATGGGCGGGCAGATCCGCCGCTATTACGAGACCCACTACCGCCGGGCGGAGATCCTGCGCCGGCTGAAGAACTTTATTCTGAACGGGACGGTGTGAGCCGCCCGAGGACGCGCTGTGCGCGCAAACTGCGAGGTGTTCCTTTGAAGTACCCAGCCAAGATCCTGGTGTTGATTCCCTGCTACAACGAGGAGGCCAACATCGTCGCCGCGGTGGAGCGGCTGCGCACCGCCTGCCCCGACGTGGACTATCTGGTCATCAACGACTGCTCCACCGACCACAGCGTCGAGCTGCTCAAGCAGCACCGTTACCCTTACCTGGACCTGCCGGTCAACCTGGGCATCGGCGGCGGCATCCAGTGCGGCTATGTCTACGCCCGCGCCAACGGCTATGACATCACCGTGCAGATGGACGGCGACGGCCAGCACGACCCCGCCTACCTGGACGCCATTGTGGAGCCGGTGCTGCGCGGCGAGCTGGACATGTGCATCGGCAGCCGGTTCATCAAGAAGGAAGGCTTTCAGACCAGCTTCATGCGGCGGGTGGGGATCCATTTCCTCAGCGGGATGATCCTGCTGCTCAGCGGCAACCATGTGCGGGATGTGACCAGCGGCTTCCGCGCCACCAACGCCCGCATGACCGCCTATTTTGCCGAGCATTATGCTTCGGACTATCCGGAGCCGGAAGCCATTCTGGCGGCCAGCCTGGCCGGGTTCCGGGTGGGTGAAACCCCGGTGGTGATGCAGGAGCGCCAGGGCGGCGTGTCCAGCATCAACGCGGTAAAAAGCGTCTATTATATGGTGAAAGTCTCGCTCTCCCTGATTATCGACAGGCTTTCCATCAAACGCATTCGGCGCCGTTGAGGGCGTGAAAGAAGGAGTTCCCCATGACCGCAAAGTTTCAGGCGTTTATGATCCTGGGAGCACTGGTGCTGCTCCTGATTATTTTTGTGCTGCTCAAACGCGGCAAGATGACGGTGAAGTACAGCCTGCTGTGGCTGGGCCTTTCGCTGGCGCTGACGGTGTTTGCCGTATGCCCCTATGTGGTGTTTGTCCTGCGGGACATTCTGGGGGTAGAGATGCCGGTGAACCTGGTCTTCATGCTGATGTTCTGCTTTGTGCTGCTGGTGCTGCTCTCCCTGAGCATTGCCCTGTGCCAGCTGGCCGAAAAATCCAAACGGCTGACCCAGGCCAATGCAATCCTAGAAAAGCGGGTTCGGGAACTGGAAGAAAAACTGTCGCCGCCGGACTGACCCTGCCCCGGACAGCGACTTTCGATTGCGGTATTTGCGGATCATTTGAGGATGGTGTGTAACGGATGACCCTGATTTCCCTTGTTTACCTGGGCTTTTTTGCGGTGGCCGCCCTGATCAACTACCTGCTTCCGCGGGTGGTGCGGCCCTACTTTCTGCTCATCGCCAACTATGCGTTCTACTGCTACAGCCCGGAAAACCGCCCCCTGGCCCTTGTGCTGGCCGGCGCCACGCTGGTCACCTGGGTCTGCGGGTTCGTGATCGGCAAAAGCCGGAACAAAGCCCTGCGGGTGATCTTCCTGCTTTTGGCGGTGGGCGGCGGCATCGGCATTCTTTTGTACTACAAATACTGGAACATGCTGGCCGATGCGCTGGCCGGGCTGACCGGCGGCGCCGTGCCCCACCTGAACCTGATCGCCCCGCTGGGGCTGAGCTACTTCACCTTTGCCGCGCTGAGCTACACCATCGACGTGTTCCGCAAGCGATGCCGGGTGGAGCCGAACCTGCTGCACTACGCGATGTTCGTCAGCTTCTTCCCCACCATGATCACCGGCCCGATCGAGCGGTACCCGCATCTGCGCCCGCAGATCCAAGCTTCCCGCCGGTTCAGCTACAGCCGCTGCGCGGGCGGGCTGTTCCGCATCCTGTGGGGGTACATGAAAAAGATGGTCATTGCCGACAACCTGAGCCGGTATGTCGGCTTTGTCTACGGTGCGCCGGACACGATGAACGGCCCCAACCTGGTGGCGGCCACCGTGCTGTTCGCCATCCAGCTGTACATGGACTTTTCCGGCTGCTGCGACATCGCCCTGGGTGTCGCACGGATTTTGGGCTACGACCTGATCGAAAACTTCAACAGCCCCTTTGAGGCGACCAGCTTCAGCGAATTCTGGGCCCGCTGGCACATCAGCATGACCGGGTGGTTCCGGGATTATGTCTACATCCCGCTGGGCGGCAGCCGCTGCGGAATGGCGCGGCGGATGCTCAATATCCTGATCGTCTTCCTTGTCTCGGGGCTGTGGCACGGCGCCGACTGGCGCTACCTGATGTGGGGGCTGTTCTGCGGCGTGGCTTCGGCCATCGGCCGGGCCACCTTCCCGGTGCGCAAACAGCTGTGGCGGTACAACCCCCTGTACCGGGCCGACTGGCTGCGGGTCCTGCTGCAGCGCTGCATCACCTTCCTGCTGTTTATCCTGTCGCTGGTGTTCTTCGCCGGTGCGCTGTACAACGCCGACCCCTACGCGGTGTATGCCGGCATGGTCCAGGGCTGGCAGAACGCCTGGGACAGCGTGCGCACCACGCTGTACGATACCGGCATCGACGGTCGCCTGCCGGTGGTGCTGACCTGCGCCGCCGCGATCGTGCTGGCCGCAGAAAGCCATGGCCGCAGCGTGGCCCGGTGGATCCGCCGGCAGAATTTCGTGCTGCGCTGGACCCTTTACTACGCAGCCGGCGCCGCCATCCTGTGTTTCGGCGCCTTCGGCCAGAGCGCCTTCATCTACCAGCAGTTCTGAGCGCATCCGGCAAGGCCGGCGGCGCCGGGCCGGCGGTGTCCTGCCGCGGCCGCGCCGCCCTTTGTCCCCGGCGCCCTTCGCCCTGCGGCCGGCCTGCCGCTGTCTGATTCCTGATTTTGTCGGAAAGGAGTTTCCTTCTTATGGCAAGTCGTCCCCCTGTTCCCCAGCCCCCGCAGCATATCCACCG
>ERZ1090862.1083-NODE-1085-length-12175-cov-9.970792_pt1 | contig 12175 bp, 11 predicted proteins | sample MGYA00478481_ERZ1090862 | MGnify/ENA primary metagenome ERZ1090862 (study PRJEB33644, sample SAMEA5815745) | chicken gut metagenome | biome: Chicken; feature: Gastrointestinal Tract; material: Caecum | place: Ireland | collected 2019-01-01 | study: A study of... | reverse complement strand
TGAATATCCATCGATTGGTCATCTGGTAGGTCTGGATGGCAAGATTCAAGGGGAAAGAAAAAGACTGCTGCATATGGCTGGATATTAAAAGGTGAAGTGAACGAATTCTCCACATAGAAGAAAGGTCATATAAATAAAAAGATAAATCAAAGAGAAAGTTGCCAACGATTACTTGACAGTAACTCACTGTATTCTTCCGGTAGGCAGCAGTTGATTTTTATTTGAAATGATAGTAAACTTTCTAATAAGCTATCTCTTAGATAAACAGAAATATATGCCGCGCATAAGACGCGGCGGAATGGAGACATTATGAAAAAACGAGTTGTTTTAGCATTAGGGCACCGCGCCCTCGGAACCACGCTGCCGGAGCAGAAGGCAGCGATCGCACACACGGCAAAATGTATCGCTGATCTGATCGAAGAAGGCTACAAGGTAGCTATTACCCACAGTAACGCACCTCAAGTCGGCATGATCCATACAGCCATGAACGAATTTGCAAAAGCTCATCCTGAATATACTGCATGTCCTATGTCCGTCTGCTCTGCCATGAGCCAGGGTTATATCGGCTATGATCTGCAGAACGGTATTCGTGAAGAGCTTTTAAACCGTGGAATTTACCGCACAGTCAGCACGATATTGACCCAGGTCATCGTGGATCCTTATGACGAAGCATTCTATACTCCGACTAAAGTCCTTGGCCGCTATATGAATGCACAGGAAGCCAATGAGGAACGCAAAAAAGGGAACTATGTGATCGAGGAAGCAGGGAAAGGTTTCCGCCGTGTCGTATCTGCCCCGAATCCGGTCAAAATCGTAGAGCTTGATGCCGTCAATGCACTTCTCGATGCCGATCAGGTCGTTATCGCTGCCGGCGGCGGCGGAATTCCTGTCATGGAACAGGACAACCACTTAAAAGGTGCCAGCGCCGTCATCGAGAAAGATCTTGCAGCCGGAAAGCTTGCCGAAGGAATCAACGCTGACATGCTCATCATCCTCACAAATGTGGAACAGGTATGTATCAACATGGGACAGGAGAACGAAGAGCCGCTCGGAGAAATCTCTGTAGCGCAGGCAAAAGCCTATATGGAGGAAGGCCATTTCGGTGTCTATAATATGTATCCGAAATTCCGCGCTGCAGTCGAATTCATCGAACAAAGAGAAGGCCGCTGCGCTTACATTACTTCTTTCGACAAAGTAAAAGAAGCCCTGAAAGGAAAGACAGGCACACTTATAAGATAAACAGAGATTACGAAGCCGATATATACACAATGTCATGATGTTGGGTATATACCGGCTTTTATTTTGTATGATTTTATAATTGATTTTTATGAATTCCTGATGTAATATATGCATATACTAGATGTAGTTTTAAAAACCACTTATTGTTTTTCAGACATCCGGGGAGGTGCATAATATGAAAAACACAAAAACTATCGAGAAAAAGAGACACATAAAAGAGCCGGGCAGCGCTATCACACATTTTATCGGCATGCTGATGGCCATTTTCGCAGCAGTTCCTTTGCTGATCAAAGCCGCCAGCGAACCAAGCAGGGTCTATATCATTTCCCTGGCCATCTACGCTGCAAGCCTGATCTTATTATATGCGGCGAGCACTACGTACCATACATTCGATATTTCTGAAAAGGTCAACACTATATTGAAGAAAATCGATCATATGATGATCTCAGTCCTCATAGCAGGCAGCTACACTCCGGTCTGCCTCCTGGTGCTGAAGGGAAAAACCGGGATCATCCTTCTCTCGATCGTGTGGGCTATCGCCATCGCAGGTATCCTTATCAAAGCGTTCTGGGTATACTGTCCGAAATGGGTATCTTCCGTACTGTATATCGGAATGGGATGGACATGTGTCCTTGCATTCACCCAGCTGCTGAATAATCTGTCCCCGGCGGCGTTTGGATGGCTGCTGGCAGGCGGAATCATCTATACAGTGGGCGGCGTCATCTACGCGCTGAAACTCCCGCTTTTCAACAGTAAGCATAAAAATTTCGGCAGCCACGAGATCTTTCACCTCTTCGTAATGGGCGGAAGCGCCTGCCATTTTGTAGTAATGTATGCTTTCCTGCTCCCGTAAGCGCAGGTTCTAAAAAGGCTTCGTATCTGCCGGCGGATACCGGTGCGGCAGATACGAAGCCTTATTTTCTTAATACGGATCATTCACAGAGAATGATCTTCCGTTCTTTCTGATATCCCTCCGGGAGCTTCTCGGTAAGGATCAGGGCAGACTCATATGAAGCGAAAGTAACCGCGCTGATATTCCCGAACTTAGTACTGTCCGCAAGGATGTAACATTTCCTGCACTGGCACATGGCCGTGCGCTTGATCTGGGCCTCCCCTGCATCCGGAGTAGTGAACCCTTCATTCTTGGTAATCCCGTTCGTTCCGAAAAATCCCTTTGTGAAATGGTATCTCTCCAGTGTCTCCATAGCCTGAGCACCGATTACCGCCTCGGTTGAACTTTTCAGTTCTCCTCCTACGAGAAAGACCCTGTTCCCCTGAGCCGCCAGTTTCTGTGCATGCGCCACTGCGTTCGTTACAAATGTAGCTTTTGTCCGCGCCAGTGACTCGATCATATACCCGGTTGTCGTTCCGGCGTCAAGATAGACGAAATCCGAATCTTCTATAAGATCCGCCGCCCATCGGGCAATCTGTATCTTCTCCGCCTTCTGAATCTCTACTTTCTGTGCTACCGTCGGTTCCTGCATAACAAAGGAGCCGTCGCTTGTCACGGCTCCTCCGAATACTTTTGTCAGTCTTCCGGCTTTATCCAAAGCCGTAATATCGCGGCGTGCAGTGGATTCGGAAATACCAAGGAGTTCTGTGATCTCTGCTACAGTTATACTCTTCTTTTCTTCCAGAAGAGAGAGTATCTTTTCATATCTCTGTTCTGATAACATAACAACCTCTTTTATCGTTTGTATTTCCTCTATTGTACGCCATATTTTATGATTCATCCACCTTCTTTTTCAATAATCCGAGCAGAAGTGCCGAAACAACTGTTCCTACTATCAGCGCTACAAGATACAGAAGTGCGTTGCCCACTACCGGGAATACGAAGATACCGCCGTGAGGCGCCATCAGAGTACAGCCAAATGCCATGGACAATGCTCCTGCTACAGCAGAACCCGCGATACATGAGGGAAGCACATGGATCGGATCGGAAGCCGCAAATGGGATCGCCCCCTCTGTGATGAACGCAAGACCCATGATAAAGTTGGTCGGTCCTGTTTCTCTTTGTTCTTTCGTAAATTTGTTTTTAAAGAGCAAGGTAGCGAGGGCGATGGCACACGGCGGCGTCATTCCTCCGATCATGACTGCTGCCATGATATCATAGTTTCCTGCTGCAATCGCTGCTGTACCGAATACATATGCGGCTTTGTTAAACGGACCTCCCATATCGATAGCCATCATACCGCCAAGGATCAGGCCGAGCAGGATCTTACTTGTTCCGCCCATGCCGGAAAGACCTGCATTCAATGCTGTATTGATACCTCCCATGATCGGCTCTACAATGAAATTCATCGCAAGACCCATGATCAGGATACCGAAGACAGGATACAGAAGGACCGGCGCGATTTTCTCAAGGGCAGGCGGAAGCTTACTGCACAGTTTCCGCAGACCAAGAATAATATAACCTGCTGCAAATCCGGCTACAAGAGCTCCCAGGAAACCGGACTTTCCGCCGGATGCGATCATACCGCCTACAAATCCCACTGCCAGAGCCGGTCTGTCGCCGATCGCCATGGCAATGAAACCTGCCAGTACCGGAAGCATGAAGCCGAACGCAGTATCCCCGATTCCTTTGAACAGCGCTGCGACCGGGGTGATCGTTCCGAAGTTTGCTCTCTGATCTGCCGGAAGAGAATTCAGATCCACACTCAGTCCGTCGATCAAGAATGCGATGGCGATCAGAATACCGCCTCCGACTACGAACGGAAGCATGTGAGATACTCCGTTCATAAGCTGCGTATAGATCTTATGTCCTGTTCCCCCGGACTTGGCATTTCCCGATGAGGATGCCGTATGTTCGCCTGTTCCATGGTATACAGGAACATTTCCCGATATGGCCTGTTCGATCAGCTGAGGCGCCTTGCTGATTCCGTCCGATACCTGGCATTCAATCACTTTCTTTCCGTCAAAACGCTCCATCGGCACCTGAGCGTCCGCAGCTACGATGATGCAGTCCGCATCCCGGATCTCATCGTCTGTGAGCACATTCTTGGCGCCTCCCGAGCCCCTGGTCTCAATCTTAATAAAACAGTTCTTAGCCTTTGCCGCTTTCTCAAGCCCCTCTGCAGCCATATAAGTATGGGCGATACCTGTGGGGCAGGATGTAACAGCCAGAATCTTCACTCCTCCAGCCGCCTCCTGATTTGTATCCGCAAGACGTTCATCGATATCGCTCTGCTCCTCGTCCGCCTTGTCAATGATCGCCAGGAACTCGTCCACGCTCCGGGCATTTCTCAGATTATTTGCAAAGTTTTCATCCATCATAAGAACGGAGAGTTTGCTCAGCACGTCCAGATGTACGTTATCCTTTGTATTCGGTGCGGCGATAAGAAACATAAGTGTTACCGGCATACCGTCGAGGGCGTCAAACTCCACGCCGTCCTTGATAACCATAGCGGCAAGCCCCGGCTTATCCACCGCATCGCATTTTCCGTGAGGGATCGCGATCCCCTCGCCGATTCCTGTCGTACTCTCCTCCTCACGGGCGTACACTTGCGCCCGGTACGCTTCTCTGTCGTTGATCTTCCCGCTCTTTACCATCAGATCGATAATCTGATCCAGAGCTTCGCTTTTTGTCTTCGGAGTTCCCGTAAGGGATATACTCCTTTTGTCAAGCAAATCTGTGATCCTCATTTTCCAAACCTCTCTTTCACTTTCAAATCTGATATTTCCACGCTGTTTCTTTCATTGATCTCATACGATCTTACTATACAGATCCATAATCTCATCTTTAGTAGCAAGATACTCTGAAAATGCGCTTGCGCTTCCTGATGCAACTCCCATATAGAAAGCGTGTCTGTAATCTTTCTTCTCGATCCATCCCGCAGTAAACCCGGCCACCATGGAATCTCCGGATCCCACGGCGTTTACAAGGACTCCCTTTGGCGCGGGAGTGTCATATACGCTACCGTCTTCGGCTACCAGTACCGCGCCCTCTCCTGCCATAGAGATAAGAACATTTCTGGCGCCCATTTCCTGCAGTTTCTTTCCATAGGGAACTACCTCTTCCCTTGTCTTTAATTCCACCTGGAAAATATCGCCCAACTCATGATTGTTTGGCTTGATAAGGAAAGGATGATACTTCAGAACCTTCAGGAGCAGATCCCCTGTAGCATCCACAATAAACATAACCCCTTTCCCGGTAAGCCGTTCCAGGATCTGACTGTAAATATCGTCCGGCATAGACGCCGGGATGCTTCCCGCCAGTACAAGCACATCGCCTTCCCCGAGAACCTCCAGCTTCTCCATAAGCTCCGCAACCTTTTCTCTGCTGATATCCGGGCCCATCCCGTTAATCTCGGTTCCATCAATACTCTTTAGTTTGACATTAATACGGGAAATTCCTTTGTCTATCTGGATAAAATCAGATCGGATCCCAATCTCCTCCGCTCTGCGGACGATCTCTGCTCCGGTAAATCCGGCTACAAACCCCAGTGCAGTACTCTCTATTCCGAGGTTTGTCAGGATCGTAGAAACATTGATCCCTTTACCTCCCGGAAGGAGCAGCTCCGAGCTGGTTCTGTTCGTAAGTCCAAGCTTAAAATCATCGACAGAGACGATATAATCTAATGACGGATTAAAAGTAACTGTGTAGATCATTTTGCTTCCTCCATTTCCTTTTATACTTATATTATACAGTCATATTCAGTCAAAATCAATCAAAATAATTCACATATTTTCTGACCGATTTTGGTTAAGTTTGCACAATTGCAAAAAAAGCTGACCGGAGACATGTATCACACTAATACCATGCTCCGGCCAGCGGCCGCAAACTATTATTTTCATTGTTCTTTCATCCATTCAGTATGAGCAGGACCCGGTCCGAAATTCTTATCGACAAGCCGGCAGTACTCTTCATAAGCCTCCACTCCTGAAAAATTATCTTTCAGAGCTTCTTTGATCCCTTTATAATACCAGGCAAGCGCGGATTTGCTCTGCATACGGAAGCGTTTCCAAAGCCCGTCTCCCTCCACCGGGTAATCCCGGTCAATATCTCTCATATTGGAAAGCTTATCCGCCAGACCGATCATCTGAACCTCTACGGGAGCTTCTTTCAGGCGGCTGATCGTCGCCCCTTTCCGTTCTTCCCAGCTCAGCGACTTATCTTCACTCTCCTGAGCAACCAGATCCGCCACCCGGCCGCCAAATCTGAGTTTCAATATATCCCACGTAATCCCGCTGCAGTCCTCGATCGTATCATGAAGTACTGCCGCGCAGATTACTTCTTCATCTTTCGTCATAGTTGACACGATATCTGCCACTTCAATAGGATGGACGATATAAGGGCGTCTCGTACCCTTTCGGAACTGTCCTTCATGTGCTTTCGTCGCAAACTCCATCGCGTCATCTATCATGTCATACCCTCCTCAGAGATCTGCTCACCCTGCAGGTTCTCCCTTCAGGATGATTTCTTTCCAATATCCAAGTTGTCAAATAAATTTTAACACAGGCGGAGAACAAGTACAATGAATTTTCATATTTTCCCTTATATGGAACTATGTTATAATTGCGTTGAACGCAATCACAACCATTGAGAGGTGTTGATATGAAAAAAAATGTTCTGATAACAGGATCTTCCAGAGGCATCGGCCGGGCCTGTGCTCTTGCTTTTGCAGACAGAGGTTATCATGTATTTATAAATTGCAGAAATTCTGTAGACCGGCTTGAGGCTGTAGCACAGGATATCAGATCCGCCGGAGGCACTTGCGCCGTACTTCCCGGAGATGTGAGTAATCCGGACATTGTTCGTTCCATGTTCGCTTCGATCTCTTCCGCATGCGGCGGTCTTGACGTACTCGTCAACAATGCAGGACGGGCATATTTCGGACTGCTTACAGATATGTCGGATGAAGATTGGAGATCTGTCATAGACACGGATCTGTCGTCCGCTTTCTACTGCTGCCGGGAAGCGATTCCCTATATGGTTTCCCGGAAAATGGGGAAAATCATCAATATTTCTTCCATGTGGGGAACTGCAGGAGCCTCCTGTGAGGCTGCCTATTCAGCCGCAAAAGCCGGACTTCACGGCCTGACGAAAGCGCTGGCGAAAGAACTGGCTCCCAGCAATATCCAGGTAAACGCCCTTGCATGCGGGGTAATCGACACAGAGATGAACAGCCATCTGACTTCGGAAGAGCGCACTGCTCTGGAAGATGAGATTCCGGCAGGACGGTACGGCACCCCCGAAGAGACTGCCGCGATGATTCTTCTTTTATCAGAAAGTCCATCCTACCTGACCGGACAGATCATCGGACTGGACGGGGCAATTCTGTAAATTTGCGATTCTCCGATCCCTTATCGCCACACGATATCGGGCTTTTTTCTCGGCGCGGTCCTTCTGTATGTAACGGCTGGATATCCGATGAGCATACAGCAGGTCAGCGACCGATCCGATATTCCGAGCCAATCTTTCAGTTCATAAGATGCGCTGATGATCCTCTGGAGATATCCGCTGTACAGCACGCCGGCTCCTTCCGCCACCGCCATATTCTCTATATTCGCAGCGGCAAGTCCGCCGTCAAGCGGGTTCTCCGAAGCGATCAGTATACAGGCCGGCGCATTAAAGAACAAAGAATCATCCGAATGGTCTTTCTTCCATTTCCTGTACATGAATTTGAAAAGCATCGCATAGTGAGGCATGTCCTTTTTCATCTGCTCTGTCAGATCCGGAACGGTTTCCCACAACTGTTGTTTAAAATCTTCCAGTTCATTCTGCAATACGATAAAACGGCATTCCTGACTGTTTTTAGCCGTAGGTGTATATCTCCCCGCCTGCAGAATCCGCTCCATCTTCTCTTTTTCAAGCGGCTGGTCCTTATAGTTACGGATACTTCTGCGGAACTTTACCGCATGAAGAAATCGGTCCGGCTCCACTGTAAACGTATCTTTATCATATGTTTCAATATCATCCATATCATACTCCGGGATCGACACCGCTTCCTGCGGACAGACAGCCACACAGTGTCCGCACTGGATACACTCCGGCGCATAGACCGCCTTTTTCTCTTCAATCTTTATCTTTCCCGCAGGGCAGTCTTTCGCACACAGACCGCAGCCGATACATTTTTCTCTGTCAATTATGATCATTGCTTTCCTACCTTTCTTACTCTCCACACAGCTTTCCGATGTTGCAGCACAGCCGCTATATTTTACCGTAAATACTCTGAGGCACATACGCTTTTACCGCGATTCCTTCCGGAACATACTCTTCTGAAAGAAGCTGTCCATGACTGCGGATAAGCTGAATTTTCCCTGCATCCTGAAAGCCGTACAGACGCTCAATGTAGATCTGATCTCTTCGCAGGATCTCAAGGAGCGCTTTCTTCAGTTCCTCCAGGCCCTGCCCTGTCTTTGCAGATGTGGGGATGGAGTAATCCGCCTGAAAATCCCGTTGCCGCTGCTCTGTTTCCAGACGGTCCTGCTTATTGAAAAGAGTGATAACAGGACGATCTTCCACCCCAAGCTGACGCAGCGTATCATATACTACATACATCTGTTCATCCATCTGAGGATTCGACGCGTCTACCACATGTATGATAATATCCGCATACTTCACTTCCTCCAGCGTGCTCTTGAAAGCTTCCACCAGATGATGCGGCAGCTTTCTTATAAATCCTACCGTATCCGTAATCAGGATCTCCTGCGTGTTGTCAAGCATCAGGGAACGGGTGGTAGTATCAAGCGTGGAAAAAAGCATGGCGTCCTCCAGAATTCCGGCGTCTGTCAACGCGTTTTCGATACTGCTCTTACCTGCGGAAGTATAACCCACGAGAGCCGCCACCTTCAGACCCGACTGCCTGCGCTGTGACCGGATCAGTTCTCTGTGCTTTTCTACCTCTTTCAGATCCCGCTTGAGTCTGCTGATCCTCTCCCGGATCAGTCTCCGGTCCATCTCCAGTTTCTTCTCACCGGGTCCTCTCGTGCCGATGCCGCCGCCCAGACGGGAGAGAGATCTTCCAAGCCCCGTCAGACGGGACGCCCGGTATCTCAACTGCGCCAGTTCCACCTGAATCTTTCCCTCTCCTGACACGGCGCGGGCCGCAAAAATATCCAGGATCAGAAGCGTCCGGTCAATGATCTTGCAGGAGAGTTCCGCCTCCAGATTGCCAAGCTGGGCGCTGGTCAGCTCATCGTCACAGATGATCCCTGTGGCGTCCGTCTCCCAGATCAGATCTTTTAATTCTTCTATTTTCCCTTTCCCGATATAGGTTGCCGGATGGGCGGTCTCCCTGGCCTGGATCAGCCGCCCTGCCACTTCTGCTCCGGCAGTCTTAGCCAGCTCGGCCAGTTCATCCAGGGAACGTTCCGCAGACTCCCGGTTTCCCGTATCGAGGCCTATGAGAATAACTTTCTCAGCGATATGTTCTGTCTCATGCATATAGTTTTTCTCCTGACCGGACACCTTACCGTGTCTCTAAAAACTCCGACTCTTTCTGCATTGTTTCATCATCCGGATAGGACTCCAGATATTCCGTTACTTTCTTTTTGGCGCTCTCCCAGTCCGCCAGATTCTCGCAGCAGATGATCTCATTATACTTCATCTCCCGGATAAGTCCTGCATCCGCAGAGTCGGCTCCGTCCGACGTACTGGTAAGAGCGATCCCGGACTGAATATAGTCCAGCGCTGCAGCATAGTCCCCTGTCTGCATCGCGCAGATTCCCATCAGATTATACATCTCTATCGTCTGCTTGGCCCCGTTATCCGCCGCCTGTTTGAATGCGTCAAGGGCATTCTCATAATCTTCCTTCTCATAGTAGGTCATACCGAGCCCGCGGTATCCCTCCGCTATATCGTCTTTGCTGCCGCTTTCCGTCATATCCTGAAAATCAGCCAATGCTTCTTCATAATTTCCCGCTTCCAGTGCGTCCACACCTGATTTCTGCGGATTTGCGCAGCCGGCTGTTCCCGCCGCAAGAACGCACGCCGCTATAATCGTGATCCATCTTTTTCTCATTTTCATTCACACTCCCTGTTCCGGATAATGCATCATCCAGAATGAATTCAATATATTTATCAACATAACCACCATGTCAGCTATAATGGCATTCTGCATAGTTACAAACCCAAAGAACGCCAGAACGATCAGCAGAACTTTCATGCCGATCGCAAATACCATGTTCTGTTTCACTGACCGCAGCGTCGCCTTCGCGATCCGAACGGCGCTGATAATCCTTGACGGCTCGTCCTCCATCAGAATGATATCCGCAGCTTCCAGTGCTGCGTCTGCTCCTAATCCGCCCATCGCGATACCGACGTCTGCAAGTGAAAGGACCGGCGCGTCATTGATTCCGTCACCCACAAATGCCAGCTTTTCTCCTTCCATCTGGTTTTCGCGGAACTCTTCCAAAAGCGCGACTTTATCTTCCGGCATCAGCTCTGAATATACACTTTCGATTCCCAATTCGGATGCCGCCGCTTCCGCCGCATTATCATTATCCCCCGTAAACATTACTGTATCCAGATCTCTTTTATGCATCCATCTGATCAGCTTCGGAGCATCTTTCCGTACGATATCGGAGATCAGTATATATCCTGCATACTGACCGTCCACAGCTATATAAACCACTGTTCCCGCTTCAGTCACCGGGTGGTAAAATATTCCCTGCCTGTTCATGAGCCGTGTATTACCCACGTAGATCTCTTTCCCGTCCACCATGGCCCGAACCCCATACCCAGGCTGTTCTTCTATTTCTCCGATCCGCGTTCTGTCTATCTCTTTCCCATACGCTTCCATTAACGATAAGGCGATAGGATGACTGGAATAAGACTCAGCGAGAGCCGCCAGCTCGAGGAGCTCTTTTTCTTCTCTTTTCCATGGAACGATCTGCCGCACATGGAAAACACCCTCTGTCAGCGTTCCCGTCTTATCAAACACAAAAGTATCCACTTCTGTCAGATCCTCAAGATAAGCTCCTCCTTTTATAAGCACTCCCTGTTTTGAGGCGGAACCGATCCCGCCCAGGAAAGCAAGCGGTATCGATACCATCAGACCACACGGGCATGCAGCCACCAGGAGTATGAGCCCACGGTATATCCACTCCATCTTCGACTGGGCGAAGATCATCGGCGGCAGGATCACCGTAAGAAGAGCAGCCAAAATCACCAGCGGAGTATAATACCTCGTGAACTTGTCGGCAAAACGGACACTGTCAGACTTTTTCTCATTAGCGTTCTCCACCAGGCTCATGACTCTGGATGCCGCCGATTCATGATAGGAACGCACAACCCTTGCTTCAAGCACTCCGTTCAGGTTGATGCATCCGCTGTATAGTCTGTCACCGATCTTTACGGCTCTTGGCTCTGATTCTCCGGTGAGCGCTTTCATATCGATCGCGCTTGTTCCTGATACTACGACAGAGTCCACCGGAATCTTCTCGCCCGGCCTCAGAACGATCAGCTGTTTTACTTCAAGCTGCTGGGGAGGCACGATCTTGACCTTATTCCCCACCTTGAGATTGGCATACTCCGGACGGATGTCAATAAACTCCGCGATCGATTTTTTTGATCTGCTCAGGGATATCTCCTCAATCAGCTTACCCACCTGATAAAACAACATAGCCGCCACAGCCTCGCTGTGCCGGTCTATGGCAAACGCCCCTGCCGTCGCAAGGATCATAAGCAGATTCTCATCCAGGAACTGTCCTTTTGCAATCTTCTTAAGCTGTTCCCAATATGTAGTCAGAGAGAGCGCCGCATAGGCGGCAAGAAACAGAAGCATCTCCCCCACTTTCGGAATATCCTGATAAAATACGATCGCCAGTGCGGCGATATAGAGCGCAAGGCCCACTCCGATCTCGATCCCTTTTTTCCGCACCTGTTCTGTCATTCTTCCGTACCTTTTACTTTCTGATAAACTTTTCCCTCCATACAGTATAATAATCTCTCGGAATCTTAATCCCTTGATTTATAAGGGCTTTGGATTCCTTT
>ERZ1090862.1081-NODE-1083-length-12200-cov-9.794319_pt1 | contig 12200 bp, 7 predicted proteins | sample MGYA00478481_ERZ1090862 | MGnify/ENA primary metagenome ERZ1090862 (study PRJEB33644, sample SAMEA5815745) | chicken gut metagenome | biome: Chicken; feature: Gastrointestinal Tract; material: Caecum | place: Ireland | collected 2019-01-01 | study: A study of the... | reverse complement strand
TGATGAAGATACAGCAGCAGCAGAACTGGAGACATTCTTCAAGGAGAATTTATAAACCGGGTAAGGAGAATTTATAAATCATGATTACGATTAGCGGTAAAAGTGTGTTTGGCGGTGTGTCGATCGGAAAGCTTTTATTCTATCAGAGAAATAATAAAGTGATCAAGAGGACACATATCGATGATGTTGATGCAGAGTGGAAAAGATTCCAGGAAGCAAAAGATACTGCCGTTGACCAGCTGAAAGGGCTGTATGAGAAAGCGCTTGCGGATGTCGGAGAGGCTAATGCCATGATCTTTGAGATCCATCAGATGATGCTCGAAGATCTGGATTATCTTGAGTCGATCGAGAATATCATCCGTACTCAGGAAGTAAATGCTGAGTATGCAGTTGCAACCACTTCGGATAATTTTGCCCAGATGTTTGCTGCTATGGATGATGCCTACATGCAGGGGCGTGCTGCCGATGTAAAAGATGTCTCTGAGCGTGTGCTCGATATCCTCAGCGGAGCTGATACGGGGCTTAAGGAGATGACAGAGCCGTGTATCATTGCGGCTGATGATCTGGCCCCGAGTGAGACTGTGCAGCTTGATAAGAGCAAAGTGCTTGGCTTTGCAACACAGTACGGCTCTTCCAATTCTCATACTGCAATCCTTGCACGTACGATGAACATCCCGGCTATCATCGGAATGGGCGAGGATCTTCTTAAGGAATACAGCGGCAGGGATGCGATCATAGACGGATTTACAGGAACTCTGTATATCGATCCTGATGAAGAGACGATGAAAGCAATGCAGGAGAAGCGTGAGAAAGATCTTGAACAGAAAGCACTTCTTGAGCAGCTGAAGGGAAAAGAAAATATCACGAAGAGCGGACAGAAGATCAATGTCTATGCAAATATCGGAAATGTATCGGATCTTGGCGCCGTACTTAAGAATGACGCCGGCGGGATCGGACTTTTCAGAAGCGAGTTCCTCTATCTTGAGAATACAGATTTTCCGACAGAAGAGCAGCAGTTCTCAGTGTACAAACAGGTGGCGGAGAGCATGGCAGGAAAGAAAGTCATCATCCGCACACTTGATATAGGTGCAGACAAACAGGTTGATTATTTCGGACTGGATAAAGAAGAGAATCCGGCGCTTGGGTACCGCGCGATCCGCATCTGCCTTACAAGACCTGAGATTTTTAAGACACAGCTGCGCGCACTTTATCGTGCAGCCATGTTTGGCAACATTTCTATCATGTTCCCAATGATCATATCTGTGGGTGAAGTGCTCAAGATCAAGGAAATCATTGCGGAAGTGAAGGAAGAACTGAAGAATGAGGGCATCCCTTATAAAGAAGATGTGGAGCTTGGCATTATGATCGAAACTCCCGCTTCTGTCATGGTCAGTCGTGAGCTTGCGAAAGAAGTAGATTTCTTCAGTGTAGGAACAAATGATCTGACTCAGTACACACTGGCGATCGACCGTCAGAATTCCAAATTGGACGAGTTCTATGACCCGCATCATCCGGCTGTCCTTGCCATGATAAAGATGGCGGCTGAGAATGCACACGCAGAGGGTGCATGGATCGGCATCTGCGGCGAGCTGGGAGCTGACCTTGAACTTACGGAAGAGTTCCTTAAGATGGGACTTGATGAACTCTCTGTATCCCCAGCCATGGTGCTGCCATTGAGAAAACGGATCAGAGAGTGTGAGTAGGATCCGTCAGAGTATATCTGAAATTTCTACAGATCACATATATTATTGATAATATCAGAATGTTCCGGGAAATCTGAAAAGGTTTCCCGGAACATTTGTCGTTATAGACATAGAAGTACTGATGCTTGCAATATTCGAACATATGTGCTATTATACAAAAAGAACAAGTGTTCGATATTGGAGGCGGAGATGTTGGACAAGATTCAGGAGGAAATGCCACTAAATGAAAAACTTAATATTCTGTCTGATGCGGCAAAATATGATGTTTCCTGCAGTTCCAGCGGCGTTGAGAGGAGAGGCGACGGCAGAGGTATGGGAAACTGCAGCAAGGCGGGGATATGTCACAGCTTTTCTGCAGACGGCCGGTGCATATCTCTGTTGAAGATTCTGTTTACAAATGAATGCATCTATGACTGCAAGTATTGCGTCAATCGTTCTTCAAACGATGTCAGGAGGGCTTCTTTTACACCGGATGAAATATGTACTCTCACCATGGAGTTTTACAGGAGAAATTATATCGAAGGATTGTTTCTGAGTTCCGGCATTTTAAAGAGTCCCAATTATACAATGGAACTGATCTATGCGGCTCTGTACCGGCTGAGGCATGTCTGCAATTTTCAGGGATATATCCATGTAAAAGCAATTCCCGGTGCAGATCCTGCGCTTATCCGTATGACCGGTTACCTTGCAGACAGGATGAGTGTAAACGTAGAACTCCCTACAGCTGAGAGCCTGAGACTCCTTGCACCGCATAAATCAAGAAAGAATATACTGACTCCCATGCGTCTTGTGCAGAATAAGATGACGGAAAATAAACAGGAGATCGCAGTATACCGAAATGCACCCAGATTCGTTCCTGCCGGACAGAGTACCCAGATGATCATCGGAGCTACGCCTGAGAGTGATTATCAGATCCTGAATGTGGCTGAGGCTTTATATAAGAAATTTGATCTAAAACGGGTCTTTTATTCAGCCTTTGTTCCTGTCAATAAGGATCAGGTCCTGCCGTCTCTGATCGACAACAAACCGCCGCTTTTACGGGAACATCGTCTGTATCAGGCTGATTGGCTGCTTCGCTACTATCATTTTGAAGCGCATGAACTCCTGGATGAAGAAAATCCTAATTTTAATGTTCTGTTGGATCCGAAATGCTGTTGGGCTTTGAAACATCTGGATATTTTCCCGGTAGAAGTAAATCGGGCTGATTACAGAGTTCTGCTTCGTGTGCCGGGAATCGGTTATAAATCTGCAGGAAGGATCGTCAAGGCGAGAAGATTGGGAAATCTTCACTTTGAAGATCTTAAGAAAATGGGAGTAGTGCTTAAACGTGCGCTGTATTTTATCACCTGTTCCGGAAAAATGATGTATCCGACCCGGATCGAAGAGGATTATATTACTCGTAATCTGTTGAGAACAAAGGAAAGACTTCCGGAAGGAATCGATGGAATGACATACCGCCAGTTGTCTCTGTTTGATGATGTAAACTTTAGCGGGAGGAACGGACTATGAGAGAAATCTACATATGTACAGATACGATTACCGGTCTCTGTTCTGCGCTGCATGATGCATGGCTTGAGAACCGGAATGGGGATGCAGGGATCGGGCTGCGTGGAAAGATACAGCAAGAACTGTTCTGTCAGTATAAAACTGTGATTGAAACGGAAATGAAAGTCCGACGTTTACAGCGCATGGTAAAGCGATATCTTGGGTACAACGCCTACTGGGATATCTATAATGCACTTTTGTCGGATGATCTGGAAAAAGGCACAGAGGTGTTCAGGGTAATGCAGGAAGCAAGAAATATTCCGGATAGCAGAAAAATCATGGATCATCTCGGAAATCCGGATGTGGCGAGAGTATTTGCCATGAGTCGGAGTGTGTCCAATGAAGCTCATATGTACGAAGAATTTATCCGTTTTCGGGAACTGAAAAATGGACTGATGTTTTCGGAGATCACTCCGAAATCCCAGGTGCTCACCTGCATCGGAGATCATTTCGCAGACAGATTCCCTCTTGAAAATTGGGTGATATATGATAAGACGCACGAAGTTTTTCTTGTCCATAAGAAACAGGAAAAATGGAAACTTGTCTGGGGAGAAACGCTCGACTCGAATGTCGCGGCGGATGTATCGGAAGATGAAAAGGATTACGTATGTCTTTGGAAAGAATTTTTTGAGGCGGTGTCGATCAAAGAACGTGAGAATCCGAAGTGCCAGCAAAATCATCTGCCGCTTCGTTTCCGGGGTGACATGACAGAGTTCACTAGAGACGATACTTATCCGGCATAAATCGCCCCGCTCATTTCTAATGGCAGAACTGACGTGAAAAATGTTGTATTAATCTGAAAATAAGATTATGATAGATACATCATCGCACCTGTATGCTGGATGAAATATGAGACATGAAAGAGGCGACAGTGTGGAAGTGGAAACAGAAGAAGAAAAGATCATACGTGTCTCGGTAAGAAATCTTGTGGAATTCATTATGAGAGGCGGGGATATAGATAACAGAACTTCGGGTGGTATGGATAAGGAAGCAATGTTGATGGGCGGCCGTCTTCATCGAAAAATTCAGAGGAGTATGGGCTCAGACTACCATGCGGAAGTTGCCCTGAAAACTGTAGTTTTGTGCGACGGATTCAGATTGCAGGTAGAAGGACGGGCTGATGGAGTTATCATACATGAAGAAGATGGCAAAAGTGAAGCGGTCATTGATGAAATCAAGGGTGTGCTCCGCGATTTGGAACATGTCACGGAGCCGGTGAAAGTGCATCTGGCTCAGGCAAAATGCTATGCATATATCTATGCAGCGCAAAGTGGCCTGGAGCATATCGGAATTCAGATGACCTACTGTCATCTTGATACGGAGGAGATAAAAAGGTTTTATCTGGAATACACAGAGGAGGAGCTGAAGCAATGGTTTGCTGATCTTATTCATCAGTATGAAAAGTGGGCAAGATTCCAGATCGAATGGGAAAGAACAAGAAATGAGTCGATAAAGACGACAGAATTCCCATTTGCGTACAGACCGGGACAGCGGGATGTGGCAGCGGCGGTCTACCGCACTATACTGCGAGGGAAAAAACTGTTTATCCAGGCACCTACCGGTGTAGGAAAGACAATCTCCACAGTATTTCCGGCGGTAAAAGCAATGGGAGAGGGACTGGGAGATAAGATTTTTTACCTGACGGCAAAAACAATTACGAGAACGGTTGCAGAACAGGCGTTTCATACGATGAAAGACCAAGGACTGCGCATGAAAGTGATCACGCTCACTGCAAAGGAAAAGATCTGTTTCTGCGAGGAGACGGTCTGCAATCCGGAAGTCTGTCCTTATGCAAAGGGGCATTTCGATCGTGTGAATGATGCGGTTTACGATATATTAATGAGCGGTAATGATATAGACCGATCAGCGATCGAGAAACAGGCAGAGAAGTTTAAAGTCTGTCCATTTGAGCTTTCGCTTGATATTTCTACATGGGTTGATGCTGTGATCTGCGATTATAATTACGTGTTTGATCCGAATGCACATCTGAAACGTTTTTTTTCGGAGGGAATCAGTGGAAACTACATTTTCCTGATCGACGAGGCGCATAATCTGGTAGAGCGGGGGAGAGAGATGTACAGCGCATCACTGTACAAAGAAGAGTTCCTGGATTTGAGAAAGCAAGTGAAGCATCTGGACGGAAAACTGGCTCGCCGTCTGGGCGAGGCAAATAAACTGTTTCTGGAATTAAAGCGGGAGTGCGAGAGTTACCAGATCCTGAACAGTGTTTCTCATATCGCGCTGAAACTGATGAATCTTCTGACGGAAATGGAACGTTTCCTGGAGGATCTTTCGGATGAAGAGATAAGAGAAAGTGTGCTTGGACTATATTTCCATGTGAGATCATTTATAAGTATTCACGATATACTTGATGAGAATTATGTGATATACAGTGAACTCGAGGAGGATGGCAGGTTTAAAATAAAACTGTTTTGTGTAAACCCGGCGGAAAATCTTCAAAATTACCTGGACTACGGGAGCGGCACTATATTTTTTTCTGCAACTCTTCTCCCTATCCATTACTATAAGAGACTGCTTTCCGTGGAGAAAGATGATTATGCGATTTATGCCCAGTCTCCTTTTCCAAAAGAGAATATGCTGCTTTTACAGGCAAGGGATGTGAGTACCCGTTATACGATGAGAGGCCGGGATATGTATGGAAAGTATGCGGCTTATATCGAGAAAATCGCAAAATATAAAAAGGGGAATTACATGGCTTTTTTTCCATCGTACCGATTTATGGCAGAAGTTTATGATCAGTTTATCGAAAAAATGGAAGGCGTCGATGTGATTTTGCAGTCCCAGAATATGGGGGAACATGAAAGAGAACAGTTCCTTGAAGAATTTGAACATGAAAGGGAAAACAGTCTTGTCGGTTTTTGTGTCATGGGAGGAGTATTTTCAGAGGGGATTGATCTGACGGCTGACCGGCTGATCGGCGCAATCATTGTGGGAACGGGTCTTCCTCAAGTGTGCAATGAACGGGAGATACTCAAAGGGTATTTTGACGCGCGGGGAATGAGAGGTTTTGATTACGCCTATCTTTATCCGGGAATCAATAAGGTGCTCCAGTCCGCCGGGCGTGTGATCCGTACGGAAACAGACAGGGGAATTATATTTCTGTTGGATGAACGTTTTTCCCAAAGACAGTACAGAGACAGTTTCCCGAGAGAGTGGGAAAATTGCCGGATCTGTACTGCAACTACGATGGAAGATTATTTGACGTCATTCTGGAAATAGCTCAGAAACTCCAGTGAGGCCCTCGATAACGGGATCTGGTCATTGTATGCGACGGCCAGTTCGCGGAACGGAAGCTCTTCTTTTGTCTTCAGAAGAAACAGATCGTCTGATTGTTCTTTGACGCAGTAGTCCGGAACAAAGGCGATACCAAGACCGATGCGTGCCAGGTCTATCAGCAGATCGTTGCTTGTGAGTTCGATTTCCGGAACGAGATCCAGCTGATGCTGCTGGAATACCTGATGGAGGAATTCATTGGTCGTACTGTTTTTATCCAGCATGAGAATAGGGTAATGCAGAAGCTCCGAGAAAGTAACAGTCCGGTTTTTTAATTCCTGAAACGGACTTCCTGCAATAAATACGTCATGAAACTGTTTGATTCTGAGGACAGAAGCAGCAGAGCCAAGATGGGCGTTAGGGTAGTTCACCACAATCAGATCTACCTGTCCGTTTCTCAGCAGTTCTGCGCATTTCATAGATGTCTGATTGACTACTTTGATATGTGCCCCGGGAAATGCCTTGTGAAAACGCTCAAGGTAAGGAATCAGAAAGTAACGGCAGATTGTATCGCTGGCACCTATACGGATCTGACCGCCCGTAGACGCGGCATCAATGAGTTGGGCTTCCCCCTTCTGGATCAGATTCATGGCAGGCTCAATATGCCGCATGAGAATTTCACCTTCCGGTGTGAGCTGCACTTTTTTAGTGCTTCGTATGAAAAGTGTCTGATCCAGCTTGCGTTCCAGTGTTTTGATGGACTGGCTTACAGCAGACTGGGAGATGAACAGCTGCTTGGAGGCCTCGGAAAAATTCAGAGTTGACGCCACATGATAGAATACTTTATATAGTTCATAATTAATATCGATCATTATAAGACCTCCTAATAAATGATGATTTTATTATAAGCTATAAAAAAGAGAATTACAATAATACACTGAAAGGATTGAGACAAGATGAAAAAATTACATTGGTGTGCGGGAATAATCCTGGGGTTTTCGATTATAGCTGCGCTGTTGATCACAAGTTTTGAGATAGCTATGTATTCGGATTTTGACGTATACCGGCAGGAATATGAAAAATATCACGTTCTTTCTGATCTAGACATGACGATGGATGACGTAATGTATGTAACTCATGAAATGATGGATTATCTGCGAGGAGAGGGGGATACTCTTTCTGTGGTGACAACAGTGGAGGGCAAGGAACAGGACTTCTTTAATGAACAGGATAGGTTCCATATGAGTGAAGTGCGGGATCTGTTTATCGGCGGACTAAATATCAGGATCGGAGCATGCGTTACGGCTGTTCTGTGTCTTCTGTTCCTGATTATCACCCATGCAGATGTTAAAAAGATCATACCTCGATCATACTGGATTACACTGGGAGCGACCGGGGTAATCGTTCTTCTGATCGGGGGCGCCGCAGTGTTTAATTTTAATGCTGTATTCGTGCAGTTTCATCATATATTTTTCGATAACGACCTGTGGATCTTTGATCCGGCTGAAGATTATATGATCCGTATGCTTCCGGAAGGGTTGTTTTACGATATGGTAATGCGGATTGGCGCTATATTTGTGATCGGACTTGTGGTTTTGCTTGTGCTGAGTTTTATACCGAAAATGCTGGGAAAGAAAAAGAAATTAGCATGACTTATAACTAATTTTAATTATATTAATTATACTAATGAAGTGAAGTGTGGTACGATACTAAGAGATATTATTATGGGTGCGCGAGGCACGAATAATCATGCAAAGGAGATTTTATATGGGCAGTGTAAGACGTGTGTTTGTAGAAAAGAAATCAGATTATGCCGTTGCGGCAAAAGAGCTGCGTCATGAGATCAGGCGTTATCTGGGAATCATGGATGTGACGGGAGTACGCGTACTGATTCGGTATGATGTAGAGAATATATCTGAAGATACATTTGAGAAGGCTTGCAGCGGAGTATTTGCGGAGCCTCCGGTGGACATCCTTTACAGAGAGAAATACCCGATATCAGAGGGAGAACGCAGCTTTTCCGTTGAATTTCTTCCGGGGCAGTTTGACCAGAGAGCGGATTCGGCAGAGCAGTGCATACGTTTTATCAAAGAGGATGAAAATCCGGTAATCCGTACGGCCACTACCTATGTGATTGAAGGTGCTGTCTCAGACGAGGAATTCGAGGCGATCCGCAATCACTGCATCAATCCGGTAGATTCCAGGGAGGCTTCAGAGGAGAAGCCGGAGACGCTTGTCACATCATATGATGAGCCGGCAGATATCCTTGTTTTTGACGGGTTTAAAGATATGCCGGAGGATGAACTGAAGAGACTGTATGACTCTCTTGGCCTTGCTATGACATTTAAGGATTTTCTTCATATACAGAATTATTATAAAGGTGAGGAACACAGGGATCCTACTATGACAGAAATCCGTGTTCTGGATACGTACTGGTCGGATCACTGCCGCCATACAACTTTCTCCACCGAGTTAAAGGACGTACAGTTTGACGACGGATATTACAGAAAACCAATCGAGGATACGTATAGAGAATACCTGAAAGATCACAGTGAGATTTTTGCCGGCAGAGAAGACAAGTTCGTCTGCCTGATGGATCTTGCGCTTATGGCTATGAGAAGACTGAAACGAGAAGGAAAGCTTGCGGATCAGGAAGAGTCGGATGAGATAAATGCATGCAGCATTGTAGTGCCGATCAAGGTAGACGGGGTGGAAGAAGAGTGGCTCATTAACTTCAAGAATGAGACGCACAACCATCCGACGGAAATCGAACCTTTTGGTGGAGCCGCGACATGTCTGGGCGGTGCAATCCGTGATCCCCTTTCAGGGAGAACCTATGTATATCAGGCAATGCGCGTAACCGGCGCAGCCGATCCTACCGTATCTGTGAAAGATACATTGAAAGGAAAGCTTCCGCAGAAGAAGCTGGTGCGCGAGGCGGCTCACGGCTACAGTTCTTATGGAAACCAGATCGGTCTGGCAACCGGACTTGTAAAAGAGATCTATCATCCGGATTATGTGGCAAAACGTATGGAGATCGGAGCTGTACTCGGCGCGGCTCCCAGACGTGCTGTTATCCGTGAAAATTCGGATCCGGGAGATATTATCATTCTGCTCGGCGGCCGCACGGGACGTGACGGATGTGGCGGAGCCACAGGGTCTTCTAAAGTTCATACAGAAGAATCTATAGAGACCTGCGGGGCGGAAGTCCAGAAAGGAAATCCGCCTACAGAGCGTAAGATCCAGAGGCTGTTCCGCCGGGAGGAAGTCAGCCGCCTGATCAAGAAATGCAATGATTTCGGCGCGGGCGGAGTTTCTGTAGCTATTGGAGAGCTTGCAGACGGGCTTAGAGTAGAATTGGACAAAGTTCCGAAGAAATACGCAGGTCTGGATGGAACGGAAATCGCAATCTCCGAGTCGCAGGAGCGTATGGCCGTAGTGGTAGATCCGAAAGATGTAGATGAATTTATGTCTTATGCGAAAGAGGAGAACCTGGAAGCGACAAAAGTCGCGGTTGTAACTGAAGAACCGAGGCTTGTCCTTATCTGGAGAGGCAAAGAGATCGTAAATCTTTCCCGTGCTTTTCTGGACACAAATGGAGCGCATCAGGAAACAAATGTAGAAGTTGAGATGCCGGAGCAGGAAGGAAGTCTCTTTAGAAGAAATGACATCAGTGATGTGAGAGAAGCATGGCTGAATACGCTGGGAGATCTCAATGTATGCTCGCAGAAAGGTCTCGTTGAAATGTTCGATGGATCTATCGGTGCAGGTTCAGTGTTCATGCCGCATGGAGGAAAATATCAGCTTACCGAGACTCAGGCGATGGTAGCTAAAGTTCCGGTTCAGACAGGAAAGACGGACAGTGTTTCTATGATGAGTTATGGATTTGATCCGTATCTTTCCAGCTGGAGCCCGTATCATGGAGCAGTCTATGCTGTGACGGAATCGATAGCGAAGATTGTGGCTGCAGGCGGAGATTACAGGAAGATACGATTCACATTCCAGGAGTACTTCCGCCGTATGTCCGAGGATCCGAAACGGTGGAGTCAGCCTTTTGCAGCATTGCTAGGAGCTTATGCGGCTCAGATTGGCTTCGGTCTTCCTTCGATCGGAGGAAAGGACAGTATGTCCGGAACGTTCCAGGATATTGATGTGCCGCCTACTCTTGTATCTTTTGCTGTTGATATGGCGCTTGATAAAGATATCATCACACCGGAACTTAAGAAAGCCGGAAATAAACTTGTATGGCTTAGAATTGAGAAAGATGAGTATGATCTTCCTATTTACGACAAGGTTATGGAACAGTACGGAAAACTGCAGGAGGATATCAGGTCTGGAAAGATTGTGTCTGCCTATGCACTTGACCGTCATGGAGTGATTGCTGCAGTCAGCAAAATGGCATTCGGTAACCATATGGGCGTCAAGATCGAACATAATATGGATCCGCGGGATATGTTTGCTCCTGCATTTGGCGATATTATTGCTGAGGTGAAGGATGGACAGGTCGGTAATCTCCAGATCACATACACTGTAATCGGAGAGGTAACAGATAAGAATTGCTTTGAGTATGGAAATGCTCAGATTAGTATCGATGAGGCATTAGACGCATGGACAGGTACTCTTGAGAAAGTATTCGCCACAAAATCTGAGGAAAGTTCGGACAAGCCAGTAGAAGAAAAACTGTACAATACTTCCGATATCCATATCTGCAGTCATAAGATCGGTCAGCCCACTGTTTTCATACCGGTATTTCCGGGTACGAACTGTGAGTATGACAGTACTCGCGCTTTTGAGCGGGCGGGCGCAAAAGTTGTGACCAAAGTATTCCGTAATCTGGACGCAGAGGATATCCGGTCATCTGTGGCTGAGTTTGAAAAAGCAATCGGACAGGCTCAGATGATCATGTTCCCGGGCGGATTCAGTGCAGGAGATGAGCCGGATGGCTCTGCCAAATTCTTTGCGACCGCTTTCCAGAATGCGAAGATCAAAGAAGCAGTAGAGAGGCTTTTAAATGAGCGCGACGGTCTGGCGCTTGGTATCTGTAATGGTTTCCAGGCTCTTATCAAGCTTGGCCTGGTTCCGTACGGAAGGATTGTTGGACAGACGGATGATTCTCCGACACTGACATACAATACGATCGGACGCCATATTTCCAAGATGGTATATACGAAAGTTGTGACCAATAAGTCTCCATGGCTTGCAGGAGCGGAACTTGGCGGAGTTTATACAAATCCGGCATCACATGGAGAAGGACGCTTCGTTGCCAGCGAGGAGTGGATAAACAGACTGTTTGAAAATGGGCAGGTGGCGACACAGTATTGCGATCCTGAAGGAAATATCAGCATGAATGAAGAGTGGAATGTCAATGGTTCATACTGTGCGATCGAGGGAATCACCAGTCCTGACGGACGTATTCTCGGAAAGATGGCACATTCTGAACGACGCGATACTTCGGTTGCAATCAATATCTATGGAGAGCAGGATTTGAAGATATTTGAGTCCGGTGTTAAATACTTTAAATAGGAGCATGTATGCTGATTTTCAGCGTGTCTGCGAGGAGGGTAAAAAATCTTCAAAATAAATGAAAAAAAGTGTTGACATTTGTTGGATGATAATAGTATAATAGCAAAGCGGGTTGCGGAAGAGAGCTCCGAAACCCGCAGAAATATGGGGTCTTAGCTCAGCTGGGAGAGCATCTGCCTTACAAGCAGAGGGTCA
>ERZ1090862.1077-NODE-1079-length-12215-cov-5.610609_pt1 | contig 12215 bp, 13 predicted proteins | sample MGYA00478481_ERZ1090862 | MGnify/ENA primary metagenome ERZ1090862 (study PRJEB33644, sample SAMEA5815745) | chicken gut metagenome | biome: Chicken; feature: Gastrointestinal Tract; material: Caecum | place: Ireland | collected 2019-01-01 | study: A study of... | reverse complement strand
CTATTTGCAATATTTATTTATATTTATGCAGAAATTCCTGGATCTTCTTCCTCAGTTCCTTTGCCCTGGAAGGATCCTCTCCCCCGGAACTGATGCCGATCACCGCAGTCTCTGTCATCACCACGGACGGGAAATAGAAATCACACAGGCTCTTATCATCCGCCACATTCACTGTGACGCCTCTCCCCCTGCATTCCTCCCAGATCATCCGGTTAACTGCCCTGCTGTTCGTAGCCGCCAGTACCAGATCATACCCCTCAGCCTCCCCCATCCGGTATTCCCGGCGATCTGCAGTGATCCTTCCCTGGTCTTCCAGTTCTGCCAGTTCTTCACACAGATCCGGTGCAGTCACGTGAATCCGGGCTCCGAACCTGAGAAGAGTTCTCACCCGGCGCAGGGCGATCCTTCCTCCGCCTGCTGTCAGGACTTTTTTCCCGTTTAAATCCACAAACATTGGAAAATATGGTTTCTCCATCCCTGTTCCTCTCATTCCATGATCATTCATCCATCATATAGAGCAGCGCGTTGCAGATGCAGGCCGCGATATTGCTTCCGCCTTTCCGGCCTCTCGCAACGATATAAGGCGTATCCTGCAGACTCAGAATCAGTTCCTTTGACTGCACCACATTGACAAATCCTACGGGAACTCCGATGATCAGTTCGGGGGTTATCTTTCCTTCCCGAATCAGCTCATAGAGACGGACAAGGGCTGTGGGCGCATTTCCAACGGCAAAGATCAGTCCTCCGGACGCCTCCTGAAGAGTTCCCGCCATCTCCGCCGCCTTGTCCATACTGGCCGCAGCCCGGGTAGTACCTTCCCTCCTCGCCGCTTCCGCCACATCTTCATCCGACATGAAACAGTACACTTCTCCTCCATACCGCGCAAGTCTCTTTTTATTGATACCGGCGCGTCCCATCTGCGTATCCGTCACGATGGACGCACCGTTCCGGAGCGCATCGAGCGCGCGCTGTACCGCATTTTCCGAGAATACAAGATTATCCGCGTAATCAAAGTCGGCGCTGGTATGGATGCACCTCTTGACAATGGGCTCCGTCCCCGGAATGAGCACCTTATCTCCCAATTCTTCTGTTATGATCTCAAAACTTCTCTTTTCAATATCCGCAGGAAGCACCTGCTCAAGTTCTGTCAGCAAATCTGATTTTCTCCTTTCCAGCCTGATCATAAACTGTCGGCTGCCTGAATTCTATTTGATCTGTGTCCCGATTCCGCATACGACCCGGTCCACCCGGTCCGCTCTGCGGGCAAACACTGTGCAGATCCGTCCCACTGCTTCCCGGTACTCCCGCTCAAAGGCGTCCACCGGGACCAGTCCGCATCCCACCTCATCACAAATGAGGATCAGTTCCCGGTCGCGCTTCCGGAGCGTATCGGTCAGCTCTTCTTTTGTCCTGCCTGCCTTCATCCATCTTCTCACAAAGAGATGAAAACAGTTCATGGCGCTGCATGTCGCGATCTCTTCAAGCGCACACGCTGAACCATCTGTCCACTCTGTATCCGGATACAGTTTTTTCGCGTAATCAAGCTTTCCCTGAAAAGCGCCTCCGATGATCAGTTTCTTTCCCATAGTTTCCCGTCCTTCTGACATTTTTTTCTCCGGTGTCTGTTCCCCTTTTGCATAGACCGGGATCCCGTATATCACTTCCGTCATCCGGTCCGCCATCTCAGCCAGAGCCCGGTTGATCTGCGCGAGGTTTTTCTTATAAACCGTCATTTCCGGAAAATCCGGCACAGATTCGGAGAAGACTTCGTTGGTCACCACTACGAGATGTCTGCATTTTCTCTTAAGGAGACAGATCCCATTCACCACGGCTTTCACGGTGTTCTCCCCGGCTCCGCCGTCCATATACATCTCGTTGGCAGTAAGGTTGGACACGCATTCCAGAAGGACGCAGGCTCCGGACAGATCCGAAGGTGCCTTCTCCGCCAGTTTTCCCTCCAGATCCTGATACCACTCCAGCGTATGGAATCCCTTTCCTGCCCGCATTCTTCTGTGATTTTCGATCTTTTCCTCGGTCTCTTTCCCGTAGGGAAACATATCCGCAATATAGTAAAGAGGTGTATTTTTCTTCTCTTTTTCATTCAAAAGTCTCCGGCATCGGCAGACCGCGTCCTCCGCGTACGCGGATTTCCCGCTTCCGCTGCCTCCCGTGACAAGTTCCATCATGATTTTCTTTTCTCCTGTCTGTGGGGCACCCTTATCCGGAATACCGCGTCCACAATAAAGATTGCCAGAGCGATCACCCCCGCGATCTCCAGCGTCTGTATCAGATAATAGGATGACCGTGCCCGGTCATCTGCAATAATATAATAGACTGCTCTGTACATGCCCGCTCCCGGCACTGTGGGAAGAATGCCGGCGATCAGGAACACCGTGACCGGAGCCTTGAAGATCCTGGCAAAGATATGCGCCAGCAGTGAGATCACAAGGGCGGAAAGGAAACATGCGGGCACCGTATCCAGCCCCTTCTGCATCCCGAAAAAGTATACCCAGCCTCCGCAGGCTCCGGCGAATCCTGCCTGTAAAAGGTATTTTCCCGGAGTCTCTACCAGTACCGCAAATCCAACAACAGCAAGAAAGCATCCCGCTGTCACCAGGAACAGTTCCATCATCAAAGACCACCTCCCTGCCAGAAGACCGTCGTCAGCGCCATTCCCGCACCGACTCCGATGGCAACGGCCGCAGCCGTCACAAAAGCCTCCAGCGCTCTCGCCCCTCCCGAGATATAATCTCCCCGGAGAGTATCCCGTATGGCATTCGTGATCGCCACACCGGGAACCAGGGGCATGATCCCGCTGATAATAACCGTGTCCATGTTCAGAAGAGGATTCCACAGCTTCAGAAACACCGCCGCAACGGCAATGCCCGCCGCGCAGAGGATATTCAGTATGAAAGCGCCGGTACGCACTCTCTTTCCGATGGTCATGAGAACTGCAAGCACAATGCCTGCGCCTCCCGCGGCAAGGATCTCACGCAGTCCTCCGCCGAACAGCGGCGCGAATCCCGCCGGGACCAGGATCGTCGCCAGATTATACATCCATACCGTATACTGCTTTCCTTTTATCTTTTTCAGCTTTTCCCAGGTCTCCTCCGCCGACAGGTCTCCGGCACAGTATTTTCTGGATATCTCGTTTACCTCCAAAATCCGGTGCATGTTGGTGCCCCGGTCATGGACACGGCGCATCACCGTGACCGCTTCCTGCCCGGGGCGGTCAATGGTGACGATGATCCCGGTCAGCATCACAAGTGATTCTGTCTCCGCAGTGCCGGCCGTATCCAGGATATGCTTGATCGTATCCTCCACCCGGTAGGTCTCCGCACCGCTTCTGAGCATGATCTCTCCCGCAAGGACCGCCATATTCGCGATCGATTTATCATCCATTTTTCTCATCTCCGACTGTTATCCTGCCTGTCATTTTCTATAGTAAAGCGTTCGGCAGATATCCTCCGGATCTCACCATATGTTTCGGGGAAATTATCTGAGGAACGCTGTACCTGTACCAGTCTAATATACCACTCCTGCCCTCCTGAATACAATATCAGGGCCGGATTTCCGCACAGGAGCACGGGATCCATACATGCATTTTCATGACTCGCGAACGGGTCTTGTCGCGGGATTCGGGTCGGCATCAGCCGACATACTGCTCCTCCGAATGCCCGAAAGATTTTCTGCCGCTCTGATAAACTCCTCCATCTCCGGCGACAGCCATTTGTTCCTGTGATAGAAGATCTGCCGATAGAGAGTCCTCTTAAGCTCCGGCACATCAAGAATGGCGAGTTCTCCCTGTTCCACCCGCTCCCGGACCGCAAACAAAGGAAGATATGATATTCCTCTGTTCTCCCTGACCATCCGGATGATGAATTCAGTTTTGCTGATCTCCAGTGCCGGCGTGAGCATCCTTCTCTTTGTCTCGAGAAAGCTGTCCAGTTCCCTCCGGTAGTTCTCATCTTTTTCTGTCAGGAAAAACGGATGGTCCAGCAGTTCCTCCGCTTCCACCCCCTTTTTCCCTGCCAGCGGGGAGGAGGCGGAGGATACAAAGACAATCGGTTCTTCCACTTCCATGACTTTATTCCAGTTTTCATTATATCGCTGTCTGTCCAGAATATAAATCAGATCCAGCCGGTTCGCTTCCATCTGTCCGATCAGCTCTTTCGGCGAACCGGTGATGATCCGGATCGATACCTTTGGGTGCTTCTGCCGGAAGTGTTTCAGGATCGGCGGCAGCTTGGAAAAGCAGAGCGATTCCAGCGTACCGATGCTCAGCGGACTGCTCAGTTCGTCCCGCTTTCGGTTAAAATTTTTTGCCCGGTTCACCTCCAGTATGATATCCGCCGCGTACCGCTCGAATTCCCTTCCCTGAGAAGTCAGCGCCACGCTCTTTCCCATCCGGTCAAACAGCCGGGCGTTCAGTTCCTGTTCCAGAAGCCGGATCTGCACTGTCACCGCGGACTGCGAGTACCCCAGCGACTGCGCCGCTTTGGAAAAACTTCCTGTCCGGGTAATCGCAATGAATGTCTGAAGCTGTCGTAATTCCATATTTCACCTCACATAGGAATGAATTTTTTTCAATGATTCTATAAAATCTATGAATTTGATTCATGTATACTGTCATGATATACTACAGATGCTAAAAGATCAACAGTATAAATCCCTGCGGCAGATCACGACAGGCGGGGCTTCATTCACCTTAATCGCGCTGAGCAGCCTTCCGCAGGAAACAAAATTCAGGAGGAACAGCATGTCTTTTATCAGTGTATTCGATGTACTCGGTCCGAACATGATCGGACCTTCCAGCTCCCACACGGCCGGAGCGGCGGCAATCGCCCTCCTGGCCCGGAAAATGATGAACCGGGATCTTGTCCGGGTGGATTTCACTCTTTACGGCTCCTTTGCCCGTACTTACCGGGGACACGGAACAGACCGGGCGCTTCTGGGCGGGATCATGGGCTTCTCCACAGATGACCGCCGGATTCCGGATTCCTTTTCCATCGCAGAAGAACGGGGACTGGTCTACTCTTTTACCGTCAATGACCGGGAGACCGAGATCCATCCCAATACCGTCGATATCCGGATGGAAGACAGCGAGGGGCACGTCCTCACAGTCCGGGGCGAATCCATCGGCGGCGGAAAAGTGCGCATCACCCGGATCGATCAGGTAGAGGTGGACTTCTCCGGCGAGTACAGCACTCTCATCGTGGTGCAGCAGGACAAGCCGGGCGTGGTCGCCCACATCACCCGGTGCCTGAGCGAAAAGAATGTCAATATCGCATATATGAAACTTTACAGAGAGGAGAAAGGCTCCACCGCCTACAGCATCGTTGAGTCCGACGATCTTCTTCCTGATGAAGCGATACAAAGGATCAGAGAAAACCGGTATGTCCGGGATGTGATGCTGATCCAGACACAGAAGGAGGCGTAAGGAAATGGATGGATGTAAGACAAACGAGAATAAGATGAACGGGTATGAAATGAATGAAAACGAATGGAAGGGATATGAAAAGATCAATTTCAGAAACGCAGAAGAACTCTCCGGCCTGTGCCGCAGCCACGGTCTTCCGGTCTCGGAGATCATGCTGAGAAGAGAATGCGGGCTCACCGAAGTCTCACGCAAAGACGTTCTCGCGCGGATGGGACGCGCCTGGGAGATCATGAAAGAATCGGCGCGCTCCCCGATCCACACTCCGAAGAAGTCCATGGGCGGTCTGATCGGAGGAGAGGCGCAGCTTCTTACCCGGCACCGCGATGAGGGAAAGAGCATCTGCGGCAGCGTCATCAGTCGGAGCATAACTTACGCGATGGCGGTTCTTGAAGTAAACACTTCCATGGGGCTGATCGTCGCCGCTCCCACAGCGGGATCCTCCGGCGTCGTACCCGGCGTGCTCCTCGCTCTTCAGGAAGAACACTCGATCTCCGATGAAAAGATCATCCAGGTACTCTTTAACGCCGGCGCCATCGGCTATCTTGCCATGAGAAACGCCACCGTCGCCGGTGCGGTAGGAGGCTGTCAGGCAGAGGTCGGAGTCGCATCCGCGATGGCCGCCTCAGCAGCTGTGGAACTGATGGGCGGGACACCGTCCCAATGCCTGAGCGCAGCCTCTACCGTTCTGATGAACATGCTGGGGCTGGTCTGTGATCCCATCGGCGGGCTGGTGGAATCCCCCTGTCAGGGGCGCAATGCCGCCGGAGCCGCCAATGCACTTATCGCTGCAGAACTGTCTTTAAGCGGTGTGCGCCAGCCCATCCCCTTCGATGAGATGCTGGAAGCCATGTATACAGTGGGAAAGCGTCTCCCCATGGAGCTTCGCGAGACTGCCCGGGGCGGCTGTGCGGCAACACCTACTGCATGCAGTCTCTGCGGAGGATGCTGAGACTCTATCCGATATCCGCATACCGGTATTCCAGCGCCCCGCTGGCCGGGATCTGCCGGATCCCGGTAATCTCCGGGTTCACCAGATTCACACTCTTCATTGCATACAGAGGAATGATATAGAACTGTTCCCCGACGGCGAGCTGCTCCGCCTGGTGCATCAGCTCGGCACGTTTTGCCGGATCAGACTCCGAGCTCGACTGCTCCACCAGAACGTCATACTCCGGATCATTGATGCCGCTGCAGTTGTACGTACTGTTGGACAGAAGCATGGACAGATAAGTGTAGGGATCCGCGAAATCCGCGGTCCAGTTCATCCGGATCAGCTCGAAATCACCTGCGTAACGGCTGCTGTAGCTGGACTGAAGCTCCTGGGCGTTCAGTTCAATATCAATATTCAGGTTTTCCTTTAACTGGGACTGGATCACCTGAGCCGTATCCGAATCCATCTCCAGTGTGGGATAACTGTAGGTCAGCGTGGGAAATCCTTCCCCGTCCGGGTACCCCGCCTCAGTGAGAAGTTCCTGTGCCCGCACCACATTTTCCTCAAAGGGCTGCTCTGCTCCGTCCACAAAGTACTCTCCCGTCTCTTTGTCTTTCATATACTTTGCGATCAGGTTGTAGGTGGGCTCTGTGTCCGATCCCACGATCTGGCAGAGCTCCTCCCGATCGATGGCAAGGTTGATCGCTTCCCGGACCCTGACGTCATCCAGAGGCTCCACGTTCAGGTTAAAATAGATGTAACGGGTGGCGATCAGATCCGTGACCAGCAGATCATCCTGTCCCTCATAGAGTTCCATGACCGTGGACGGAAGGGAGGTTGCCACGTCCACTTCTCCCGCCTGATATGCGTTTGCCATAGACTGGGTATCATCAAAAAAGCGATAAGTGATGCGATCCAAGCTGATTCGGTCCTTATCCCAGTAATTTTCATTTTTCTCCAGCACAAAATACTGATCCGGCACATATTCCGTCAGGCAGAACGGGCCGTTGGCAAGACTGGTCTCCGGATCTGTATCCCAGCCGCTGTCCGGGGAATCCGCGTATTTCTCACAGGAGGGCGTGTACACCGGAAGCCGGAGAAGATCCAGGAAATACACACATGGCTCCTCCAGATGAAAGACCAGTGTGTAGTCATTTGGCGCCTCCACTCCCAGCGTGTCCATCTCCGCCTCTCCGTTATAGATCGCCTCTGCGTTCTCAATGGGGAACAGATAATTTGCGTACCCGCTGCCGGACGTCGGGTCCAGCGCCCGGGTGATGGTGTTGAGGAAGTCTCCGGAGGTCACCGGCGTTCCATCTGACCAGAGGGCGTCCTCTCTGAGATGAAAGGTCCACTCCGTGGAATCCTCATTGACCTCATATGACTCTGCAGCTCTGTACTCGATCTCTCCGTTCTCATCAAAAATCAGAAGTTCATCCAGAGCGCTCACCGAGTAGGCGAGATAGGTAAGGGCGATGGATCCTGCCGGATCCATGGTCCCGGTCTCGCTGTTGCTCGCCACCGTGATCGCTTTCTCTCCGGCGTCCGTTCCCGCGCTTCCTCCGCTTCCCGAGCCGGAACATCCGGTCAGAACCGCCGCGCAGAGAAAGATTCCCGAAAGAAGAAGGGCTGCCGCCCGCTTTCCGGCCGGATACCCACTTCCTCCTCTCCTGTTCTGTCTGTTCTTCTCATTGTCACCCCTGCTGTTGATGATCCAGTCTGTCAGTTTTCTTTTCATAGTATCCTTTCCTGTCCTTCAGATCTGTGAAGTCATTATATAGTCTCTGCTGCGTCTTCCGCTGTGTTCCTCGGAATAAAGGAAACAGGACACAGCCCGTTCCCCGAATCTGTAAACTTCCGGTTCCTGCTCTGTGCAGCACTTCATCGCATAGCCGCACTCTCCGGCAAAAGGACATCCTTTTTCCTGCACTCCCCGTCCCCCGATACTCTGTTTTCCGGCAGAAATGCTGGGGATCCTGCGCGCTCTCAGCGGATCCGCCTCCAGAGCTGCATCCAGCAGCAGCTTCGTATAGGGATGCCACGGGTCGGAACAGACTTCCCTGGTCCGCCCGGTCTCCACCAGCCTTCCTCCGTACATGACGCCCATCCGGCTGCTGATCCTGCGGATCACATGCATGTCATGGGAGATAAACAGGCAGGCAATCTGCTGTTCTTTCTGGATGTCCAGAAGAAGGTCGAGGATCTGCTGCTGCGTTACCGCATCAAGGGAGGAGAGCGCCTCATCACAGATCAGGATCTCCGGACGTACGATCAGCGCACGGGCAGTCCCGATCCTCTGCCGCTGTCCGCCGGAAAATTCAGATGGATATTTGTCCATGTCCTCTTCCGTCAACCCGACTCTCTCCATCATGTTGCGGATCCGTTCCCGCCTTTTCTCCCGGTCAGCTTTTTCCTCCGGAGAGCCGGCGGCCCGGAGCGCTTCATCCAGAGCCTGGCCCGCAGTGAGACAGGGATTAAGGGATCCGTAAGGATCCTGGAACACCATCTGGATCCTTCCTCCGCCTCTCCCGGTTGTTTCAAGAAGCTCATCCCTGTAGAAAACAGTCCCTCTGTCTTCTTTCAGGATTCCTGTCAGTATTCTTGCCAGAGTCGTTTTCCCGCTGCCGCTCTCCCCTGCCAGAGCAAAGATCTCTCCCTCATGCAGTTCCAGAGTGACGTCTCTTATGCCGTCCCTGGTGTCAAACTCCTTTGTCAGGTTCTCCACCCGAAGAAGGCTCTCTTCTTTTGTTCCTTCGGACAGTTTCCTCTTCTTTTTTACGCTGTCCAGAAGCTGTTTCGTATATTCCTCTCCAGGATCGTAAAAAATGTCCTCCACGCTCCCGGATTCCACGATCCTTCCCCGCCGCATCACATAGACTCTCCTGCATAGAGATGCGGTGACTCCCAGATCATGGCTTACCAGAAGGAGAGCTGTCCCGGTCTCTTCCACGATCCTCCTTAAGAGCCGCAGGATCTGCGCCTGAACAGCCGCGTCCAGCGCTGTAGTAGGCTCGTCTGCGATAATCACTCTGGGCTCGCAGGCAAGAGCTATGGCGATGACTACTCTCTGGAGCATTCCCCCGGAAAGCTCAAAAGGATACTGTCTCATACGCACTTTCGCGTTTCCGATCCCGGTCATATCCAGAAGTTCCAGCGCACGTTCCCTGGCTTCCCGCCGTCCACAGTGCCTCCTGGCTCTGACTGTCTCTGCGACCTGACGTCCGATCTTTACTGACGGGTTCAGACAGCTCTGAGGGTTCTGAAATACCATGGCAATATTCACCCCCGGAACAGCAGGTTCGCCGCACACTGTGATCCGCTCCGACTGTACGGAAGCATTTTCCTTCAACAGTCCCATAACAGCCAGCATGGCCGTGCTTTTCCCGGATCCGGACTCCCCGACAAGTCCCGTGATCTCCCCTTCTTCCACATGGAGATCCAACTCTTCAAGAGCCCTGCATTCTCCCTGTTCCGTATGATATTGTACGCTCAGTTTCTGTATATCAAGTACTCTCATGGATCTTTTTATCTCCTGTTTCTCTGCTCCAGTGACGTTCCGATCAGATTCAGTGCCAGCATCATCACACAGAGCACGAGCAGAGGAAATACCATCTGATATGGATACACCATCATCTGGCTCCTCGCTTCCTGTATGATCGTCCCCAGACTTGCCGCCGGCGCCGCGATCCCGATTCCAAGAAAGCTTAAAAATGCCTCAGTAAAAATTGCCTGTGGGATAAGAAAAATAAAATTTACCGTGATCGGTCCCGCTGTGTTGGGAAGGAGATGCCTTGTCAGAATTCGGATAGAAGGGATCCCCTCTATCTTTGCCGCACGGGCAAAATCCGTCCCTTTCAGACGAAGGATCTCTCCCCGGACGATCCGTGCCATGTCGATCCATCCGGCAACACAGAGTCCCAGGATGATACTTGGCGCCCCTGCTCCAAGGACAAGTGTGATCAGGATCACATAGAGCATGGAAGGGATCGCCGACACCACATCCGCAATCCGCATCAGGATCAGATCCGCTTTTTGCCCCGCATACCCCGACACCGCTCCATACAGGACGCCGATGCATCCGTTGAGCGCCGCGCTGACCAGCCCTACCAGAAGGCTTAAGCCCGCTCCGTACCACACCCGGGCGAACAGATCCCGCCCGAACTTATCTGTTCCGAACCAGTGCGCAGGGGACGGCAGGCTGTTCTGGATCGCCGCGTTCTGCTCCGAATAGGACAAGGGGGAAAGGAGCGGGACAAGAACCGCCAGAAGGATCCAGATCCCAAGCAGGATACATCCCGCCGCGGCCCGGCGGTCTTTTCGAAAATATCCCCGGAGATCCTTCCTTCTCCTTTGCTTCTGCACTGTCATCTTATCCTGCCTCCTCCTGATAGGACCGTCTCACCGCCGGATCCAGCCATGCTCCCAGCAGATCCGTGATCAGGTTCACTGCGATGACCACTGCTCCCATAAATATGGTCAGCCCCATGATCAGCGTGTAATCCCTGTTTGTGATCGAATTTACAAACTCCCTCCCGATGCCCGGGATCGTAAAGATGCTCTCCACCACGAAGCTTCCTGTGAGAAGATAGGCGGAAGCGGGCCCGATATAGTTGAGCACCGGTCTCCATGCATTTTTCAGGGCATGGGTAAATATGATCTGCTTTCTGCCAAGTCCCTTCGCCCGGTCAAAGAGAACATAGTCCTTCTCCATCTCCGTTTCCAGCGCATTTCCCGTCAGGCGCATGATCACCGCCGCCGGATAGATGGCAAGAGAGATCACCGGAAGTACATAATGAGCGGGAGACAGAAGCCCCGACGCCGGAAACCATTTCAACTGAACGCTGAAGACCAGAAGGAGCAGGATCGCCGCCGCAAATCCGGGAATCCCCGCAAGAATCATCCCCACTGCGGAAATGACTTCCCTGACGCACCGGTTCTTTGAGACAGCCCGGGCGATCCCGAAGGCCGTCCCTGCCAGGATCGCGACGATCAGCGTCGGCACTCCCAGAGAGGCTGTGATCCCCCAGGTCCTTCCTATGATCTCCGTCACCTTCACGCCGGGATCCTCATAGGATATCCCTAAGTCTCCCCGGAGAAGATTGCCCATATAAGTGAGAAACTGCTCTCCCAGAGGACGGTCAAGACCGTATTCCCGCTCCACTGCCTCCACTACCTGCTCAGACACGCTTCCGGTCTGAAACGGGCTTCCCGGCATGAGACGGACGAGAAGAAAGGTCACGCACGCCAGCACAAAAAGCGCCAGTATCCCTGTCAGTATCCTTTTGAGCGTATAGCGCAGCATATTTTCCTCACCGCCCTTCCCGTGCTTTTATGATGATCTGTTTCTGAAAATGTCCATTCCATAAGTTTAGTATAAACAGGGGAAATTGGCAAGACTCAGGTATACTCCGGTTTTCCTGAAATATATGTCTCTGCCTCCTCGCGACACCGAAAAATGTAGAGTTCCCGTCCGCTGCGGTACTGTTTCAGAAGTTCATAGATGCACGGAAGCTGATCTTTCGGGAAATCCAGGATCCACTGTCTGAACTCCCTGTCAAACTCCTGTTCCACCCAGGGCAGATCCTCACGCTTCGTACCGATTCTTTCTTCCGCTCCCTGAAGGCAGATGTCCGTAGGATAGTCCAGCAGAAATATCGTGTCACATGCCTGAATCCGCATTTCAAGAGTCCTGAGATAATTTCCGTCTATGATCCAGCGTTCTTCTGCAAGAATTTTCCTTAGCCGCGTATCAAACTCTTACCGGGATATATTCGTCTGATCCGGTCTGTTCAAGATCAGAACCAGATTATAAATAGGAAGTCCTGTTTTCTCTCTTAACTTCCC
>ERZ1090862.1074-NODE-1076-length-12238-cov-6.480588_pt1 | contig 12238 bp, 7 predicted proteins | sample MGYA00478481_ERZ1090862 | MGnify/ENA primary metagenome ERZ1090862 (study PRJEB33644, sample SAMEA5815745) | chicken gut metagenome | biome: Chicken; feature: Gastrointestinal Tract; material: Caecum | place: Ireland | collected 2019-01-01 | study: A study of the... | reverse complement strand
TTATATGAGAGCGGGGAAACAAACTGGTATGAGAACAGTACCAAAGGAAAGCCTTGGCAAACGGATAAAGAAACATTGGGAATTTTATCTATTATTATTGCCAGGCATCATTATAACGATTATTTATAAGTACATACCGATTTATGGTGTACAGATCGCTTTCAGGGACTACAATGCGATGGACGGATTTTTTGGAAGCACCTGGGTGGGATTAAAGTGGTTTGAACGTTTTTTCAGCAGTTACAACAGTCTTCGTATGATCCGCAACACGGTACTGCTCAGTCTGTACAGTATTCTCTGGACATTTCCGATTCCGATCATTCTGGCGCTGCTGATCAATCAGGTGAAACAGAAGAAATTTCAAAGAGTGTCACAGACGATTTTGTATGCGCCGCACTTTATTTCTATTATGATCCTGTGCGGTATGTTGAAGATTTTCCTTTCGCCATATGGAGGACTGGTAAATGCAATCGCTCAGTTCTTCGGCGCATCTGAGCCGATTAACTTTATTGATTCGGCGTCTGCGTTTCGAACTATTTATATTGCATCCAGTATCTGGCAGGATGCAGGCTGGGGAACGATCATCTATGTTGCGACGCTTTCCAGTGTGGACGCTTCGCTTCACGAAGCGGCAAAAGTGGATGGAGCCAATACATTGCAGCGAATCCTCCACATCGATCTGCCGGAATTAGTGCCTGTTATCGTCATACAGTTGATCATGTCTTTTGGAAACCTGATGAACGTAGGATTCGAAAAAGCATTTCTGCTGCAGACGAGCCTGAACAAAGAAACCTCGGAAATCATAGCAACTTACGTTTACGAACAGGGTATGTTGAAATCCATGTACAGTTTTTCAACGGCTGTCGGCTTGTTTAACACGGTTGTCAATATTGTACTGCTGTTTGTTGTGAGCAAGATATGTAAAAGGCTTTCCAATGTAAGTTTCATATAAAAGGGGGAGAGCGTAATGAAAAGAAGTATGGCGAAAAACAAAAGCCGGAAGCTGTCATCGGATAAAATGTTTGACATCTGCAATCGGGTGTTCCTGCTGGTGTTGGTATTGATCGTTGCTTATCCGCTCTATTATGTTTTGATCGCATCCATTTCGGATCCGTATGAAGTGTATGCGGGTAAGACGTTTTTGCTTCCGTCCAAGATAACCTTTGAAGGATACCTGAGAGTTTTCAAGGAGAAATCCATTTCTCTGGGATACCTGAACAGTATTTATTATACGATTCTCGGAACCGTGGTTTCTGTAGCGTTGATCATTACTACAGCATATCCGCTCTCGAAGCATAAGCTGCCATTCCGAAAAGCTATCATGGTATTTTATGTTATTACAATGTATTTTGGCGGCGGATTGATCCCTACTTACCTGGTAGTTTCCCAGACGGGACTGCTGAACAGTGTATGGTCCTTGATCCTTCCCGGCGGTGTCTCGGTCTACAATGTGATCGTGGCGAGAACGTATTTTGAGAGCAGTATTCCGGAAGAGCTTTATGAGGCGGCCGCCATTGACGGATGCAGTAATCTCGGAACGTTTTTCAAGATCGCCTTGCCGCTGGCCAAGCCGATACTGGCGGTCATGGTAATCTTCACCATGGTAGCCTACTGGAACGATTGGTTTACAGCATTGATCTATATGAGCGAAAAAGACAAATATCCATTACAGCTTGCGCTGAGGCAGATCCTGATCCAGAGTCAGGCCACTGCAACGATGATGGGAAATATGGACGGAGGTTACGCCGAGGCAAATAAAATAACGGAGCTGATCAAATTCGCCTCTATCGTAGTCGGTGCATTGCCGATGTTGATTGCTTATCCGTTCGTACAGAAGTATTTTGAAAAAGGTTTTATGGCCGGTGCAGTGAAAGGCTGACGGCGTGAGAAAACAAATAAATGAGGGTTGAAAAGGAGGTCACTATGAGAAAAAGAGCGAAACGAATGACGGCTATGGGACTGAGTGCGGTAATGGCGTTATCCATGACTGCCTGCGGAGGTTCAAAGAGTGAGACTACTCTGGATCCGAATCAGACGGAATTTGAGATCTTTGCCGGAATCAGCGCACTTTCTCCGGATAACAGTGAGAAACCGCTGGTGAAACAGTTGAACGAGGAGATGGGAGTTTCCATTGATTGGAACTGCGTTTCCGGGGATACGCTGACGGAGAAAAAGAATCTGATCCTGAATGCGGGCAATGATCTTCCGGATGCTTTGATGGCTGCACAGCTGACGGACAGTGAGCTGATCACCGGAGGAAGCAGCGGACTTTTGATCCCGCTGGAGGATTATATTAATGAAGAAACCATGCCGAATCTGATGAAGATCGTGGAAAAACGTCCTGAACTTCTGGCAAGCTGTACGATGCCGGACGGACACATCTACGGACTTCCGACGATCTCTGAGATGGGATTCGAATATGAAGACGGCAATACATATTATATCGGTGCTATTCCGCAGTTTACGGCGATCAATACGGACTGGCTGGAGGCGGTCAACATGGATATGCCCACGACAGTGGATGAACTGCATGATGTACTCAAGGCATTTAAAGACAACGACGTAAATGGAAATGGTGATCCGACGGATGAAATCCCGATGTCGTTTATCTTCCCGGAAAAGAACGGTGCATGGTGCGCAGGTATGGGTACTTTGCTTGCTCCTTTCGGCTGTACAGATTATCAGATGGATCACAGAGCGATCAAGGATGGCAAGGTATACTATCAGGCGGCTTCAGAGGAATATAAGAATGCCATCGCTTATTACCATCAGTGGTTTGAAGAGGGCCTGATCGACATCGAAGTCTTCTCCCAGGATTCCAGTCAGTATATCGCAAAGGGGAATGGAGATGATCCGCGTCTCGGCGTCTTTGTATGGTGGGAGATCCCGGAGGTCGTAGGAGAAGAACGTGCGGAAAGCTACTCGTATCTGCCGATTCTGGACGGACCTGATGGTACACATCATGTAAACTTGAATGAAATGGGAACTACGGGACATGACGGATTTTCTATTACCAAGGCTTGTAAGAATCCTGAGCTGCTGCTGAAATGGGTAGACCAGAGATATGATCCGCTGATCAGTATGCAGTGTATCTATGGACCGATCGGTACTTATTGGAACGAGGAACCGGACGAAAACGGATGCTATTCCATGAGAGAGCTGAGCGATGGTGAAACTGCGGGCGAATTAAAATCTAAAAATGAATGGCTTGGGCCCAGCGAGCAGCTGACGGAAGATTACGGTACTTATTATTATCTGGAAGACCGTGCGCAGGAGAGACTGGATGATCTGAATAATTTCTGGTTCCAGTATGTGGACGACACAGAGTATTATCCGACCGTTGTATACAGCCAGGAAGAGATTGAAGTGATCAACGACAAACTCAGCGATATCAAGGCGATGACGGAAGAAAAAGTAGCGCACTGGCTCACAGACGGCGGTATCGAGGAAGAATGGGATCAGTATCTGACAGATCTGGACAATATGGGACTTCAGGATGTTATTGATGCATGGCAGTCGGCTTATGATCGTTATGAGGAAGCTCTTACGGAATAGGCACTGAAAAAATAAACGGTAATTCTGCTGCGGGTTTGCCAGCCTGCAGAAAGCGATACGCCGGGAGACGGCGATTCGGATTGTAACTGAAAAGGGGCGGACAAAGAAATGTGTCTGCCCCTTTTTGTACAATACACCCTGGGATTTTAAAGTAATTGGATGCAGCGCCATCCTTGTAAAGGAGTAAAGATGATTCAGATTACATTTCATGAAGACAGTGATGCGCGGGCTGCCGCCGGCAGTACAGAAAATAAGATTCATTTTGAATTGCAGACAAACGGTTTTGAAAATCAAACGTTTTGTTTTGCGAAGGATGCCCTGCTGTTTGACGGATATTCGATCTGGTACGAAGACCGGGGAACATGGTTCCGGCAGCTGGAAGATTTCTCTGTAAGTTTCCAGATTGTACCGTTGGGATATTCGGATCAGGGAGACGGACTGTTTTCATTGTTTGACAGGGAAAAAAGAGAAGGATTTTATATTCTGATCAAAAAATTCGGAAAGGTGCAGGTCGGTTTTGGAAACGGCAGAGAAGTATTCGCCTTTGAGTCTATTCGCTCGAACCTGAGAAAGAACTCATGGAACGGAGTGACCGTTGTGTTCAGAAAGAGAGAAGGATGGTGTGATTTGTATATCAATGGCATTCTTTCCAACCGCAGGCAGTTTCGGCGTCATATGCCGGTAACCTGGCCGAAGACCACTGCATATCTGGGAAAATATGTAGATCATGCAGATTATGACAGAGATACGGAAGCAGGCTGCTTTTATGGTCTGATCAGAAATATGACGGTCTATGAGAAAAGCATTGCTCCATGGGAGGCGGTACAGCTGCAGAATGCGTGTCCTGTGGGACAGGTGAGCGAAGAAGGGTTTCTGGACAGAAATATTTTCCGGAAAGACAGACAGCGTCCAAAGTATCATCTGATCGCTCCGGGGAAATGGATGAACGAACCGCATGCTCCCTTATTTTTTGAAGGCTGGTACCATATTTTCTATCAGGCCAACACTCACGCTCCCTCCTGGAACAATATCCAGTGGGGCCACATGATCAGCCGGGATATGGTGCACTGGACGGACCTGCCGTTGGCGCTGGAGACGGAAAAGCCGCTGGATCCCGATGGGTGTTGGTCTGGCAGTGCGCTGGTGGACCGGCAGGGACAGCCCCGCATTTTTTATACTGCGGGAAATAATGAGAGATTTCCAAACCAAAGTGTGGCTATGGCGGCGGCGATCGTCGGGGAGGACAGACAACTCAGAACATGGATCAAGGAACCTTTTCCTGTTGTTGAGCAGACAATCGGATGGAAGGGGGAATTCCGGGATCCGTTTGTCTGGACGGAAAAGGATCATTATTTTATGCTCGTGGGAACCGGCGACGAGAACAATGGCGGAGGAAATGCGGTCCTTTATTCATCCGGAGATCTTTTTTCCTGGGAATGTCATGGTTTTCTCGCAGAATACGATTATGAGAAAAACCGGGAAGTGGGACACGTCTGGGAACTTCCGGTGCTGCTGCCGCTGAAAAATGAAAGCGGGGAAACTGCCTGCAGTATTTTATTATTCTGTGCCTGCCAGGTAGAGAAGGATGTGGTGGAAACTTACGGATTTCTCGGCAGATGGGATGCAGAACGCCGAAAATTTGAAAAATTTCATGAAAAGGCCCTACTGTTGGATCTTGGCAATGGCACATTTACAGGCCCCAGCGGTCTGGTGACACCGGATGGCCGCAGCGTGGTGTTTTCTATCGCTCAGGGAAAGAGAAAGAGGGATGAGGAATATCATGCGGGCTGGGCCCACAATGGCGGGCTCCCCATTGAACTGTTTCTCAGAAACGGTGAACTGCATCTGAGACCTGTGAGGGAGATCCTGAGTCTTCGGAGCAGGCAGATCATACACCTGACGGAAATCTCTATGGAGCAGGCCAATGACTACCTGGGAAGATTTGAGGGAAACTGTGTTTATCTGAAAGTTGTAGGAGACGCCGAACGGATCCTGCTAGAAACGGAGGATGGAGATCAGAAGAAAACCGTTTATTATGACAAAAGCAGATGCCGGTTGGGTGTATTGGACAAAGACGGAAAGGAAATCGGAAAGTACCGGGGAGCGGAAGATCAGGTCAGAATCGGAGAGGAACCGGTGAGTATGGAATATTTTCTGGATCAATCCATGATAGAAGTTTATCTGAATGAGAAGAAATCTGTTACAGTGAGAAATTATGGCAATGGCAGCGCCAGAAAAATAAGGCTGGCGGGAAACGTCGAAAAGATCAGAAAGCTGGAATTGTGGGAAATGGAACCTGCCTATGCGCTTGAAAAAGATCTGGAAGGGAGGGTAGAATATGAATAAACAGTGGTGGAAAAGCAGCGTGGTCTATCAGATTTATCCCAGAAGTTTTATGGACAGCAACGGAGATGGAATCGGTGATTTGAACGGGATCATTCAGAAACTGGATTATCTGAAAGAGTTGGGAGTGGATGTTCTTTGGATTTCTCCCATTTATAAATCGCCGAATGACGATAACGGATATGATATCTCCGATTATCAGGATATCATGGATGATTTTGGAACTATGGATGATTTTGACCGGCTTCTCGCAGAGGCACATGAGCGGAACCTTAAGATCATGATGGATCTGGTGGTCAATCATACCTCGGATGAACATCCCTGGTTTCAGGAGAGCAGAAAATCAAAAGATAATCCCTACCGGGATTTTTATATCTGGAGGGATCCTGTAAACGGCAGAGAGCCGAACAACTGGGGCGCCTGCTTTGGCGGTTCTGCCTGGGAACTGGATGAAAAGACAGGGATGTACTATCTGCACCTTTTCTCGAAAAAACAGCCGGATCTGAACTGGGAAAATGATCAGGTGCGCAGACGCATCTACGATATGATGAACTGGTGGTGTGAGAAAGGAATTGACGGATTTCGGATGGACGTTATCAGTCTGCTTTCAAAGGTGCAGACGTTTCCGGACGGGGAAAAGGGCGACGGACTCTATGGAAACAGTGATCCCTATGTGTGCAATGGTCCCAGGATTCATGAGTTTCTGCGGGAGATGAACCGGGAGGTTTTGTCAAAATATGATCTGATCACAGTGGGCGAGACCTCGGGCGTTACTGTAGAACAGGCGAAAAAATATGCGAACCTGGATGGATCGGAACTGAATATGGTTTTTCAGTTTGAGCACGCATTTTTGAACAATGGTCCTTACGGAAAGTGGACGGACAATCCTGTGCCTCTTCCGGAATTAAAAGAAGTGCTGAGTAAATGGCAGACACAGCTGGAAGGAAAAGCGTGGAACAGTCTTTATTGGGATAATCATGATCAACCCAGAGCGGTTTCGCGGTATGGGAACGATTCGCCCCAATACAGGGAAGTATCTGCCAAAATGCTTGCCACGTGTCTGCATATGATGCAGGGAACCCCTTATATTTATCAGGGGGAAGAGCTTGGGATGACCAATATTTATTTTAAAAGCATCGAGGAATATAGAGATATTGAGTGTATTGATAATTACTATGAACTGACGGGCTCCGGACTGATCAGCAAAGAGGATATGATCCGTTATCTCGGACTGCGGGGCCGGGACAATGCCAGGACTCCGATGCAGTGGGATGACACGGAAAATGCGGGATTTACTACTGGAACACCCTGGCTGAAGGTGAATCCAAACTATAAACAGATCAATGCTGCGGCGCAGATTCATGATGAAAATTCAGTTTTCAGCTATTATAAAAAATTGATCGCTCTCAGAAAACAGTATCCTATTATCATAGACGGTCATTACGATTTGCTCCTGCCGGAGGACGACAGAATTTTTGCTTATACAAGAACATTGGGAAGAGAAAAACTTCTCGTGATCTGCAACTTTTCCCAGGAAACTCTGGACTGCCCGCTGCGGCTTCCGGAAGATGGAAAGCTGTTGATCTCCAACTATGAAACACAGGAAGACGGTGTGCTGAAACCTTATGAGGCGATGGCAGTGTTGACGACAGAAGAGTAGAAGTTAAGCGGAGGATCTGATGAACGATAAGATTTTTTACCATGCGCCGGGTGCGAGAACCGGCGATGTGATTCCGAAATACATTGATGGGGAGTATCAGTTGTTCTATTTGAAAAACTGGAAAGATCCCAAGCTTCCGGGGACAGTTCACGGGTGGCACCGGATGCAGAGCAGCGATCTTCTTCATATGAGTGAGGAAACTCCGATCCATGTTATAGGAGGAACGGGGGATCTTATTTGCTGGCAGGGCCAATGGCATCTGTTTGCGTGTATTTTTCCAGAGGGAAAACAGTTTGTGACACATTATATCAGTAAGGACGGCAGCCTGGATCACTGGGAGTATATAGAGGAAGATACTTTCGGGCCGGATGGTGTGATCTATGACTGTTCTGACTGGAGGGATCCACGTATTGTTTACCGGGAAGAACTGGGCGAATTCTGGATGTTTCTGGCGGCCCGGGTGAAAGCAGGACACAGTCAGACGGGTTGTGTCGGGCTTTGCGTATCCAAGGATCTCAAAACATGGGAATACCGGGAGCCGGTGTATTATCCGGAACGCTTTAACGGTGCGTGTGAGTGTCCGGATGTTTTTCGAATGGGAGACTGGTATTACCTGATCTTTTCCAGTTATACGAATCTGTTTGGGAATTATTATGTAAAATGCCGTGTCGGAGAGAGACAATGGCAGATTCCCAAAAATCACCGTCTGGATGGACGGGCGTTTTATGCGGCAAAGACGGCCGGCACGGAGGACGTCAGATATCTGTTCGGATGGAATCCGACAAAAGAAGAGAATCTGTTCGGATTCTGGCCGAATGGGCTTTGTGCCAAAGACTATCGGACCTGGGACTGGGGAGGCAGTATGGTTATCCATCAGCTGGGACAGCAGCCGGATGGTGATCTGAAACTTGCACTGCCGAAGGCAAAGCGGGAGGCATTCACAGATCTTGTGGAAAACAGTTTCCTGCCGGTGACGGACGGCTGGCATCTGGAAGAGAACCGATACAGTGCGCAGACAAGCAACCGGCAGCAGATGATGCTGATGCAGCCGCTTCCCGAAAGTTTTTATATAAAAACAGAAATACAAATGGAGGATGCGTTTCAGGCTGGCGTGATCCTGCAGGCAGATCAGACCATGAAAGAAGGATATTATATCTACCTGGAACCCGAGAGAAAGCGTCTGGTCTATCGTTCCTGGCTGAGAATGTCGGAAGAAGGCGGAAAAACATTTCCATATGATGTGGAGCTTGAAGCGCCGGTCAGGATCGCCGGGGATGGACGATATGAGCTGGAGATCATAGCGGAAGGCAGTGCGGCAACTGCTTATGTAAATGGAGAAACAGCATTGAGCTTTCGGATGTATGATTACAGTCGGAGAAACCTGGGATTGTTTTCGTTCGGGAAAGCGGAGTTTAAAAACATTATTATGAAAAAAAGAAGTGAATAATCGTGTGAAAGGAAGAAATCAGATATGACAAGTCAGGCATTGAGAGAGGCACGTATCTATGAAGAGGTTGCCGAAAAATCAGTTTCAGCAGAGGAAAGACCGGAGTTTCATCTTTCGGCGCGCACAGGATGGATGAATGATCCCAATGGATTTTCCTGCTATGGCGGAAAATATCACATGTTTTATCAGTATCATCCTTATGATTCTCATTGGGGACCGATGCACTGGGGACATGCGGTGAGTGAAGATCTTCTGCACTGGGAATATCTGCCGGCCGCGCTGGCTCCGGATGAAACTTATGATAGAAACGGGTGCTTTTCCGGAAGCGCTGTTACACTCCCGGACGGGAGACAGATGTTGATGTATACCGGCGTACAGCAGCTACGGTTGGCAAACGGCGGGATCCGCGATATTCAGACACAATGTCTCGCCGTTGGCGATGGTGTCGATTATGAAAAATATGAAAACAATCCGGTGCTGGATGAGAAGGACCTGCCGGAAGGATGCAGTTCTGCAGATTTTCGGGATCCGAAGATGTGGCGGAAGGAAGATGGAACTTATTGCTGCGTTGTGGGAAACCGTCCGGCGGATGGGAGCGGACAGATCCTGCTGTTTACCAGTAAGGATGGTTTTTCCTGGGAGTTTAAAAAGGTACTGATCGCAAACAATAATCGTTTCGGTAAAATGTGGGAATGCCCAGACCTGTTTGAACTGGATGGCCGGATGGTGCTGCTCACCAGTCCGCAGGATATGCTTCCGCAGGGATTTGAGTACCATAATGGAAACGGAACCTTATGTCTGATCGGAGATTATGATGAGAAGACGGATACCTTTACTGAAGAACACGATCAGTCCATCGATTACGGTATTGATTTTTATGCCCCGCAGACGATACTTACACCGGATGGACGGCGGGTGATGATTGGTTGGATGCAGAACTGGGATACATGCAACTTCCGATCACGAAATGTGGCGTGGTTCGGCCAGATGAGTCTGCCCCGGGAACTTTTTATCAAAAACGGAAGACTGTATCAGAGACCGATAAAGGAACTGGAAAACATGAGACACAATAAGGTAGAATACCATGATATTTCTGTCTCCGGAACGGTCCGTCTGGAAGGGGTAAAGGGTCGGAGGATTGACATGGAGCTGACGCTTCGGCCCGAGGATCCGAGGAATCTTTATCAGAAATTTGCGGTTCGTTTTGCGCAGAATGACCAGTATCAGAGTTCGTTCAGCTTCCGTCCGCGGGAATCTGTTTTGAAGATCGACAGAAAATTTTCAGGCTCAAGGAGGGCGATCATACATCAGCGTCGCAGTCTTGTAAATAGTAAAGATGGCGAGCTGAAGATGAGAATTATTTTAGATCGTTTCAGTGTAGAAGCTTTCATAAATGATGGAGAGCAGGTGATGTCGGCGATCATTTATACAGATCAGGAGGCTGATGGCATTTCCTTTTTTGCCGACGGGACTGTAAAGATGGATGTTGTAAAATATGATCTCTGCTAGAAGACGCCAAGACGAAAGGTATTTCAACAGGATATGGTACCGTCGGGTTAAAATCTTACATATACTGATTCTGAAAAGACAGATGGCGGCGGTGAAATGAAAAAGCAGGATTCCTTGTACCGGAAGCTGGAAGAATTTGAATATGAAAGCTCTCACAGAGGCGGAAGGTTTTTCAAATTACAAAAATCGTTGAAGGAGCTGGAACAGCTTTTGAAGGGGACAGAAGGTAAGAAGAAAAAGAAGTAGAAAAGATTTTCGGGCCGGTATGTGGGTCAGATGCAACCCGGAGTATGCCTGAGGATTACAGGTGTGGATTCTCAGCATACTCCGGGGTTAATATCTATATCATGTATGATTAAAAAATTATGCATTTAAGATAAAAAATAATAAACCAGAAAATGTTTCATTGTAAAAAATAACAAAACGAAAAAAATAATAAAAAAAGTGTTGATTTTTTTCATTGTATCGCATATAATAATTCTTGCGTTACGATAAGGGATTGAAAAAATTAAAAATATGCGCCTTTAGCTCAGTTGGTAGAGCAGTAGACTCTTAATCTATTTGTCCAGGGTTCGAGTCCCTGAAGGCGCACTAAAAGCACTGTTTTTGCAGACCTGTGAGCTGCGGGGACAGTGTTTTTTTGTTTGCAAAGTGTTTTGTTTGTAAAGCGAAATGATGTCGGGCTCAAAAGATATTTTGATTCCCGAAAATGCTCCGGATCGTTCCGCGTTTTATGCCTCTGCGATCCTGAAAACATTCAAAATCCGCCGCGGTCGATGCAGACGAAAGCTGTTCTGCGCTGACTGCGGCGGTATTGCTTTCCGGTCACGTTTTTGTTGCTTTCTGTACGTTTTCTATATACCGCGGGGCGGTCTCTGAATCCGCGCAGTCTCAGTCGTGTCTCTCATTCTTGCTGTCATATGTCTCGCAGAATCTTGCGGCAAAGGCCGGCTCTTCCCCGTGTGCATAAAGATGGGAGACATCGCCGTAAGAGCGCATGCGGAACAGAGCGATCCCTTCACGCCGTTCCTCTGTGACCACAGAAGTTACGGAGCTTGGAGCGGCTACGAATTGATGCCACAGGATCATCGGCGAGATGTGCAGAAGATGGCTGAGGAGCACACAGCCGAGGCCAAAATGACAGAAGAACGCCAGTTTCTCCCGGTTGGCACATTGCGCCCGGTAATAGTTTCCTTCCCGGATGTAGCCGTGTTCCGCAAGTATTCTGTCGAAATTTTCCGTTACGTGGTCGTATTCCGCTTTCATGTTTTCAGACTGAAAGACCGGGGCTTTCCACCAGCTGTCGTAGTCGTAGAATCCGGGTTCCTTCGTCCAGTCTTCGGGGAGCCAGTCCCAGGCGATCATTTTGCGGTCCTGCACATCCGGGCGGTGAATCGGCACATCAAATTCTTTCAGCCACGGACAGATCACCGCTTCCCGGTTCAGTTTTTTCAGGGTGCAGGAGGCGGTGTCCCTGGCTCTCCCGAGAGGAGATACATAAAAATCTTTGATGTTCATTTTTACAAGCTTTTCCGAGAGGTATTCCGCCTCCCGCCATCCCTTTTCCGTAAGGGAGTCTTTTTCATAGTCGGGGTCGCCGTGCCGTATGATCAGTAATTCCATGATTTTATTCCTTTTCTTCATATGCTTTATATTATGAGCTGTCCGGCAAATGGGCATGAGACACGGATTGCTCCGCACTTCGTGCTCCCGCAATCCTGAAA
>ERZ1090862.1073-NODE-1075-length-12242-cov-9.707885_pt1 | contig 12242 bp, 9 predicted proteins | sample MGYA00478481_ERZ1090862 | MGnify/ENA primary metagenome ERZ1090862 (study PRJEB33644, sample SAMEA5815745) | chicken gut metagenome | biome: Chicken; feature: Gastrointestinal Tract; material: Caecum | place: Ireland | collected 2019-01-01 | study: A study of the... | reverse complement strand
GGTGGAATGGAACGGCGACATCCCCCCCCCCGGGGTGCTGTGCGACCCCGCCCGCCTGGGGCAGATCCTCAACAACCTGGTCTCCAACTCCCTCAAATACAGCGAACCCGGCGCCCGGGTCACCGTCACCCTGCGGGAAGTCAACCACCAGAACGGCCACGGCAAGTACCAGCTGGTGGTGGAGGATACCGGCATCGGCATGTCGGAGGAGTTCCAGCAGCATCTGTTCGAGCCCTTCTCCCGGGAGCAGCAGACCTTTGCCTCCCGCAAGGTCACCGGCACCGGGCTGGGCATGCCCATTGTCAAGGCGCTGGTCCAGCAGATGAGCGGCGAACTGACGGTGCGCAGCGCCCTGGGCCGGGGCACCACCGTAACCATCACCCTGCCGCTGCAGACCAGCGACCAGGGCCTTGCCCGCCCGGACAAGCAGCAGACCCTGCCCCAGCAGGACGTTCTGCAGGGGCGCACCGTCCTGCTGGCCGAGGACAATGAGATCAACATGGAGGTGGCCGGCGAGTGCCTGGGCATGATGGGCGCCCGGGTGCTGCCTGCCTGGAACGGCCGGGAGGCGGTGGAGTGCTTCAGCCGCAGCGCCATCGGGGAGATCGACGTGGTGCTGATGGATATGCAGATGCCCGAACTGGACGGCTGCGGTGCGGCCGAGGCCATCCGCGCCCTGGACCGGCCGGACGCGGCCACCGTGCCCATCGTGGCGGTGACCGCCAACGTCTTTGCCGAGGACATCGCCCGCACCACGGCGGCCGGCATGAACGGCCACATCGCCAAGCCCATCGACTTCAAGGAACTGCAGGAGGTGCTGCGCGGGCTGCTGCACTGACCCCGGCCGGGGCCGGTATTGACAAGGCGGGATGCCGCTTGGTATTATTATAAATGCGCCCCCGGGCCCTGGGGGCGGGCCTGCCGCCCGCCGCCGCCCGACCGGCGCCTGCCCCCTGTGCAGCCTGTGGCGGGGCAGCCATCCGCCGGCTGGCCCGGCGGGAATGTGCGGAAAGAGAAAGGTCTTGAAACAAAGATGAGCTTTACCTACCTGAAAAAACTGCCGACCCCGGCCGAGATCCGGGCGCGGTACCCCCTTTCGGAACACGGCCGGGCGGTCAAGGCGGCCCGGGACGCCGAGATCACCGCGGCGATCACCGGCCGGTCGGACAAGTTCCTGGTGGTCATCGGCCCCTGCTCGGCCGACAATGAGGACGCCGTCTGCGAATATGTCAGCCGCCTGGCCCGCGTGCAGGAGAAGGTGGCGGACAAGCTGGTGCTGGTACCCCGCATCTACACCTACAAGCCCCGCACCAACGGCGACGGGTACAAGGGCATCGCCTACCAGCCCAACCCCGAGGAACGCCCCGACCTGGAGACCGGCCTGATCACGGTGCGGCGGATGCTCATGCGCGCCATCGAGGAATTCGGCATGGCCCCGGCCGACGAGATGCTCTACCCCGAAAACTGGGGCTATGTGGAGGATCTTTTGAGCTATGTGGCCATCGGCGCCCGCAGTGTCGAGGACCAGCACCACCGCCAGACCGCCAGCGGCTTTGATGTGGCCACCGGCATGAAGAACCCCACCAGCGGCGACTTCTCGGTCATGCTCAACTCCATCTATGCGGCCCAGCACCCCCAGCACTACGCCTACGCCGGCAGCGAGGTGGAAACCAGCGGCAACCCGCTGGCCCATGCGATCCTGCGCGGCGGGGTCAACAAGCGGGGTGTCTCCCAGCCCAACTATCACTATGAGGACATCATGCGGCTGCTGGAACTGTACAACAAGATGGACCTGCAGAACCCGGCGGTCATCGTGGACGCCAACCACTCCAACTCGGACAAGCAGTACCACGAGCAGATCCGCATTGTCAAGGAAGTCATGCACAACCGCCAGCTTTCCCCCGAGATCCGCACCCTGGTCAAGGGCGTCATGGTGGAAAGCTACCTGGAACCCGGCCGCCAGGCCATCGGGGAACACATCTACGGCAAGTCCATTACCGACCCCTGCCTGGGCTGGGACGACTCCGAACAGCTGATCTACACCATCGCCGAAATGTGCTGACCCCGCCGCGGGACCTCCCGCCGCATCCAACCTGCAAAAACGGACGCACGCCGGAAAGGCGTGCGTCCGTTTTCCGTTTCTCTCAATCGAAAAATGTACAGCAGAAAAGTTCCTGGCGGCCGGGTTTACAGCGGCCAGTCGTATTTCTGCTTGTCGGCCACGTCGATCTCGGCGCCGATCTGCACCTCAACGGCCTGCAGCGGGCTGTCGGCGATCAGGGTATGGCGCACGCCGGCGGGCATCGCCACCACGTCGCCGGGGTGGACCGGGCGCTCCACCCCGTCAATGACGGTGCGCCCCAGCCCGGACACGATGGTCCATACCTCGTCCCGGTGTTCGTGGCTGTGGTAGGTCAGCCGGTGTCCGCTGTTCAGCGCGATCCGGATGGTGGTGGCCTCGGGCTGCACATCCAGCACCGTGAAGGACCCCCAGCTCTTTTCCGCAAACCGGGCTTCGCCCTCCACCTGTTCCACATAGGGCTTGATATGGCTGGACCGCCCCTTGTCGCTGACCAGGATGCCGTCGCTGGACGCCGCCACCACCATGTTCTGCAGCCCCATGCAGATGATGGGGATGTTCAGCTGGTTGATGACGTTGGAGTTGCGGCAGGTCTCGTCCATCTGCACCTTGCCGATGGTCGGGTCGGACATCACCTCGCAGAAGGTGTTCCAGGTCCCCACGTCCTTCCACTCGCCGGCGTAGCGCATCACCGCGATGTCGGGTTCCTTTTCGGCCACAGCGTAGTCGAAGCTGATCCGCTTCTGCAGCGCGTAGTTGGCCTGCAGGTCGGCAAAATGGCGGAAGTCCAGCTGCTTGTGGGCGGCTTTGAGCAGGTAGCCCAGCTGGAAGGCAAACACCCCGCCGTTCCACAGCGCACCGCGGGCGATGTAGCCGGCGGCGGTCTGCTCGTCAGGCTTTTCCTTGAAGCTCACCACCCGGCTCACCGGGTCCTTGGACGCCGGGATGATGTACCCGAACTTGGCGCTGGGGTAGGTGGGTTCAATGCCCATCAGGGTCAGGTGGGCGGCGTTCGGGTTGCCGGGGCCGGCCAGTTCGGCCATGCGGCGCACCGCCGCAAAGTAGCTGTCGTCCACATAGGGGTCCACCGGGCAGACCACCACCGGCTCCCGGGGGCCCACCCCCTTCACGTCGGCCAGGTAGGCGCAGGCCAGCACAATGGCCGGGAAGGTGTCCCGCCGGCAGGGTTCCACGCAGACGCTCACCTTGTCGCCCAGCTGGTTCTTGATGGTGCTGACCTGCCGCTTGCCGGTGGCCACCACAATGTTGGCCTGGGGGTCGGCGGCCATGATCTGCCGGTAGACCCGCTGCACCATGCTCTCATGTTCGCCGCGGTCGTTTTTCAGCAGCGGCACGAACTGTTTGGACCGGATGTTGTTGGACAGCGGCCACAGCCGCTGCCCGCTGCCGCCCGAAAGTAAAATCAGGTTCACGGTGGGCTCCTTTCTGCCGTTTCAGCGCTCGGCCCGCATGGGGTTGTTCAAAAAGTCCTGGTAGGTCAGCCGGATGCCCTCCTCCAGCTCGGTCTTGTAGGTCCAGCCCAGGGCGGCGGCCTTGCTCACGTCCAGCAGCTTGCGGGGGGTGCCGTTGGGCTTGGTGGGGTCCCAGCGGATCTCGCCGGTGTAGCCCACCACCTTCGCCACCAGCTCGGTCAGCTCCCTGATGGTCAGCTCCTTGCCGGTGCCGGCGTTGACCGTCTCGTTGCCGGAATAGTGGTTCATCAAAAACACGCAAAGGTTGGCCAGGTCGTCCACATACAGGAACTCCCGCAGCGGGCTGCCGTCGCCCCAGCAGGTCACAAAGGGCAGGTTCTGCTCCTTCGCCTCATGGAACCGGCGGATCAGCGCCGGCAGCACATGGCTGTGGGTGGGGTGGTAGTTGTCGTTGGGGCCGTAGAGGTTGGTGGGCATCACGCTGATATAGTCGGTGCCGTACTGGCGGTTCAGGTACTCGCAGTATTTCAGCCCCGAGATCTTGGCCAGGGCGTAGGCTTCGTTGGTCTTTTCCAGCGCCGAGGTCAGCAGGCAGCTCTCCTTCATCGGCTGGGGGGCCATGCGGGGGTAGATGCAGGAGGAGCCCAGGAACTCCAGCTTTTTGCAGCCGTTCTGCCAGGCCGCGTGGATGACGTTCATCTCCAGGATCATGTTGTCATACATGAAGTCGGCCAGCGCTTCGCTGTTGGCCTCGATACCGCCCACCTTCGCCGCGGCCAGAAAGACATACTCGGGCTTTTCCTCGGCAAAAAAGCGTTCCACCGCCTCCTGCCGGCACAGGTCCAGCTCCTTGTGGGTACGGGTGATGATGTTCGTGTACCCCTGGCGTTGAAGCTCCCGCAGGATGGCCGAGCCCACCATGCCCCGGTGGCCGGCCACATAAATCTTGGCATTTTTTTCCATCATAACGAAAAAACCTTCTCTCGTTCCATTCAAAATCCGGCAGTCGGCCGCTTATTTCACAACGCCTTTTTCCAGGTATTCTTCCAGGTTGCAGCGGATGCGTTCCTCGGCGCGCTCCACCGCCACCTTCTGCATGTCGTGCTCCACCATGATCCGCACCAGTTCCTCAAAGCTGGTCTTGGTGGGGTTCCAGCCCAGCTGGGTGCGGGCCTTGGTGGGGTCGCCCCACAGGTTCACCACATCGGTGGGGCGGTAGAAATCGGGGCTGACCTCCACCAGCACCCGGCCGGTGGCCTTGTCGATGCCCTTTTCCTCCAGCCCTTCGCCCTCGAATTCCAGCTCGATGCCCGCATAGTGGAAGGCCAGCCGGCAGAAATCCCGCACGCTGTGCTGCACGCCGGTGGCGATGACAAAATCCTCCGGTTCCTTGTTCTGCAGGATCAGCCACATGCACTCCACATAATCCTTGGCATAGCCCCAGTCCCGCAGGCTGGACAGGTTGCCCAGGTACAGCTTGTCCTGTTTGCCCTGCTGGATGCGGGCGGCGGCCAGCGTGATCTTGCGGGTCACGAAGGTTTCGCCCCGCCGTTCGGACTCGTGGTTGAACAGGATGCCCGAGCAGGCGAACATGCCGTAGGCTTCCCGGTATTCCTTGGTGATCCAGAACCCGTACTGCTTGGCCACCGCGTAGGGGCTGTAGGGGTGGAAGGGGGTGTTCTCGTTCTGGGGCACCTCCTCCACCTTGCCGTACAGTTCGCTGGTGGATGCCTGGTAGATGCGGCAGGTCTTGGCCAGGCCGCACAGCCGCACGGCCTCCAGCACCCGCAGCACGCCGGTGGCGTCCACGTCGGCGGTGAACTCGGGCACATCGAAGCTGACCTGCACATGGCTCTGGGCGGCCAGGTTGTAGATCTCGTCCGGCCGCACGCTGCCGATGACCGAGAGCAGGCTCATCGAATCGCCCATGTCGCCGTAGTGCAGGTGGAAGCGGGGGTCGCCCTCCAGATGGGCGATCCGCTCCCGGTAATCCACCGAGGAACGGCGGATGATGCCGTGAACGTCGTAGCCTTTTTCCAGCAGGAACTCGGCCAGATAACTGCCGTCCTGGCCGGTGATGCCGGTGATCAGTGCTTTTTTCATTCGGGAACTCCTTTTGCGTTTTTTACGGTTTTCGCCGCCGCCCGGCGGGCCGGGGGCGGGGTCATGCACATTCTTGCAAAGCGGCGGACGGCTGCCGTTTGGCGGCAGGGCCCTTGAAAATGGCCGCTAATTCAGTATAATGGTTTTGTCGGAAAGTTACAAGGCATGATGTTGCCGCAGTTTTTGCACGATCTTGCTATGGAGGTGCCCCATGCCCCAGTCCAGCCAGTTCCCCGCCTGCTACCACCCGTCCAGCGTGCGGGTCATCCTGACGCCCAGCCCCTTCGCCCGGGAGAACCTGTTCTACCTGCAGGAAGCCGGGCACATCCGCCTGGTGCAGAGCCACGCGGGCACCCAGCGCAGCAGCCTGGACAGCTTTTTGATCGTGCAGGTGGCGGCGGGCAGCGGCAGCCTGCAGTACGGCGGCCGCAGCTGGCCGCTGCAGGCGGGGCAGTGCTTCTGGGGGGACTGCCGGTGCCCCCACGGCTACCGCAGCGCCCCCGACGATCCCTGGGAGCTGCGCTGGGTCCATTTCAACGGCCGCAGCGCCCCGGCCTTCTACCGCCGGTTCGGCTCGGCTGAACCGGTCTTCACCCCCGCCGACGCCGGCGCCGTGGCCCGACGGCTGGACGCGGTGCTGGACCTGGCCCGCCGCTGGGACGCCACCGCCGAGCTGGAAGCCTCCGCCGAGGTGGCGGGGCTGCTGGCCTCGGTGCTGGCCGGCCGGGCCCGGGGCGCCGCCCCGGCCGGCCCCGCCGCCCGGCTGGAACAGGTACGCACCTACCTGCTGGAACACTGCACCGAGCCGCTGACGCTGGACGAGCTGGCCGCCCGGTTCTATGTGAGCAAATACTACCTGGCCCGCAGCTTTAAGCAGCGCTACGGCGAGACCATCGTGGGCTGCCTGCACGCGGCCCGCATCGACCGGGCCAAGCAGATGCTGCGCTACACCGACCTGACCCTGGGCCAGATCGCCGCGGCCTGCGGTTTCCGGGAGCAGGCCTACTTCACCCGCCGCTTCCGGGCGGCTGAAGGCCAGACCGCCACCGACTACCGCCGGGCCTGGCGGGGGCGGCAGGGATAGAAAAAATAAAAAATTCACAATTTGTTCAGAAAGGCGGTGCCCCAAATCCGGCGTTTTACGCTATAATAATAAAAAGTATGCCCGTTTTTTGAAAGAATTGTGCAAACGGGCCAAATGTTGCGTGCTACGCAAGGAGGAACGAACATGCGCACCATCACTCAACTGACCGAAGCTCTGTTCGCCAAAGACGGCGACGCCCCCGTCAAGGTCGCCCTGCCCCATACCTGGAACGCCCAGGACGGCCAGGACGGCGAGGATGACGGCTCCTATTGGCGCGGCATGGGCAGCTACCATCTGGACCTGCCCGCTCCCATCCCCGGCACCCGCCAGTACATCGAATTCCAGGGCGCCAACCATGTGGCCACCGTCTACTGCAACGGCCGGGAGATCGGCACCCACCGGGGCGGCTTCTCCACCTTCCGCTATGATCTGACCGAGGCCATGACCGAGAAGGAGAACATCCTGACGGTGGAGGTCACCAACGCCCCCTCGGACGTTTACCCCCAGATGGCCGACTTCACCTTCTTCGGCGGTCTGTACCGGCCGGTGCGGCTCATCCAGGTGCCCGCCGCCCACTTTGACCTGCTCAAGACCGGCACCACCGGCCTCTTCATCACCCCGCATGCGGCCGGCCTGGTGCGGGTGGACGCTTTCCCGGTGAACGCCGAGGGCTGCACGGTCCGGGTGGATCTGTGCGACGCTTCGGGCGCCGTGGTGGCCACCGGCACCGCCCCGGCCGAAGCCCACACCGTCCTCAAACTCCAGGTGGCGGACCCCCATCTGTGGAACGGCCGCATCGACCCCTACCTGTACACCGCCAAGGCCACCCTGCTGGACGGCGGCGACGAGATGGACGAAGTCACCGCCACCTTCGGTTTCCGCAGCTTCCATGTGGACTCCAACCAGGGCTTCTTCCTCAACGGCAAGTCCTACCCGCTGCACGGCGTCGCCCGCCATCAGGACCGGCTGGACATGGGCTGGGCCATCACCCCGAAGGAACACGCCGAAGACATCGCCCTCATCCAGGAAGTGGGCGCCAACACCATCCGGCTGGCCCACTACCAGCATGACCAGGTGTTCTACGACCTGTGCGACCAGACCGGTATGGTCATCTGGGCCGAGATCCCCTTCATCAGCCGGTTCAACCCCAGCCAGGCCGCCCACGACAACACCATCAGCCAGATGACCGAGCTGATCGCCCAGAACTACAACCACCCCTCCATCTGCTTCTGGGGCATCTCCAACGAGATCACCATTGGCGGCGAGACCGAACCCCTCTACCAGAACCTGTGCGAACTCAACGCCCTGTGCAAGCGCCTGGACCCCAGCCGCCTGACCACCATGGCCGAGCTCACCATGGTCCCGATGGATTCCGAACATGTCTACATCACCGATGTGCTCAGCTACAACCACTACTACGGCTGGTACATGGGCGATGTGTCCGAAAACGGCCCCTGGCTGGATGAGTTCCACAAAAAGAACCCCGACCGCCCGGTGGGCATTTCGGAATACGGCGCCGAGTGCATCCTGAGCTGGCACAGCGCCAAGCCGGAAAACCACGACTATACCGAGGAATACCAGGCCTACTACCACCACGAGATGCTCAAGACCTTCGCCCAGCGGCCCTACATCTGGTCCACCCATGTGTGGAACATGTTCGACTTTGCCGCCGACGCCCGGGACGAGGGCGGCTGCAAGGGCCGCAACAACAAGGGCCTTGTGACCTATGACCGCAAGATCAAGAAGGACGCCTTCTACGTCTACAAAGCCTACTGGACCACCGAGCCGATGGTGCATGTGTCCGGCCGCCGCTTTACCGACCGCGCCCCCGGCGAGCGGACCGTCACCGTCTACACCAACCTGCCCGAAGTGACCCTGCTGCTCAACGGCGAGGTGGTGGGCACCCAGCCGGCCGTGGACCATGCCGCGGTCTTTGCCGAACTGCCGCTGCAGGACGGCGCCAACACCATCACCGCCCGCGCCGGCGATGTGGAGGATACCATCACCCTCAACGGCGTGGCCGAATCCAACCCCGCCTATGTGCTGCCCAAGGACGACACCAAGGCCGGCAACTGGTTCGTGCCCGAAGGGGAGGACGCCCCCGGCGAGCTGGAATTCATCGAAGGCCACTTCTCCATCAACGACAAGATCGGCGACATCCTGGCCCATCCGGTGGCCGGCAAGATCCTGTCCGAGATGTTTGACCGGGCCGGCGTCGGTACCGGCATGATGGGGATGCTCTCCGGCTTCACGCTGGCCAACATGCTCAAGATGGCCGGCAAGAACATGCCCGCCTCGGTGCCCTTCGCACTGAATGACAAACTGAACAAGATCGCCAAATAATCCGAACTGTATAGCGGAAGGCGATCAGCAAGCCGGCCCGGGTCAGCCCGGGCCGGCTTTGTTATGCGGATGTTGTGTGGATGTTGTGCGGCCGCTGTGCGGATGTTGTGCGGAAAAACAGGGGAGCGGGCGGCGGCCTTTTTGTCCATCGCGGATCGTTCAAAAGAAGCCGGCTTCGTCAGGATTTCGCCGCAAAAGCATCGAAACGCCGGCTTTTGCCAAGATTTCACAAATTGTTCATGAAATATTTACAATCTTCATCTGAACTCCACCCGATCTCCACCTGAACTCCACCTTCGCAGTGTACAATAAAGGCAGATCCCTGTGTCCTTTGCCGGGGCGCCTGCAGAGGGGCTCCCGGCCGGCGGAAGACCCTGCCGACAGGGCGCGCGCCGCGGCCCCATGGAAAAGAGGACGCGAGCGGATTACGCCCGCCAGCGGGCCGACTTCTCGGCCCCCGAACTGGAACGCGGGCTGAACGTTTACCGGAATGCGACCGACCTGCACTACGACAATGACGAACTGCCCGGCGCGGCCGACATCCGGGACGGCAAGGCTTTGTGGATCTCCCCGGTCTTTCCCCCCCACCGGCGTTCTGATCGGGGCCGGGCTGATCAACACCTTCGACGAGCTGGTCATGATGCCGCTCCGGGATCTGGAAGGCGGCATCCGGGCCAAGATCACCCTCTCGGTGGCCGTGAGCAACAGCAGCCCCAACCTTTCCGAATAGCGGGGGGCTGTCCTGCGCCGGCCTGCTACCGTCCCTCGCCGGACCGCCGTTTGTCCCGGACCTTGGCTGCGCCCAGCGCCCGGGGCGCGGCGGTCTTTTCGTCGGGGTGCAGCAGTTTGGCCCGCAGCACGGCGCCCTCGCCAAAGCGGGCCCGCAGCGCGTCGGCGGCCCGGTCCAGCTTTTCCTGCTTGTCCCGGCGGGTGGGGTCGCTGAACAGATCCAGCTGTTCAAAATTGTCGGTGCCGGTGCGCTCGGCCGTCACCCCCACCAGCCGCACCGGGCGGCCGGGCCAGGCCTGGCGCAGCAGCTGCCGGGCAATGCGGTACAGCGCGTCGGTGGAGTTGGTGGGGTTGTCCAGCGTGACCTGGTGGCTTTTGCGGCGGAAGGCGTTGTCCACCAGCTGCACCGACACCACCCGGGCGGTCCGGCCGTCCATCCGCAGCCGGCTCCCCACCGACTCGCACAGCGCCAGCAGCGTGGCGTCGGCCTCCGCCGGGGCGGTCAGGTCGCCGGGGGTGGTCACGCTGTTGCCGTAGGTGCTGTCCCGGGCGTGCTGTTTGGTCACCGGGTCGCTCTCCCGCCCGTTGGCGTAGTTCCAGAAAGTGTCCCCCCGGGCGCCGAACACCTCCACCAGCCGGCCCCGGTCGGCGGCGGCCAACTCCCCGATGGTGCAGATCCCCATGCCGTTCAGCCGCCGGGCCGCGCTGGGCCCCACCCCGAACAGCGCCTGCACCGGCAGCGGCCAAAGTCGGGCGGGCACATCCTCCGGCGGCAGCAGGTGCACCTTGTCCGGCTTTTCAAAGTCGCTGGCCATCTTGGCCAGCAGCCGGTTGGGGGCCACCCCGATGTTCACGGTGAAGCCCAGTTCCTCCCGCACCCGGTTGCGGATGGCGTGGGCGGTGTCCACCACCGGGCCGAACAGCGCCTCGGTGCCGGTCATGTCCAGAAACGCCTCGTCGATGCTGTACTGCTCGATGTCGGGGGAATAGTCGCTCAAAATGCGGATCAGCGCCTTGGAATTCTGCACATACCAGTCGAAATCCGGCGCCACCACCGTCAGGCCGGGGCACTTGGCCCGGGCGGCGAACAGCGATTCGCCGGTGCGCACCCCGAACCGCTTGGCGGGCAGGCTCTTGGCCAGCACCACGCCGTGGCGCTTTTCCTCGTCGCCGCCCACCGCCGAAGGGATGCTGCGCAGATCCACCGCGCTGCCCTCCCGCAGTGCCTTGAGGGCCGACCAGGACAAAAACGCCGAGTTCACATCCACATGAAAATACACCCTGGCCATGGCGCGTTCCCTCCCTTTTTGGCTGTTGTATGCGATAATTTCAGTATACCACACCGCAAAACCCCTTGCAATCGACCGGCGGGGCGAGTATACTGGTCTTGCGGGCAGGGCCCGCAAATAAATGCGCTGTACCTTGCAGAAAGGACGGCAGCAGGAGGAAAATCGAATATGGAACGCAAACCGAACGCACGCACCCGCCGCCTGACCCAGCTGGCATTGCTGCTGGCGCTGGTGCTCATCATGTCCTACACCCCGCTGGGGTATCTGCCGGTGGGGCCGCTGGTGCTCAGCCTGCTCACCATCCCGGTGGCGGTGGGGGCCATCGTCATGGGGCCGGCATCGGGGGCCATCCTGGGCGGGGCCTTCGGGCTGACCAGCTTCTTCAACGCCGTGCGCGGCGGGGGCGGCATGACCAGCATCTTCTTCACCCTCAACCCGCTGGGCACCTTCCTGCTCTGCTTCGGCGCCCGGCTGGCCATGGGCTGGCTGTGCGGCCTGGTCTACCGGGCGGCCCGGCGGCTGTGGCCCCAGCGCCGGCGCCTGTGCTGTGCCATCGGCGGTCTGGCGGCCCCGCTGCTCAACACCCTGTTGTTCATGGGGCTGCTGGTGCTCCTGTTCTACCAAACCGACTATGTCCAGGGCCTTGTGGCCGAGATGGGCGCCGCCAACCCCTTCGTCTTCGTGGTGGGGATGGTGGGCATCCAGGGCCTGGTGGAAGCGCTGCTGGGCTGCCTGGTGGGCGCCGCCGTCACCGCCCCGCTGCTGCGGGTGGTGGAACGCTGACGGCCGGTCTGCGCCCTTGACCGCGCCGGGCCGGCTTTTTCGCCCTTGTGCGGAACGCCCCGACCGATGCAAAGCCGAAATAAACAAAAAACGCTGAAACTGGTCGTTTCAGCGTTTTTTGCTTGGTGCCGGCAAGATGGCTGATTGGGCAGAAAAAGTGCTGCGAAAAACATGATTCCCTGTACATGTCCTGCCGTGATGGATTGTTGCCGGCGCTCGGATGCGGTACAAACAAGAGAGCGGAAACTTTTACTGTTCGACCAGGACTATAGAATCTGGGCTCACAGCTGACTCTGCAGGCGGCTCAGTGGGGGCAGCTGGCTCTGGGGGAAGAACTGGCGTCGGTTCTGGGGCTGTCTCTTATACACATCTGACGCTGCCGACGATAAGGCTCGTGT
>ERZ1090862.1072-NODE-1074-length-12251-cov-6.575599_pt1 | contig 12251 bp, 10 predicted proteins | sample MGYA00478481_ERZ1090862 | MGnify/ENA primary metagenome ERZ1090862 (study PRJEB33644, sample SAMEA5815745) | chicken gut metagenome | biome: Chicken; feature: Gastrointestinal Tract; material: Caecum | place: Ireland | collected 2019-01-01 | study: A study of... | reverse complement strand
ATATATAGGATAACATATTCTGTTTTTTCTGTAAAATGAAAATTTTCAAAAATATTTGCGGACGAAAGCCGCGCGGAGCGGCGGGCATGTCTTATTATTGGGGGTTTTTGTTTGCGGCGCGGAGGTGTTTTTTAACGGTTGTGGTTTGTTTTTTCATTTGTTTCGGGTCTTCTTCATGGATTTCTCCGCGGTAGCGGGCTCGCAGGTAGATTTCTCGCATTTGCCGGAGGGGATCGTTTTGCGGACGATCGGAAAGATCGGTTCCGGGGGCGGTTTGTTCGAGGGTTTTTTCGGCCAGCTGCAGGGTGGTGTCTGAGGGCAGATGGACACCGCCCTGGCGTATGAAAAGTTTCAGGTAGCTTCTGTATTGTTCGCGGATGCGCTGGATCGGTGTGTTTCCGAGGATTTTTCCGGTCTTCTGTGCCTCCGGCGGCGGGGTGTGATCGATCTTCTCGATCCGTGCGGAGGATTCTTCTTCCGGAGAATCCCGCATGAGCAGCCAGCGGAAAAAGACAATGGCGATCACGATCAGCGCCAGAATTCCTATGACAAGGAAGACTGCCTGCCATCCTGTGTTTTCGGCCCCTGTGGTTGAGACGGTTTCCGCCAGCGCTTCTCCCTGTCCGGTGAATTGCTGCATGATCTGACTGACATCCTGGGGTTCCCGGTGGCCCAGTGACAGAAGATACCGGAAAATCTGAAAAATCCATGTCAGGATAACGGAAACCGCGACAAAGATCATGGTCAGAACCGGAACCAGCAGATGATTCCAGACTGTGGAGATGACAGTTTTGAGGATCTGCAGCACGCTGTCACGGCTCAGGGCCCAGGCTGCCGCGATCAGAAGACCGGCATAGAGCAGGCTGCGCAGCTGGTATTCCCGGCGAAGACAGACCTCCGGTCCGTGGCGCAGGGAACGGAGCAGCAGAACCGATCCCACTGCCGTCAATAAAGCCGCCGGCACCGTGGCTTCCAGCAGACCGACAGCGCCGAAGATCGTCAGGGCAAGAGCAAAGACCGCATACGCTTTCCAGAAGGCAGAAAACATGTCCATCTGGCGATAACGGGACAGGGTGAAATCCTTCCGGTAAACGACAACAGCCAGATACGCCAGCGGAAGCAGAAAGCAGATCCTGTCCGCGGGAGAGATCCCCGGCACGATCAGCCAGAGGAGTGCGGGCAGAAGGCCGAGATACCGGCAGAGAGTTCCAGCTTTTCCCGTTTCTTCACGGCGCAGCTTTGCCAGCCGTTCACAAAGGATATAGCATACAGACAGCAGCAGCGCCGGCAGAACCGTTCCGTTCCCGCCGAAATACGCGGCCACCGCGCCCGCAAACGAATAATAAAACGATAGTTCCACGATCATACGATAGAACGCCATCAATACCATCGGTTTTCCTCCTTCCACAGTTCCGTCACGATATCTCCAGGAACAGAAAGCGGCCGTTCAGCCGACTGAACGGTCACAGCAGAAATGGCGGGCGCACAGGATCTGGACATTATCTCCGGATTCTTTTCTCCACCGGTCGAGTTCCGCCGCATTTTCCGCGGGGCGCTCCAGGCCTTCTCCGGGTGTGATCACCAGAAGTCCGCGGTTCCTGCCGTTCTTCAGCGCCAACTCACCGAGCATCCGGCAAAACGGCCTGGACACCTCGTCCATCCCTCTGCCCAGACATTCCAGCACGCTTCGAAAATGCATTTCTCCCAGCCCCTCTGCAACACTCGCGCCGTTTCTGCTTCCTCCTGCCTGAGAGGCATTGGTGGCGAAGTCGTATTTGATCTGCCGGTCCTCCAGCACAGCGCACACTGTGCGGGCGATGGAGAAAGCCTCCTCCGTCCATTCCGTATCCTCACGGGTCTCCATGTTGAGCAGTACTGTCACCGCCGGCTCCACCGTGTGATCGTACTGGTGGACCATCCAGGTCCCGAGACGCGCACTCTGTTTCCACGCGATCATTTTCATCGGCTCCCGGCCTGTGTATTCCCGGCACCCGGCCGTAAGGATCGGATCTTCATACAGAAAACGGCGCACCGAATAATCACCGAGGAAGCTGCCCAGCGCCTGTTCCAGCGACGGCAGAGAATATTCCGGCGGAGCGACCACCACCTCGCGGAACTGCCGGAACTCTCTCTGTCTTTCCTTCATTCCCAGGAAATCTCCGCCCAGAAGCGCCGGATGGCGCAGCACATATCTCCCTCTCCGGGAGATGGCTACCGGTATATGAAACCGCACTTCCTGCCACGGGCGCAGACTGTAAGACCGGACGACTCTCGGCCCGTTCAGCGGCGCCGTCTCCTCTTCCGGCGGCGCGGGCTGTTCCGCTCTGCGCTCTTCTCTGCCATTCTTCTCTTTTTTCTCTTTTTTCCCCGATCTTTCTTCCAGATGAAATTCCCGGGGCAGTCTCATCTCCACCTTCACAAAGGGAAGATACCGACGGCTCTGGTTGTGTACTGCCAGGATGACGGAAAAAAACTCTCCCGGATCCACAACCGTCCGTTCCACCCAGTAATCTTCATGGATCGATTCCAGACAACGGCGCAGCGCCCATTTTTGCACCGCCAGGATCAGAAGGATCAGAAAAAGAATAAAAAAGAACGTCATGTGGTTTCCAGCGGAACCGGGATTTCCTCGATCATCTGATTCAGACGGCGGGAAAAGTCCGCAGTTTTCCTTCCGCCTTCCCCTGAAAGACGATGCAGAAGCACATAGGGCGCCATCTTCTTGATGTCCTCAGGGATCACAAAATCACGGCCGTCGAAAGCCGCTGTCACCTGGGCGGCCTTATGGAGCGAGATCGCGCCCCGGGTGGAAACGCCGCAGGCAAAGCTGCCGTCCCGGCGAGTTCCCTCGATGATATCCATCAGATATCCCAGAACCTCCCCGGACATTTTCACCTGGGAATAAGCGCTGCGCACATAAGCGGTCTCCTCCGGCGTAACCACCTGCTCCAGACCTGCGATCAGTTCCGCCGAAGACTCCGGCCGGGCGAGCACCTGCATTTCCTGCTCTCTCGTCATATATCCCAGGGAAAGTTTCATGAAAAACCGGTCTACCTGGGCTTCCGGCAGGGGAAATGTTCCGTAGGATTCCAGCGGATTCTGCGTCGCCATGACGAAGAACGGCTCCTCCAGTGTACTCGTCACCCCGTCCACCGTGATCTGCCGTTCCTCCATCGCCTCCAGCAGACTGGACTGTGTCCGCGGCGTCGCGCGGTTGATCTCATCGGCCAGGACAACATTGGCAAACAACGGTCCCGGCCGGAATTCAAACTCTCCGGCTTTCTGATTAAAGAAATTGATCCCCGTCAGGTCTGACGGCATCAGGTCCGGGGTAAACTGTATCCTCTTAAAACTTCCGCCGATCGTCCTGGCAAATGCCCGAAGAAGCATCGTCTTTCCCGTTCCCGGCAGATCCTCCAGAAGAATGTGGCCGGAACACAGAAAACAAGTCAGTACCAGAGAAATCTCCTTTTCCTTCCCGACAATCACCCTGCTGCAGTTTTCAACGACCTTCCGGCGGTATTCCTGAAATCTTGATAAATCCATGGCTGGCGCCTCCGTTTCTGTAAGTATTTGTAACAACTCATCCAGCTGAACTGTTGCAAGTATTTCTCGACATAGCAACATTTGTAAAGAATTTTACCATAACCGGCAGAAAATCTCCATAATTTTCTCTGATAATATAAGAAAGCAGAAAATCTTTTTCCATTTGTAAATGTGGCGCGCAGCAAGCGTCTATCATTCATACGGCGGAAGGCTCAGGCAGCTTACAGCATTCCCTATTCCTCTTTTCAAACACCATAAGATCCATTAAAATAATGCTATGGATAACTCCGCATTTCATACCTGCATGAAGCTTTATGACTTTGCGGAGCGCAAAACACAAAAAATATTTTTATTTATGAATGAAATCCTCCGTCTCAATCGTATTACTGTTGAAAAGAGAAAAACAAAAAACAGTAACTATCCATAACCATTCCGCCTGGTCCGCCCGTTTGCCGGGCAGACTGTATGAAACTGTTTTATCGGCGGAACATTTACAAAAGTCAGGAGGGTTCATTATGAAGAAAGTATCTGTCATCTTAACAGCCGCAGCAATCACAACCGTTCTCGGCGCAACCGCCGCTCTGGCGGCAGGAAACGGAAGCCGGAACGCATACGGATCCGGAGATCAGGCAGCGCCCGCATATTCCTGCACTTACTGTGGGGATTCTTCACACTGCTTTACAGACGCGGACGGCGATGGAATCTGCGATCATTTTCATACCCATACCGCCAGGACTGACCCTGCAGGGCAGGCAAAGAACACAGGGACCGGCAATGGCTACAGACACCATTCGGAAGACACCGTATGTCCGGGAGGGCAGCATCACACAGAGAGCGGCTGTCCTTCCGGCAGCGGACACGGAAATCAATATCATCATTGAGGGCAGGGAAAACAGACATGCGAAGTGAGGAAGAGGCAAACAGAGCCATCGAGCGGTACGCGGATACCGTCCGGCGGATCTGCATGGTACATCTGAAAAATTATTCGGACACGGAAGACATCTTTCAGACGGTCTTTCTGAAATATGTACTTTATCCGGAGCCTTTTGAGAGCGAAGAGCACGAAAAGGCGTGGATCATACGGGTGACGATCAATGCCTGCAAGGATCTGCTGAAAAGCTTCTTCCGCAGCCGGACGACGTCACTGGACACACTGAAGGAGACTGCACAGGTACCTGACACGGAGCACAGCGAACTGCTGGATGCCGTTCTTTCTCTTCCGGAAAAATATAAAAACGTTGTTTATCTCTATTATTATGAAGAGTACTCCGCTGCGGAGATCAGCCGGATCCTGAAAAAGAACGTAAACACTGTCTACACACTTCTCACACGCGCCAGACACCTGCTGAAACAAGAACTGGAGGGAATGACTGACAATGAATGAAACATGGAAAAAAGCGTTCGACCAGATCCACGCAGAGCCGGAACTGAAAGAACATACCAGAGCGTATCTGAAGGAAAAAGTATACCGGACAAGCGCCCGGCATGCTTCCCATATCCGTCGTCTTGCAGCCGCCTCTGTGTTCTGTCTGTTTCTCTGTGCCGCCGGTGTATGCTATCTCTTTTTTACTCCTGTGACCTATATCAGCGTCGACATCAATCCGTCTCTGGAACTGGGACTGAACTGTTTCCGCCGGATCATATCGGTGGAGGGCTATAACGACGACGGAGCGTCCCTTGCAGATTCCCTGGATCTCAAATATCTGGATTATATGGACGCCCTGGACCGCATCCTGAAAAGCGATACGATCGAGACACTTCTGTCCGGGGACGATGTGCTCTCTCTGACCGTTGCCGGCGAGTCGGAAACTCAGAATCAGGAAGTGCTCCAGGACATGGAAACGTCTGTGTCCGGCTACTCCAACGTCCACTGCCACTCCGGGGATATGGAAGAAGTGCATGAAGCTCATTCCTGCGGGATGTCCTTCGGAAAATATCAGGCGTTCCTGATTTTACAGGAACTGGATCCCTCGGTGACTTCCGAGGACGTACAGGATCTTTCCATGCATGAGATCTGGAGCCGGATCCGGCAGCTTTCCGGGGATTCCTCGGATTCTTCCGATACCGGCGGGACAGAAGACACTTCCGGCATTCCGGAAAACTCCGGATCGGACGACTGTTCCGACGTTCCGGAAGACTCCGGATCGGACGACTGTTCCGACGTTCCGGAAGACTCGGACGACAACTGCAGTTTCAGTGATTCCCCGACGGGGAACGGCGCCGGAAACGGTACATCTTCAGGAACGGACAGCGATACTTCCGGAAATGGCACGGGCAATCCGGACACGGACGGCTCCGGCGCGGGCAGTTCCGGCGGAGGAAACTCCGGCAACGGAAACTCCGGCAGCGGACATCATCACGGGGAGCACCATGAATAAACTCAGGATAAAAGCCTCAGGAACTCCTTTCCCGGCATCTGCCGTGAAGTTTTCCTGAGGCTTTTTTATAAATTACTGTTACAGTTCAGCCAGCTGAACTGTAACCGGCATCCAGCCATTGAGAATCGCTTCGCGATGGGCTGGATGCCCACAGGCACTATGTTTTCATACGGTCTGCGCAGTGAATGCGCAGACCTGGCTGAACTGTAACAAATTACTTTCATGGAAGTAAAATTTCTTCTCTATTCCGTCCATGAATTTTCTGTTCCCAGATGATAGGGACAGATATCTCTGCATTTATGACAGTGAATATTCCAGGACTTTGTTTTCTGGTCATCACCAAATGCATATTCCCAGCAGGCAATCTGCTCCATTTCAGAATTCTCCAGTGCATGTACCGGACAGATCTCTACACAACGACCACACAAATCACAGATTGATTTCTTTCTTTCATCCGGTTCCAACTCCTGTTCACACAGAACAGCGCCCAACCAGATCATACTACCAAATTCAGGAGTAATCACAAGCGAATGTCTGCCAATCGTTCCAAGCCCCGCAGCCTGAGCCGCATGTTTCAGGGAGACTACTGAACGCCACCTTCCTGTTGTCTCATCCCACTGGCTTTCATTGACAGGAATTGGCACGCATACAATTCCAATCTTTTCCATTTCAATACAAAAATCAAGTGCCATCTGATCCAATTTAGCCGTAATAGAATTTCGTACCCTCGTATACGGAACAGGAGAACTGCAATGAATTGTTCCCGCCGGAAAACGACACGCAAAAGAAATGACAGATTTACATTCCGGCAGTACATCACAGGGGTGATAACCTTTCGGAGCTTCCGAAAAACGATCTACAGATGCGATTCCGCACAGATCCGCTCCCAGTGCAAACATCATATTTTTTACTTTTCTACTTTCCATTTACTGCCCCCTCCGTTTCTTTTTCAATTAAAAAAGTATTCCTATTTACATTTTCAGCTTTCCTGATAATACTGTGCCTGTGCCTCCCACATCCGGCTGTACAGGCCCTGCCTGTCCTGCTGCAGTTTTTCGTGGGTGCCTTCCTGTACCAGCTGCCCGTCCTGGAAGACCAGGATCCGGTCACAGAACCGGCAGGAAGACAGCCTGTGGGAGATGAACAACGCTGTCCGATCTCCGATCAGATTCCGGAACCCGCTGTAGACTTCATATTCCGAGATCGGATCCAGGGCTGCAGTCGGCTCATCCAGGATCACCATCGGAGCGTTTTTGTACAGCGCCCGGGCCAGCGCGATCTTCTGGGCTTCCCCTCCGGAGATTTCCACACCGTCCTCCGCGAGGATCCGGTAAAGGCTGGTCTGCAGACCTTTCTCCATCCGTGCCAGCCGCGGACCAAAGCCGGCCTTTTCAAGACATTCTCGCACCCGCTCCTCATCGTATTCCCTGGCTCCGGCCACATTTTCCCCCAGCGGCAGCGCCAGCAGGAAAAAGTCCTGGAACACCACAGAAAACATCCGGAGATACTCCTCATAACGATACTCGCGGATATCTTTTCCATTCATCAGGATCTGGCCCTCCTGCGGATCGTACAGACGGCACAGCAGCTTGATCATCGTCGTCTTACCGCTTCCGTTTCTTCCCACCACCGCGGTTTTCTCACCGGGATGCAAGTGCATCGAAACGTGAGACAATGCCGGAGTCCCGCTTCCCGGATAGCAGAATGTCACATCCCGGAATTCAATGTCCACCGCTTCCTCTGTCTGTCCGACGGACCGCGGCCCGTCCTGAAGCAGACCGGGCAGTTCCAGATAATCCAGGCTGCTCTCCATCCGCCGCGCATTCCGGAAAATCTCGCTGCGGCTTCTGGCCAGCAGCTTCAGACTCTCGCACAGCTGATAAATCGATGACGCGAACAGCACCACAGACCCCGCCGAGAGCGCACCCTGCAGCGCCCGCAGCACAATAAATACATAGGAACCGCCCATCAGCAGACCGGAGATGATTCCGTCCAGAGCCCCGGCGCGGCCTTCCAGCCGGCTCTCTCCGTCCACCATATGATCCCGCTCCGTTTCCCGCAGCGCACCCATGATCAGCGATTTCGCCCGATAGATACGGATATCCTTTCCTTCTCTGTAGGTGAGGTTATCGACCAGCCAATCGCTTCTGGCGCTCTTTTTGTCATACTCGTCCCGCAGCGCCTCCGTCTTCACGAAAACACGGTTCTGGCTCCGGGCGGAAAGCCCCGTCAGGGCCACCGCAAACACGAGAAATACCGGCGACGACCAGTGAAGCCAAAAACTCCCCTGCATCAGGACAGGCGCCATCATCACGACAGCCGCTGCGATCCCCAGCACTGCGCTGCAAAGTCTCTGGAACTGGGGAACCATAAAGTAGGCGCCGTTGCCCCACTGATAATCATTGTGGATCTTTGCCCGCAGGTACGCCGCCTCCCGGCTGTCCAGGGAAGCATAATCCATCGTCATCGTCTTTTCCTGGTATTCCCACTCCATCAGATCGTTGCAATTTTCCGTATGCGGCAGCCCGCAGTGATACATCTTTCCCCGCAGGGCGTTCAGCAGAAACAGAACTGTGACGCCGATCCCGGCGATCGCTGCCAAACGGCCAAAAGACCAGCCGGCAGCCAGACCCTCCACAAACAGCCAGGAGAGCAGCGCCGGAACCAGCGGCAGCAGTGCATCCGCCACCGCAAGACCGCCTGCCATCAGAAGCGACTGCGGCTCATGGTTCCAGATTTCTTTCAGGCAGCGCATCAGAAGTTTTCCATCTTTCGTTTTCATAATACCGCCTCCTCTTCTTTTCTGTAATACCGGCTCTGTACCCGGAACATCTCCGCGTAGGCCGGACAGCTTTTCAGCAGTTCCTCATGTGTCCCGCTCGCTTTGACCTGACCCTTCTCCAGCAGCACCACACGGCTGCAGAAGCGGGTACTGGCCAGACGATGGGAGATATACACTGCCGTCTTGTCCCCGGACAGCTGATGAAACTGTTCGTATGTCTCACTCTCTGCGATGGGATCCAATGCCGCCGTCGGCTCGTCAAAAAACAGCAGCGGTGCATCCTTGTACAATGCCCGGGCCATGAGAAGCTTCTGCTTCTGGCCGCCGGACAGCATGATGCCTTCGTCCTCTTCCAGACGCATCATCCCGGTATCCATTCCCGACGGGAGCGACTGTACCTTTTCCCACAGCCCGACTGTCTCCAGGCATTCTCTCACCCGCGCATGGTCTGTCTCCTGATCCGGCTGCAGGGAAACATTCTCCGCGATTGTAAACGGAAGGATCGTCGCCTCCTGAAACACCGGCGCGATCAGCTGCCACAGATCTTCTTTCTTATAGTTTCTGACATCCGTCCCGTTGACCAGGATCTCTCCTCCGGCCGGATGATAAAATCCGCACAGCAGTTTGATGATCGTCGTCTTTCCGGCGCCGTTGACGCCCACAAGAGCCAGTTTTTCTCCCGGGCGGATCTTCAGACTGAAATGATCCAGCACGGCCGCTTTCTGGTCGTAGGCAAAGGTGACATCCCGGAATTCCACAGAGACCGGCGTTCCTTTCGCGGGAAGTTCCGCTGCAGGTTCCGGTTCCGGCTCGTCAGCTGCGTCCAGATACGCCCGCATCCGTTTCAGCGGCGGCAATGCCTGGAACATTTGCCCGACACTGTCGGATACCTGGGTCACCAATGTGGAAAACGAAGCCACAGCGCTGCAGGCCAGGACAAAATCTCCTGCCGTGATCCTCCCGCTGCAGGCCAGCCACAGAAAATACAGATACGCCACACCGTCCCGGAGAAACAACGTCGCCGCCTTTACAAGCGCCGCCTGATAAAAATGATTCTGCACATCCTGGCGGAGACGGAAATGCGCGTCCCGGTAATGGTGAAAATATCCCCGGATCCACCCGGCCATCTCATAGAGCCGGAGATCCTTTCCCAGGTTGACGTCCGAAGCCTTTGTCCGGAAATACCACCGTCCGTGCTGGATTCCGCTCCGTTCCAGGATCCGGTCCACTTCGTGCTTCTGCGCCCGGCGCAGCGCCAGAAAATGCAGCATCGACAGCCCGGCCAGCAGGATCAACAGCCATGGATTCAGCTCCGCAATGATGGACCCGTACAGGAAGAAACTGAAAACAGCGGCAAATGTCTTTACCGCGCCCTGGGACATCAGCGTGGTGCCTGACCATTCTCCCCAGTTGACGCTCATTTCCCTCGCCTCCTGGTACCGTTTCTGCCATTCGGCACTCTCCACATGTTCATAATCACATTCCAGGGTCTTCGCAAACAGACGGTTTCGATAATGGCTGCGCAGGCGGTCCTGCAGGATCGTCTGCGCCCGCTGCGCCATCGTCCCGGCCATCTGGGAGACCGCCATGATGACGGTAATCCCGCCCAGAAGAAGCGCCGCCCGCTTCAGATCCGCCTGCTCCGTCACAAGATCCACGCCGAATTTCGGGAGATACATTCCGAGATACGGAGTGACGACCGTGCAGACAGCCTCCACGATCATAAATGCCAGCAGCTTTGGATCGCTGCTGCGGATCCCTTTCAGCAGAAAGACCAATGTGTTCCAGAAGGTATATGGATCTTTCTTTCCTTTGATTTCCGCCGCCTCTGCGGCATTTGAATTTGTTGTACGCATAAAGATTCCTTTCGATAATATCAGATTTTTCCTGAAAACTGCTGTCCGCTTTGTAACAGTTCGGCCGGATCTGCGCAGAAAACGCACAGACCAGATACAAGTTCAAAGATTACATACGTCCGAGAGATATATGCAGCCGTTCCGCCGCCGGAACGATTCCATATATTCAGACATACAAAAAGGACCATGCAGCCGCAAATACAACGCATGATCCTGATATTATCCCTGTTTCCATTCTGTTTTGTATCTTTCTTTCAGCTTTTCCCGGTACAGTCCGCGGGATCCGATCTGCCCGCATCCGGCATAACTGCACGATCAGCGATCGTTCAGTCAACCGAACTGTTACCATTGTTATTATTTCTTTTCCAGGTCGAAAAATAAAAGATACAGCTTATTCTATATATACCCATACGTACAGCAAAACATTGCCATCAGGCAGCGCAACAGCACATATGGTTCCTTTCCGTTCCGGTTTTCGTCTGCGGAAAAGGAATTCTCTCGACAGGGCGCGTCATCGTTCAGACTCATTGTAATGCAAATTACCGCTGTTTCATAAACGGCACAAAGATAACACTGTATTCTGAAACAGATACAGCATCTCTTCTGCAGCTTTCCAATATGCAGTTCTTGATTACAATACAGTCTTCACCCGGACACTCCCTTTCTCTGATCTTCTTACCGTGTATATAAGCAATCGTCATATTTCTGATTTTGATGCCTTATACGCGATATCTATTGTCTATTATTCTAATATATCCTGAAAAAAAGTCAATGGAATTCAGCGACTTTTTTTGTATTTTAACGACTTACAGACCGCCCATAATAAGCGTTACCGTTCAGCCAGCTGAACTGTTACGGCATCCAGCCATTGAAAATCGCTTCGCGATGGGCTGGATGCCCACAGGCACTATGTTTTCACACGGTCTGCGCAGTAAATGCGCAGACCTGGCTGAACTGTAACGGATACGGTACCAATGATTTTTCGATCACTTGCATTTTTTACGGCCAAATGGTAGAATCATTTATACAGATGTGCGAACTATTTGTTCGCCCTGGAAGAGTGGGTCAAAAAGAAAGGAGTATTTTTGACCAAAAACAATAATCAAAACCTGGAGGCCCGGGAACGCCGTATTGCCGAGGCCCGGTCGCTGAATCTGTTCAGCGACGTATTTATGACCGCTGCACTGCAGGATCCGGCTGCCTGTCAGCATGTGCTTCGGATCCTGACAGGCATCAAAGATCTGACTGTGAAATCCGTTCGGACACAGTATCGTATTTCACGCATGGTTTCCCATGATGCCATTCTGGACGTATACGCAGAGGGCACAGACGGAAAGTTGTATAACATCGAAGTCCAGCGTACAGACACCGTGAATCATGCCAGAAGAACGCGGTTTTACACATCCATGATCGACAGCGAATGTCTGCAAAAAGGGAAAAACTATGATGAAATGCCGAAGGTCTACATCATTTATATCAGCAGGACAGATCTTTGGAATGCCGGAAAAACAGTTTATCCTGTGCAGAAATATCTGGGAGACAGAAAACTTCCCTTGCTGCGAATGGTTGGTGAAACTGGACTCAACAGAAAGCTAGGAGCAAGGCAAGGTGAGACAAAGGGCAAGATTTGTTCTAGAGCTAATTTAGGGAATTTTCTATAGCTAATTTAGTGATCACATCCTTCGTGAT
>ERZ1090862.1071-NODE-1073-length-12264-cov-63.061348_pt1 | contig 12264 bp, 10 predicted proteins | sample MGYA00478481_ERZ1090862 | MGnify/ENA primary metagenome ERZ1090862 (study PRJEB33644, sample SAMEA5815745) | chicken gut metagenome | biome: Chicken; feature: Gastrointestinal Tract; material: Caecum | place: Ireland | collected 2019-01-01 | study: A study of... | reverse complement strand
CGCCGGAAAGAAAAACACGGTATCGTTTCATTTTGCTTTCTTCTTTCTATGTTTTTAGACTGCTTTTGAAACACATGCTTTTAGTATACAGGATTTCAATTCCGCTGGCAAGATCCCCTTGGAAGGATTTCAAGGTGGATTTCGAAAGCAAGGGCTCTTGATGGATAAAAACCGATTGTTTCTTTTGCGCAAACCAAAATCGATAAGCAGGATCGCTTTTTATAAAATTCCTTTAAAATTTTTGCTAAAATACGATGACTTTCTCCTGAAAATAAGGTACAATAAAGAAAGAAAAACCGGCGCTTCGCCGGGAGGGAAGGAGAGAAAAGTCATGAAACACAGGAAATGCAAACGGGCCCTTTGTGCAGTGCTGTGCGCGGTGATGGTTGCTTCTACGATGTGTACGGCGTCTTTTGCGGCGGATGGTCCGCCTGCAGGGGAATCCTCCACGTCGTCTTCCACGTTAGAGCCGCCGGGCAGTTCGGCCTCTTCTGAAACGGAAACGCTTTTGGGAGAATCCGGTGTTCCTGAGACAGAAGAATCTTTGTCGGCGGATACGCAGCAGATATTGGACGCCAACGTCCAGAAAGCGCCTGCGGAAGGAAACGAAAGCGAAACAACGCAGCCCGCAGAAGCCCCGAATTCTTCGGAACTTCCGAGCTCTTCGGAAGTTCCGGAATCCATGGAGCCCACGGAATCTGTGGAGCCCGCAGAGCCAGCGACTTCGCTCTGGATGGATACAACCAGTACATATACCTTCCAAAGTGTAGGAAAGTCGTATCAGCTGATGATTCGTACTACACCGGTCACAACGCCGCAGATCGAAAGCAGCGACTCCTCCATTGTGCGCGTGGAGACGCCGGTTTGGAATGAGGCAGACCAGGCGTTTTACTGTAAGCTCTTTTCCGAAGGGGAAGGGGATGCCGTGATTACGGTACAGGCAGGAGATGCGGTGCAGACGCTGCCGGTTCGGGTTGTTGTGCCAGCAACCCGCTTGACGTCGGATACGGCATCTTATACGTTTGGCACACGCGGGCAGACGTATATGGCGCTGTTCTTTACGCAGCCGGATACGCGCCCGGCGATTTCGTCGAGTGATCCGTCCGTTGTGTCGGTGAGTACACCGGTTTGGGATGCCAATTCCGGGGGATATCTATGTACGTTTACGGCCGGTGCGGAAGGAGAGGCGACCGTGACGGCGCAGGCAGGTACGAGTACCTATGAAATTCCCGTAACCGTTTCCTACGCAGTCGTTGCCATTACACGCGATACGTATGCATACACGTTTGGTACGCGCGGACAGACGTATACGGTATACGCCGAAACGAATCCGGATTATCGTCCGATCTTTGAAAGCTCCAATCCCAGCGCTGTTTCCGTCGGTGCTGTTCGCCGTTCCGGAAACGGGTATCTGTGTACGTTGACCGCCCTTGAAAATGGAACCGCGTCTGTTTCCATTACGGCGGGCAAGACAACCGTCACCATTCCGGTTACCGTTTCCATCCCGCATGCGACGGTTTCCCTGGACACGTCCTCCTATGCATTCTTCTATCCGGGCCAGAAATACACGCTGCTGATTCGTACGACGAGCAATGCGCCCCTGCTGGTCCGCGCGCAGGATGCTTCCGTTGTCGGCTTCACAACGCGCCCCGGAGAACGGGCAGGGGAAACGCTGGTGGATTTGACGGCAAAGAAAAACGGCAGTACGCAGATTCAGGTCTCCATCGGGGATGCCGAAGCGAGCATGCCTGTGACGGTGCAATTTATCCCGATCACGGTTTCCATTAACACGAATGCGGTTACACTTTCTGCACCGGGGAAAACCTACACGGCAATTATCCGCACAACACGTAATTTGCGGCCCGCGGTCGCAACGTCGGATAACCGCATTGCACGTGTGGATTCGGTCACATGGGATGCTGAGTCGAACGGGTATCTGGCCCGTATTCGTGCGACGGGCGTCGGTTCCACAACCATTGTCGTCACGGCTGCTACCACACGTAAGACATTTTCCGTGACGGTCAAAAACCCGGAACCTTCCCTGCCCACAGCACAGCTGGCCATGTGGCGAAAGGCGCAGTCGTATAGCAGCAATACGGGCTACCTTTTGATGGTCAATCTTTCGACGCGCCATGTCGGCGTTTTCACCGGAAAACAGGGAAATTGGTCGCTGAAGTATTATTGGCAGTGCACGGTAGGCGCGCCCTCGACTCCCACCGTGACCGGCGAATTCGTCACGCAGGATAAAGGGTATTATTTCGATTCCGGCGCATCACGGTGCTTCTACTGGACCCGTTTCTATGGCGGGTATTTGTTCCATTCGACGCTGTACTATCAGAATTTCCGCTTTGAACCGATGAATTCTACGTTGGGTGCAGCCCTTTCCCATGGCTGCGTGCGGCTGCAGATCAATAACGCAAAGTGGATTTACGACAACATTCCCAGAGGGACGAAAGTGGTTTCTTACCGCTGACGCGTTTGAAAGTTAGACCTAAAACCGCAAAACAACAGAAAGCGAAACCACCCAATAACCGGGTGGTTTTGTTTTTTATCGGATGTAAGCGAAAGCCGCTGCAAACTCAAAAGGCAGAATAAAAGAGCGAAGCTGCCGCAATTTCGGCGCAGAAGCTCCAGCCGCGCAAGCGGCGAGGAGTTCCGCCGGCTCCCTCCGCGAATTGCGGCCTGCGAAGTGCCTCGAATGGGTAAGCGCGTCAGGGGGAAATTGCGAATTTTCAAGAACAGATAAAAGAAAGAAGTGTAATGAGAAAGAGAGGCACACGCAAAACGCGTGTGCCTTTCTGCTTTCCCAAACAATTTAGTCGAGTACAAACCCAACCTTCCGCATGACTTTCTGGAGCGTCTTGTTCGCAATCCGCGAAGCCTGTTCGGCGCCGGCGCGCCAGCATTCGGCAAGGTAATCCTTGTTCTGCATGTACGCGGCGTACTTTTCCTGAATCGGGCGGAGCATCTCGACGACGGCCTCGCCGACCGCCTGCTTGAAAGCGCCGTAGCCCTTGCCGTCGAACGCGCGCTCGATCTCCTCGTAGGACGCGCCCGTCGCGGCGGAATAGATGTCCATGAGGTTATTGATCCCCGGCTTTTCGGGCGCGTATCGCACAACCGTGTCGCTGTCCGTGACCGCGCGCTTAAACTTGCGCAGGATGTCGTCCGGTTTATCGAGCAGGTACACGCAGCCGTTCGGGTCGCTCTTGCTCATCTTGTGGCTCGGGTCCTGCAGGCTCATCACGCGCTTGCCGACCTTGTAGACCAAGGGCTCGGGCATCGTGAACGTCGGGGAATACGCGTTATTAAACCGCTGGGCGATGTTGCGCGTCAGTTCGACGTGCTGCGTCTGGTCCTCGCCGACGGGCACGAAATCGGCCTGGTAAAGCAAAATGTCGGCCGCCATTAAGCTCGGGTACGTAAAGAGTCCGGCGTTAATGTTGTCGGCGTGGCGCGCGGCCTTATCCTTAAACTGCGTCATGCGCTGCAGCTCGCCGAACTGCGTGTAGCAGTCGAGAATCCACGCGAGCTGGCTGTGCGCGGGCACGTGGCTCTGCAGGAAAAACGGGCTCTTTTTCGGGTCAATGCCCAAAGCGAGCAAAAGCGCATAGGCTTCTAACGTATTGTGCCGCAGATCGGCGGGCTTTTGGCGCACCGTGATCGTGTGCAGGTCGGCCAGCGCGAAGATGCACTCGTATTCGTCCTGCAGGTCGACCCAGTGGCGCAAAGCGCCGATATAATTTCCCAAAGACAGCGGGCCGCTCGGCTGGATTGCGCTGAAAATGCGCTTCTTGCGCGTTTCGATTGTTTGTTCCATGAAAATCTCTCCTTATGATTTACCCTTTCAAGTGTTTTAAAATTTTATCGTTCAGCGAATCGCGTCCTTCATCGAGCGTACGTAATCGGCAATGTAGGGCGGCGCCTCTTTCCCGTGTTTTTCGAGCAGCTTCACAATTGCCGAGCCAACAATGACGCCGTCTGCGAGGCCGGCCATCTTTTTCGCCTGTGCGGGCGTGGAGATGCCAAAGCCGATTGCGCAGGGAATCGTTGTGTTTTGCCGAACCGCCGCAACGATCGCAGAGAGATCCGTCTGGATTTCACTGCGCATGCCGGTGACGCCAAGACTTGAGACGATATAAAGAAATCCTTCCGCATCTTTTGCAATTTTTGCAATGCGGTTTTCGGAAGTCGGCGCAATCAAGGAGATGAGTTCAATACCGTATTGCCGGCATGCCGGCAGAAAGTCTCCCTTTTCTTCGTATGGGACATCCGGCAGGATTAAACCGTCTATGCCGATCTCCCTGCAAGCCGCGGCAAATCGTTCCGTACCATAAGAGAACACAACGTTCGCATACGTCATAAACACGAGCGGTACGGAAACATCTTTGCGCAGCTCTTTTACGAAAGCAAAAATTTTATCGGTGGTCACACCGCCGCGCAAAGCGCGCAGATTTGCCCCTTGGATTACGGGCCCTTCCGCCGTCGGATCCGAGAACGGGATGCCAAGCTCGATGAGGTCGGCACCCCCATTTACAGCAGCGCGGACAGCTGCGGCGGTTGTTTCCAGGTCGGGGTCACCGCAGGTGAGAAAGGCAATGAAGGCTTTGCCGTTTGAAAAGGCTTTTTGTATGTTACTCATGGAGATCCTCCCCTCGATAGCGGGCAATGGCGGCACAATCCTTGTCGCCTCTGCCGGAGATCGTAATGACTAAAATTTGATCTTTGCGCATGGTCGGCGCTAGCTTCATCGCATATGCCACGGCGTGTGCTGATTCGATGGCCGGGATAATGCCCTCTGTCCTTGCCAGGTATTCAAATGCACACACAGCTTCCTCATCGGTAATGGCGACGTATTCCGCGCGGCCAATATCGTGCAGATAGGCGTGTTCCGGTCCGATGCCCGGATAGTCAAGGCCTGCGGAAATGGAGTATACCGGTGCGATCTGGCCATATTGGTCCTGGCAGAAATAGGACTTCATGCCGTGGAAAATGCCGAGTTTTCCTGTCGCGATTGTCGCCGCTGTTTCGAAGGTATCGACACCGCGGCCTGCGGCCTCACAGCCGATCAGGCGCACCCCTTTATCCTCGATAAAATGATAGAAACTGCCGATGGCATTGGAGCCGCCGCCAACACAGGCGAGCACCGCATCGGGCAGGCGGCCTTCCTTTTCCAAAATCTGTGCCTTGATTTCCTTCGAGATCACCGCCTGAAAGTCCCGGACGATGGTGGGGAATGGATGCGGCCCCATGACGGAGCCGAGGCAGTAGTGCGTATCCGCAATGCGAGAGGTCCATTCGCGCATGGCTTCTGAAACGGCGTCTTTCAGTGTCGCCGTCCCGGTCGTCACGGGAATCACTTCCGCGCCGAGCAGACGCATGCGGTAAACGTTGAGTGCCTGGCGGCGGGTGTCTTCTTCACCCATAAAGACGACACAGGACATGTTCATCAGTGCGGCGGCCGTAGCGGTTGCAACGCCGTGCTGGCCGGCGCCGGTCTCTGCGATGAGGCGGGTTTTGCCCATCTTTTTGGCAAGCAGTGCCTGGCCCAAAACATTATTGATTTTGTGGGCGCCTGTGTGGTTGAGGTCTTCACGCTTCAGGTAAATTTTAGCGCCGCCTAAGTCGCGGGTCATTTTTTGAGCGTAGTAGAGTCTGGAGGGCCTGCCGGCGTATTCGTTGAGAAGCGTCGTCAGCTCCCGGTTAAAGTCAGGGTCGTTTTTATACTGCTCATATGCTTTTTCAAGTTCGATAACGGCGTTCATCAAGGTTTCCGGGATATACTGCCCGCCATGTATGCCAAAACGCCCTTTGCGTGTTTCAGATGTGGTCATATTGTACCTGCCTTTCTGACGGCGCAGACAAATGCCGCCATTTTTTGAGGATCTTTTTGCCCGTCGGTTTCGATGCCGGAACTGACGTCGACGCCATACGGGTGCAATTGCCGGACTGCCGCTGCTGCGTTTTCAATGGTAAGGCCGCCGGCTAAAAAATACGGCCTTTGAAACGTTTGCAGGAGGCGCCAATCAAACGTTGTGCCGGTGCCGCCGGTACCGGAATCGAGCAGAATGCAATCCGCGCTGCTCCTTTCTGCCGCGACGACGTCTTCTGGCGTATCTATGCGAAACGCCTGCAGAATGGGCTTTTGCGTCAGTGTGCGCAGTTTCGCAAGATAGGCCTCCGATTCTTTTCCGTGCAGTTGGATGATATCGAACAGATCTTCCCTCGCAAGCGCGGCGATTTTTTCGGGTTCTTCTTGGACGAAAACGCCTACCGCTTGAATGGAAGGGGAAAGCAGGCGCTTGAGCTGCGCCGCATTTCGGGGCGAAACGAACCGGCGGCTTTTTTCTGCAAATACGAAGCCGATATAATCGGGGCGCAGTGCATTGGCGGCTTCGATATCGCAGGGTCGGGAAAGGCCGCAGAGCTTGATCTTCGTCATGACGGCCTCCGAAGCGAGTGGAGCATCGCTTTTTTATCCGGCGCGCGCATCAAGGCCTCCCCAATCAAAACAGCATCTACGTGCAGCTGCCGGAGCACCTCGATGTCTTTTGGACAGCGCACGCCGCTTTCCGAAACGAAGAGGACGTCCGGCGGGACGCAGCTTCGAAGGCTGCGGCTGTTTTGCACGTCAACGGAAAAATCCTTTAAGTTGCGGTTATTGACGCCGATCACCCGTGCACCGGCACGAACCGCTGTGTCAATTTCTGCTGCATCGTGCGCTTCCACAAGTGCGGAAAGGCCGAGCGCATCGCAAATCGCAAGGTAGTCCTCCAATTGCGCGGCCGAAAGGATCGAACAGATCAAAAGCACGGCGGATGCGCCCAGGAGTTTTGCCTCATAGAGCATGTATTCGTCTACGGTAAAATCCTTGCGCAGGCAGGGGATGGAGACCGCCTGTGCGATTTCGCGCAGATAGGCGTCGCTGCCAAGGAACCATTTCGGTTCGGTCAACACGGAAATCGCGTCGGCGCCGGCCGCTTCGTATGCTTTTGCAATTTCCACATACGGGAAGTCGGGCGCCAGGAGCCCTTTGGAGGGGGAGGCCTTTTTACATTCACAGATAAAGGAAATCCCCGGCTTCTTTAAGGCGTTTTCAAACGCAAAATCGCCTTTCGGAAGCGCGAAAGCCTGCCGCTTGATTTCCTCTAAGGGCGCAGCCGTTTTGGCGCGTGCCACGCGCTCACATGCGAACTGCGCGAGTTCATCGAGAATCGTCATACCGCCACCTCCGGTGCATTGCTGACGGCGATGAGCTGTTCGAGCGTTTCCATCGCTTTGCCGGAATCGATCAGTTCACCGGCAAGGGCTACGCCTTCCCGCATGCTCGCCGCTTTTCCGCCAATATAGAGCGAAGCGCCCGCATTTAAGAGGACGGCGTTGCGCTTCGGCCCCGGTTCCCCGCTTAAAACCGCCCGCGTGATCTGCGCGTTTTCTGCGGGGGATCCCCCTTCCAGGTCGGCCTTTGCGCAGCGCGGAAAGCCGAAGTCTTCCGGGGCGAGGACATAAGGCTTGCACCAGCCGTCCTTGATCTCACAGACGGAAGTCGGTGCGCTTGCGGAGATTTCATCGAGCTTATCCTGTCCGTAGACGACCATGCCGCGGCGGACACCCAATTGAATCAGCACTTGCGCCAGTGGTTCAATGAGATAATCGTCATAAACGCCGAGAAGCTGCAGGGAAGGGGAGGCGGGGTTTGTCAGCGGCCCTAAAATATTGAATACCGTGCGAAATCCCAGCTCTTTCCGGATTGCCCCTACATATTTCATCGAGGCGTGATAGGCTTGTGCGAAGAAAAAGCACATCCCGACTTTCTGCAAAAGTTCCCGGCATTTTGCGGGGCTTTGCTGGATGTTGACGCCCAGTGCTTCGAGACAGTCCGCCGTTCCGCATTTGGAAGAAGCGGCGCGGTTGCCATGCTTTGCGACTTTCATGCCGCCGGCAGCCGCTACGAGCGCAGAAGTCGTGGAAATATTAAAACTGTGTGCGTTGTCGCCGCCGGTGCCAACGATTTCAAATACGTCAAACGCGGTCGGCACTTTTGTAGCGTGCGCCCGCATAGCGGCGGCACAGCCCGCAATTTCCTCAATGGTTTCGGCGCGCGCGCTCTTTGTGGAGAGGGCGGCAAGAAATGCGGCGTTCTGTGTCGGGGAGGTTTCCCCGCTCATGATTTCGTTCATCACGGTGTAGGCTTCGTCGTAGGTGAGGTCTTCTTTATTGACAATTTTCTCAATGGCTTCTTTAATCATCGTGCATCGCTCCTTTGATAAAGTTTCGCAGCATCGTTTTTCCGTCCGGCGTCAAAATGGATTCCGGATGAAACTGCACGCCGAAAATCGGGTAGGTTTTGTGCTGGACTGCCATCACTTCTCCGTCGTCTGTCTGGGCGGTTACGCGAAGGCAGGAAGGGATGGTTTTCGGGTCAACGGCAAGCGAATGGTAGCGGGCAACCGGTGTCCGCTCCGGGCATCCTGCAAATAAGGGACAGGTCCGGTCAAGGGTTGCGATGGACGGTTTCCCGTGCATCAGGCGCTTTGCGTACGTAACGGTTGCGCCAAACGCCGCGCAAATGGCCTGGTGGCCGAGACAAACGCCGAGCGTCGGAATTTCAGGCCCGAGCGCTTTTACGACGTCCATCGTGACACCGGCGCCTTCCGGTCTGCCGGGACCAGGAGAGAGCAGAATGCGCGTGGGCCGCAGGGCTTGAATTTCATCGACTGTGTATTCGTCGTTGCGGATAACCTGAATGTCGGGATCAATTTCACCGACGAGCTGGTAGAGATTGTAGGAAAAACTGTCGTAATTATCAAGTAGCAGAATCATCAGTCCACCTCCTGTGCAAGCTCTAAGGCCGTTAAGGATGCCCGGGCCTTATTCAGACATTCCGTAAATTCCTTTTCCGGCACGGAGTCCGCAACGATGCCGGCGCCGCTGCGCACGAAGACACGGCCGTTTTTCTTATAGGCGATGCGGATGGCGATGCAGGTGTCTAGGTTGCCGGAAAAATCGAGATAGCCGATCGCGCCGCCGTAGATCCCGCGTTTATTGTCTTCCAGTTCTGCGATGAGCTGGCAAGCGCGTATTTTGGGTGCGCCGGAGAGCGTCCCGGCAGGAAGAACGGCTTCAACGGCGTCGAGTGCGTCGCAATCCTCCCGCAGCTCGCCGCGTACTGTGGAACCGATGTGCATCACGTGTGAGTAGCGCTCGATGGTATGCAGCTTTTCAACCTTTACGGAGCCGAAACGGCTGACTTTGCCGAGGTCATTGCGTCCGAGGTCGACGAGCATGTTGTGTTCGGCGAGTTCCTTTTCATCCTGCAAAAGTTCCTGCTCCAAACGCCGGTCCTCTTCCTCGGTTTTGCCGCGCGGCCGCGTACCCGCGAGCGGAAACGTATGCAGGACGCCGTCTTCGAGTTTTACGAGTGTTTCGGGGGACGCGCCCGCGACCTCTACATCCGTGCCTGCAAAATAGAACATATAAGGGGAAGGGTTTAAGGTCCGCAGTACGCGGTAGGTGTTGAAAAGGCTCCCTTCAAATGGCGCGCTCAGGCAGTTCGAGAGCACAATCTGGAAGATGTCACCTTCATGGATAAATTGTTTTGCGCGCTCGACCATTTGACAGAACCGTTCTTTTTCAAACAACGGTTTCATTTCCCCGCAGAGGTGCCCGGCGGGTTCCCGCTTTTTTTCGCCGTTTTTTAAAAGCTGCGCGATCTGTTTGAGCTCCATGACCGCCTTATTGTAGCCCACTTCGAGGTCGTTTAACGACATATTGACAATGAGTACGATCTTTTGCCGGACGTTGTCAAACGCGATGACTTTATCAAAGAGCATCAGGTCGACATCTTTGAAATTTTCCCGGTCGGTGACGCTGCGCCGGACAGACGGCTCGCTGTAGCCGAGATAGTCGTAGGAGAAATACCCGACAAGGCCGCCTGTAAACGGCGGCAGGCCGGGCAGCCGCGGGCTTTTGTAGTCTGAAAGGATCTGCCGTAGGTAAGAAGAGGGGGTTGAAGTTTCAAAATGGAGATTTCCCACTTGCATCTGGCCGTCCCGGCACGTGATTTCGAGCTTTGGGTCAAAGCCTAAAAAGGTGTAGCGCCCCCACGTTTCGTTTGCCAGCGCCGACTCCAGCATGTAGCAGTGTGTCGACACATTTTTTAAAATGCGCATGGCCTCGATGGGCGTTGTAAAATCGGAAAGGATTTCACAGCTTACGGGCAGCACGCGGTATTGGCCGCTTTCCGCGATGCGCCGGACTTCCTGCAGGCTCGGTGAAACATGCATGACATTGCCTCCTAACGCAAAAAACTCCTTCGGCGTTTCCTGCCAAGGGCGTTTCTTGAGAAAACAAAAACGCCCTTGACAGTCCGCTTTTGACTGCCAAGGACGAATAAAAAGCTTTATCCGCGGTGCCACCTTGGATTCACGGGAATTCCCATGCCCTTTGCGGGATACCAACATATCCCCGGCAACTGACGTATGCCCACACGTTGCAGAATACTAAGAGCCCTCACAAAAGCTCCGTTGACTGCACCCTCCGCGGTCCATTTGACAACTTGTTTCTCGCCTGACTCGCAGCACCACAGGCTCTCTGTAGAGGCATGATTGCCGTTATCTCCGCTTCAACGGTTTCGGGTATATGAAATTTTTTATATTCTAGCATGGTGGTGTGGCGATGTCAATAGGAAATTCGGTTTTTCTTTGCACTTTTTGCATGGAAAATAAAACTCCAGATTTTGTAGGATAAATTATTTTTGAAAAGAATCAACCATATGCTTTTGCGAGTACTATGTCAATTTTAAAATTTATGCTTTCCAATTTTCCTCAAAAATTTTTATTTTGAAGGAACAAACAAAACCGTTCCCTCGTTTTCATAACGAAGGAATTCCTCTTTTGGAATCGAAAGAAGGATTCATTTTACCTTTTGCAGAAAGAAGGGAATTTGATGAAACAAAAATATAGAGGAGTGCTCGCCGCTTGCGGCCTTTGTCTATTTTTGCTGGCCGGTTGTACAAACCAACAGACTATGGAAGGCGTTACGAGCAGCAACAATGAGAGCATGCCGCCCGCAGAAGACATGATTAACGGAATTCAAATTTATCCGATGGGACAGTATCAGACAGATGCCTCAAAACTCTTCAGCTATGAGATTATGTCTGCGGAAGTATTTCCAACCCTCGCGGCGGCCGGCTTAAAAGCTGCGGATTTATATTTGGGCAGCAATTATATGTCTCTCAACGGGGAGTCGCAGGAAATCAAACTCGACGGAGAAAATTTGCCGCAGGGATTTGCAGTGCTGTATTTGCAAGGGGAAGCCCGGGCAGAAAAAGAGGCTTCTGCACAGGATATTACCCCACAGGTCAATGTCATGACACTGACAACGAAAGCTTCTCTCGAGGGGACCGAGGATCAAAGTTTTGAGCCGGTGTATAACAGCAAAGCCCCCGAGGAGAACCGCGAGACCGCGTATTTTCATTTGCCGTACCTCGAAAAGGGTGAAAGCGAGTCGTTCGAGACGGCGTTTCTCGTCCCCGAAGACCTTATGACGGATGGCAACCTGTACATCACGCTCTATGAAACGAACGGCGTCACGACGCGCGCGATTGCACTGACGCTCGATCAAGGCGGTGAGGCGTCATGAAGAATGTGTTGGCTCTTGAGATGCGAAAGGCGTTTCGGAATCGCAGCTTTCTCGCGGTCGTCCTCATAGGCTGTGTACTGGGCCTTTTAAGTGCTTGGATGTGCCTGATGCAGTATGGACAGGATACATATTATTTCCAGATTGAAGCGGACTCGGGATATATTTCAAATCCGATGCTTGAAGTCGAGAGCTTTTACACGTATTGGATCGTTATGGACGGCTTTACGCTGTTTAGCTCGCTGTTTTTCTATCTGCTGCCGCTGCTTTCAACGCTGCCGTACGCGTGGAGCTACTGCCAGGAGCGAAACCGCGCCTATGAGCGGAACCTCGTTGTGCGCTGCGGGCGTTTTAGGTATTACTTTGGAAAGTACATCGCCGCGTTTTTGTCCGGCGGCCTTGCGGTGCTGCTGCCGGTTTTGCTCAATATTCTGGTGATGGCGATGTCTATCCCGGCCCGCACGCCGCAGGCGGATTACATGATCTATTACGGCGTTTCGTACGGCGACCTGTTTTCTGCTGTGTTTTACACATACCCGGCGCTGTATGTGCTGCTGCGCGTCCTTTTAATCTTCCTGTTTGGCGGCCTGCTCGCGGTGTTCGGCATGTCCGTCGCCTACTTCA
>ERZ1090862.1067-NODE-1069-length-12275-cov-13.561866_pt1 | contig 12275 bp, 9 predicted proteins | sample MGYA00478481_ERZ1090862 | MGnify/ENA primary metagenome ERZ1090862 (study PRJEB33644, sample SAMEA5815745) | chicken gut metagenome | biome: Chicken; feature: Gastrointestinal Tract; material: Caecum | place: Ireland | collected 2019-01-01 | study: A study of... | reverse complement strand
ACAATGTCGCCGTCCCGCATGACCAGGATGGTGTCGGCGTCCCGGATGGTGGACAGCCGGTGGGCGATCACAAAGCTGGTGCGCCCGCGCATCAGGTTGTCCATGGCGGTCTGGATGCGCTGTTCGGTGCGGGTATCCACCGAGCTGGTGGCCTCGTCCAGAATCAGGATCTTGTTGTCGGCCAGGATGGCCCGGGCGATGGTCAGCAGCTGTTTCTGGCCCTGGCTTACGTTGGAGGCGTCCTCGTTGAGCTCCATCTGGTAGCCGCCGGGCAGGGTGCGGATGAAGTGGTCCACATTGGCGGCCTTGGCGGCGGCGATGACCTCCTCGTCGGTGGCGTCCAGCCGGCCGTAGCGGATGTTCTCCATGATGGTGCCCTTGAACAGCCAGGTGTCCTGCAGCACCATGCCGAAGCCTTCCCGCAGGTCGCTGCGGTCAAAGTCCCGGACGTTGTGGCCGTTCAGGGTGATGGCGCCGCCGTCCACATCATAAAACCGCATCAGCAGCTTGACCATCGTGGTCTTGCCGGCGCCGGTGGGCCCCACGATGGCCACCTTCTGCCCCGGCTCCACATGGCAGCTGAAATCGTGGATGACCGCCTTGTCGGGGGTGTAGCCGAACCGCACATGGTCAAAGTCCACATGCCCGTCAATGACCGAGGAATCCACCCGGCGGACCGGGTCGGCCTTCTGGTCTTCCTCCTCCTCGGCCAGGAACTCGAACACCCGCTCGGCGGCAGCTGCCATGCTCTGCAGCATGTTGGACACCTGGGCCAGCTGCTGGATGGGGGAGGTGAAGTTCTTCACATACTGGATGAACGCCTGGATCTCGCCGATGGTGATGACCCCCCGGGCGGCCAGGATGCTGCCCGCCACGGCCACCGCCACATAGCCCAGGTTGCCCACAAAGTTCATCACCGGCATCATCAGGCCGGAGAGGAACTGGCTCTTCCAGGCGGATTCGTACAGCTTGTCGTTGGCGGCGCCGAACTCGGCGAGCACGGCGGCTTCCCGGTTGAATGCCTTGACCACGTTGTGGCCGGAGTAGACTTCCTCCACCTGGCCGTTGACGACGCCGAGGTATTTCTGCTGGGCGCGGAAGTATTTCTGGCTGAACCGCACCACCACCGACACCAGCGCCACCGACACCGGCAGGATCAGCAGGGCGATCAGGGTCATCAGCGGGCTGATGGACAGCATCATGACCAGCACGCCCACCATCGTGGTGAGACTGGTGATCAGGGTGGTGATGCTCTGGTTCAGGCTCTGGCCCAGCGTGTCCACATCGTTGGTGATGCGGCTGAGCACCTCGCCCACCGTCCGCTTTTCAAAGTAGGCCAGCGGCAGGCGGCTGATCTTTTCGCTGATCTGGCGGCGGAAGTCGTAGCACAGTTTCTGGGACATGCCGCTCATCACCCAGCCCTGCACAAAGCTGAAACAGGCCGACAGCAGGTACATCCCCAGCAGGATCAGCAGAATGCGGCCGATCAGCGCAAAATCAATGCTGCCGGTGCCGGTGATCATCGCCATCCAGCCGGTGGCCAGGGCGGTGGTGGCTTCGGCCAGGATGCGGGGCCCGGCGATGTTGAACAGGGTGGAGAGCATGGCGAAGACGAGCACCGCGAAGAAGGCGGCCTTGAACCGCCCCAGCGTGCCCAGCAGCCGGCGCAGGGTGCCGGTCATGTCCTTGGGTTTTTCGGCAGGACCTCTGTGATGTACGGGCGGCATCAGGCATCGCCTCCTTTCCGGGGTTCGCGGGCGCCGGCTGCGGCCAGGTCCCGCTCGCTGAGCTGGCTTTTTGCAATCTCCCGGTATTCGGGGCAGCATGCCAGCAGTTCTTCATGGCGGCCGCAGCCCACCACGCGGCCTTCGTCCAGCACCAGGATCTGGTCGGCGTGCAGCACGGTGGAGATGCGCTGCGCCACAAGGATGACGGTGGCGCCGCCGGTCTTTTCGTTCAGGGCGCGGCGCAGCGCCGCGTCGGTCTTGTAGTCCAGCGCCGAGAAGCTGTCGTCAAACAGGTAGACCTTGGGGTTCTTGGCGATGGCCCGGGCGATGGACAGCCGCTGTTTCTGCCCGCCGGAGACATTGGTGCCCCCCTGGGCGATGGGGCTGCGGTATCCTTCCGGCTTGGAGGCGATGAAGTCGCCGGCCTGGGCGATGGCGGCGGCCTGCTCCATGGCCTGGTCCGAGATCATGTCGCCGCCGAACTTCAGGTTGGACTCGATGGTGCCGGAGAACAGCACCCCCTTCTGCGGCACATAGCCCAGCTGGGCCCGCAGCGTGGCCTGGGGCATCTCCCGCAGGTCCACGCCGTCCAGTGTGATCCGCCCGCCGGTCACGTCATAGAACCGGGGGATCAGGTTGAGCAGGGTGGACTTGCCGCAGCCGGTGGACCCGATGATGGCGGTGGTCTGGCCCGGCCGGGCGGTGAAGGAAATGTCCTTCAGCACGTCGGTGTCGGCGCCGGGAAAGCGGAAGTCCACATGGTCGAACCGCACCACCCCCTGCCAGGGATGGTCGGCCAGGCCGGCGGGCTGCCGGTCGGGGGCCGGGTCCTCGATGACCGGCTCGGTGCGCAGCACCTCCTCGATGCGGTCGGCCGCCACCCCGGCCCGGGGCAGCATGATCGAGATGACCGTCAGCATCAGGAAGGACATGACGATCTGCATGGTGTAGGTGATAAAGGCGATCAGGTCGCCCACCTGCATCCCGCGGGTGACCATCGCGTGGCCGCCGAACCAGACGATCAGCAGGCTCACCCCGTTCATGATCAGCGTCATGCCCGGCATCATGAAGGTCATGGTCCGGTTGGTGAACAGCTGGGTCTTCATCAGGTCCCGGTTGGCCTCGTCGAACCGGGCTTCCTCAAATTTCTCGCGGCTGAACGCCCGGATCGGCATGATGCCGGTCAGGATCTCCCGGCTGACCAGGTTCAGCCGGTCCACCAGCTTCTGCATCTTTTTGAAGCGGGGCATCGCCACCTGCATCAGCACAAACACCAGGCAGAGCAGCAGCGCCACCGCCAGCACGATGATCCAGGACAGGCCGGTGTCGGTGCCGGCCACCCGTACGATGCCGCCGATGCCCAGGATCGGCGCATAGATCACGATGCGCAGCAGCATCACCGCCACCATCTGCACCTGCTGGATGTCGTTGGTGGTGCGGGTGATCAGCGAGGCGGTGGAGAAGCGGTCGGTCTCGGCATGGGAAAAGTCGATGACTTTGGCAAACACCTGCCCCCGCAGGTCTCGCCCGATGGCCGCCGACACCCGGGAGGCAAGGAAGCCCACCGAGATGGCCGCCGCGGCCATCAGCAGGGCCACCAGCAGCATCTCGCCGCCGGTGGTAAGCAGGTAGCGCATCTGCACCTGGCCGTCCACCCCCTGGGCCCGGTATTCCAGCCGCACCAGCTGCACGGCCTGGCTGGCTGCCTGGCTGGAAAGGCCGGCGGCGGCGCCGTCGGAGGTGATGGCGCCGGAAGCAAGCGAGACATCCTCCGCACTGCTCAGTGCCTGGCTGACGGCTGCCGCGGCGGCGTCCAGGTCCTGCGCTTCGGGCAGGGCGCTCTCCACCCCCTGGCGGTCGGCCGACAGGGCCGCCGCGGCCTGGTACAGCATCACGTCGGGCAGGGTGAAGGCTTCTTCCAGTTCGGCGCGGGCGGCCTCGGCGCCATGGACCAGCGCGCGCAGGCCGTTTTCGTCCGGCGCGGCATACCACTGCTCGGCCAGGGCGGCGTCCTCGGGGGACATCAGGCTTTCCAGCGCCTGCAGGGTGGAATCCCGCACCGGGTCGGGCAGGGCGCTGTCCACGCCGCCCTGCTGGATCCCCACGTCCACAATGTCCGAGGTGTATCCGGGCAGGGCCAGGTCGCAGTTGGCCTGCACCAGCAGCAGCGCCACCACCGCCAGGATGGTGGCCCAGTGCTTGAAGAGATAGCGGAAAATTTTCAGCATGGGGGCAGGTACCTCCTTCAAAATCGTAGGCTCAGCGGGCGGCCGGGGCCGACAGCTCGGCCTGCATGGCTTCGTCCCACCGGCGCCAGGAATCCAGCATGGCGGCAAAGTTTTCCTCCCCCATCCGGCGGATCACCCGGACCATGTAGGCCCGCAGCATCGCCTCGGTCTCCCGGCGGGCCGCCTCGCCGGCGGGGGTCAGCCGCACCAGTGTCCGCCGGTGGTCGGCCGGGTCGTGGATGCGCTCGGCCAAACCGGCGTCCTCCAGCTGGCGCAGCGACCGGGACACCGCCGTCGGCAGCAGCCGGGTCTGCTCGGCCACCGCCGATACCGGGATGGCTGCCCCCTCGCCCCGCTGGCGGATGGCATAGTGCAGCCGCTCCAGCATGAAAAACTGGCTGTGGGGGCAGCGGCCCTCCACCTGCTGCATACAGCGCTGCACCGATTTGCGCATCTGCCACAAGCGCTCAAACAGTTCGCCGATGGCCTGTTCTTCTGTCATGGGACAACCGCCTTTCCGTTTGTGAGAAGAATACTTATCACTAGTTACTTAACTTGCGTTAAGTATTTTGCAGCGGTATCATACACCTTTTGGCCGGCCATTGCAAGGGGAGGCGGCCAATGTTTTCTTTTTGTTCATATTTGCCCGCTGGCGCTCTCCTTTGTCCGGCCGCCCCGCCCGCCCTCCGGGGCCGGGCAGTCTTGTGTCCCTTCAACGGCCGGACGTTCCGCTGGCAAGGTCCCGCGGTGAGCAAATGGCAAAAGATTCATTGTCTTTCGTGGAAAAAGCTGTTATAATTTTCCTGACTACATTACCAGTTCTCGTTCGATCCGTCCAATCGGAGCTTGTGACATTTCCTTGTTCGCAGTTTTTGCAAGTTCTATTATGGCAACATCTTATCCATTCTTAAGGAGCTGAAAAATATGTGTAATGGACTTGAGAAAAAACCGGACGCTGCTTTGGAACCATTGATGGAAACAAGTTATCCTTCAGTGATGCCGGAACTTGACTTATCTGCCAATACCACAAAAATCCCGTTATCCGATCTGTCTGCATTGGGGGTGGCATTTCAGCCCCTGACCGTGGCAATTCAAACGGTAGTTTCTGGCGGCGGTTCCGGGCTGTACTATGTGAACACCAAAGGCATGCAGATGTTTTCAACGAGTGAGGGTTATATCGGCTCGCTGAAAACCGCTGCTGGTACTGTTGGTGGCGGACAAGCCCGGATGACCGCACTTCCCTGTGATCCGACAATGCTTTTTATGGCGGTTGCTCTAATGGGAATCAACCAAAAGCTGAACAACATTCAGGAAGCGCAGCAAGAAATCCTTGCCTTTCTGGAGGAGAAGGAGCGTGCCGTCCTCCAAGGCAACATCAATGTGTTGAACGACATCATGAGCAGCTACAAATTCAACTGGGATAATGAAGCTTTTAAGACAAACAAGCACATCCTTGTGCAGCAAATCAAGAAAGAATCTGAAGCCAGCATCATCCTGTACCGCGACCAGATCGCGCAGAAAATCAAAAAGCGTTCTCTGATTCATGTAGATCAGGAGGTCAACGCCACGTTGAAAAAGCTGCAAACCCAGCTGCGTGACTATCAGTTGGCATTGTACCTGTACGCTTATTCTACCTTCCTGGAAGTAATGCTTCTCGGGAATTTTGAGAAAGATTATATGGACAGCGTAGAACAACGGATATCTGAATACACATACCAGTATCGGTCTCTCTATACCGATTGCTACAATTTGATGGAGGAATACTCCAAATCCTCCATCCAGGCCGGTGTGCTTGGCGGGCTCGCTGTTGCCAGTAAGTTGATGGGAGAGGCCATTGCCAAAGCCCCGGTGCTCAGCAAATCGCAGTTGGACGAAAATCTGATCAAGGCAAGCGGCAAATTGAATCGCCACGGTGAGAAACGCACCACTGAGGCATTGCAGGGACTTATTCAAAATCGTGCAAGTGTAACTCTCCCTTTTATAGAGAATCTCCGCTCAATCAACGACCTTCACAATAAGCCGACAACCTATCTGTTTGACGGTAAAAACATCTATATTCAGCAGGCGACAGCTGCGATTGCATGATCAAAATACGAAGGATGATTTCGGAAATTGTCTCCGGTGGCAGTTGGGCTTGCCCGTGCCCATAATAAATCGCTGTTCCCGAATTGCTTGAAAAGGTAATTCGGGAACAGCGATTTTCTATTCATCCGCAAAGCCAAACCTGACAGACAGTTGTCCGGTTCCTATGGTATAATACAGGCAAAAGAACAAAAGGCGGTGGTTGCCATGAAAATGGATCGGCTGATTGATGCTGTTCGCCTCCCGACACCGGCGGGGAGCGAACAGGCAAAAAAATCCCCCTGCAGCTGAAATCAGCAGCAGGGGGATCGGCGTATCAAGGGTAGACTCCTGAGCCGGGATCACGCCGGCGGTCTTGGCGTGTCACGCCGGCAGGCGCTTTTTGGAATGCCTGCGCATCCGCCAAGCCGAGCGTGGGCCAAGAGTCCGACAGAATTACTTCCGGGGGTTCTTGATCGCAGCCTGTCCTGTGCCAATCCCGCCGCCGAAATGTCCCCATTCAGCCGACCGTTCCTGTTGATCAGAAAGGCTTGGCGGGAAGCCCCGGGGGGCGGCCAGGCCCCCCGGTATAAATTGCTTTCCAGTGTAATGCGCGGATATTCCTTCCGCCCGTTGACCTCACAGACCAGCGTCTGGGGTTCGGGGGCCAGATCCAACACCCAGGCGAACCGCGTATCGTCGATGGGTGTGATGCGGCGGACAAAGTTCTGGATGAACCATTCGCTCACCATGCCGTCGGTGAAATCCACCGCTTCGCAGAGGATGGCCTCAATGGCGTCCATGTCCAGCGTCTTGTGGTCCCCCTGCTGGGCCAGCAGTTCCGCCTTCTCCTTGTTGACCCGCTGCTGCTGAACGCCGATCTCGTTGCTCTGCTCCACAAACTGGCTTAGGGTGATCTGGTTGGACGCCTTCATCATGATCAGGTTGTCCAGCCGTTGGTTCAGGGTGTCCATCCGCTTGTCCAAGGCTTTCAGCTTGGCCGGGTCGGCGCTTTCCTCCCGGTAGCAGGCGTTGAGCATCCGGCAGGCTTCCAACACTGCCTCCCTCCGGTTGCCCCACACGGTCTCGAAGATTTTCCGGGCCATCAGTTCCAGCTTCCATTCGGGGAAGGCTTTCAGTTCACAGATGCCCGCGGGCAGACCGTGTTTCTTCAGATACAGGGCGGATTGCTTCTTGTGGCGGTAGCACTCAAACCCATAGACTTGGGTGCCGTCCGCCTTGGTGTTCCATAGATACCGCCGCAGCTTGGAACCGCAGTGGCAGACCAGCTTGGTGACCCAGACGTTCTTGGCGACGGTGCCGCCGTACTTGCGAGGCTTGCCGTTCTCGTCCAGCAGGTTCCGCTGGCGACTTCGGCGAATATCGTTGCACCGGTGCCAGAGTTCCTCGTCGATGATGGGGGTGAAATTTCCTTTTTTCAGTATGTAGGTTTCCTCGTCGTTGTTCTTCTTCCGGCTGTGCTCCAGCAGGTCGGTGGTCTGGGTGCGGTTGTAAACGCAGTAACCCATGTAGGTGGGATTGCGCAGGATGCGGGTGATCTTGCTGGAATCCCATTTCAGTCGTCCGCCGCCGTCCTTGCGGCCTTTTGCGATCAGGGCCTTGGCTACCTTGCCCAGCCCGTCGCCGGTGGCGTACTGTTCAAAGATCATCCGCACCGTCTCGGCCTGTTCCTCGTTGATGACGTAGGTGTTGTGGGCCTTGTCCAGATCGTAGCCCAGGATGTTGCCGTTGCCGAAAAGCACCCCTTTCTCCCGGCTCATCTGGATGCCGGCCCGCACCCGCTCGCTGGTCTTGCGGCTTTCCTCCTGGGCCATGGTGGCCATGATGGTGAGCCGCAGCTCACCTTCGTTGTCCATGGTCCAGATGCTGTCCGCGGCAAAGTAGACCTCCACCCCCAGCTTGCTCAGCTTCCGGGTGTAGAACAGCGTGTCCATCGTGTTGCGGGCGAAGCGGCAGACCTCGCGGGTGACTATCAGATCAAACTTGCCGCTTTCCGCATCCTCGATCATCTGCATGAAAGAAGGACGTTTGGTGGCCTGGGTGCCGGTAATGCCTTCGTCCACATACTGGCCCACCACCTCCCAGTTGGGGTTCTTGGCTGCCAGTTCCTGATACCAGTCCATCTGATTGTCCAGCGCCGATACCTGGGCCTCGTGTTCGGTGGAAACCCGCCCGTAAAACACCACGCGGCGGGGACGGTTCCGGTATTCCTGTAAAAAGCTCATAGGATCAACCTCCTTTGGTGTACGCTCATTGTAGCGTATTGGTTTTTGTTTGAGAAATGTACAAACTGGTGTTCTTCAACGCCGCTTCTTTTTCTTTTTGGCCGGGGCAAGCGGCACTGCCGGGACTGGCGGATAAGTAGCCAGCACATTGTCGTAGGTGGCCTTGTTGATCTTGCCCTCCTCGTACAGCCGCTGAATCAGTTTGTGGGCAATGTAGCGGGAATCAATCTGCAAACCCTCCATAGGGATTTACCTCCTCTCCGTTGGGTGTGTTGGGTGTAAAGGGTGAAAACGTCCGGGGCAGCATGGCCCCCTGCATGAGCAGCACCGTGCTGTTCAATAGCTGGAGGGTGTAGTCCAGCTGCTCCCGGCTTTCGTCGGTGGACTGGTTGCCTGCCAGCTCTTTCAGCTGGGTCTCCATCCACCGCATCTGCCGCAACAGCAGCCGGTAATCGGCGGGCGGCAGGGCGGCGGGAGTCTTGTGGGTGATGAGCAGGCGCAGGTACTGCTCCCGTGACAGCCCGGTGAGGGCCACATTGTCGTTGAGCCGTGCCAACTCTCCCTCGGTCAGGCGTACCTTCACTTCTTTGGTCCGCTGTTTGGTTGTGTTTTTCATGGGTTCTCCTTTTGGTTCGTTCTGTTGGGGTAAGTATGCAACAACGCAAGGGGCAGCAGCGATGCGTCCCTTTGCAGTGTTTCCTTGGTTCATGCGTTCAGCTGCCAGTACCACTTGTCGCCCTTGCGGACGCTGCGGATGTTCAGCCTGCCCTTGACCAGATTTACCGTCCGGTCCTGGATGCCTTTGTTCTTGAAATGCTGGATGATCTCCTGATTGGCTACAGGGCCTTTTTCCAGCAGCCGGGGCAGTTCTTCCTCTACCTGCTGTTGCTTGGTGGGGGCTTCCGTCAGACCATCGCAGCCGTTCAAAAGGGATTCTGCGTCCTCGTCCAGCTGCCGCAGCCATTCCACATGGTCGCTCAGTTCAAACAGCAGCGCCGGACCGGCAGCGGCCAGATTGCTTTTTACCGGCACCAGCACCCGCTGTGTAGGCGAACGCTGGTACCGTGTCACGGTCAGAATGGACCGCACTGCACCGGCAATGTCGATGGAACCGCTGGTGCGGTACAGGGCGCTGATGCCGCTCATCTTGTTCATATGCGCCACAATGAGCACGGCGCATCTGGTGCGCTGGGCCATGGCATACAGACTGCGGAAAGCGCCCCGCACCTCGTTGGCCTGATTCATACTCACCGTAGGGCCGATGTAAGCCGAGAGCGGGTCGAGGATCAGCAGACGGGCATTCTCCTGCAGGATGCTCTGCTCCAGCCGTGGATCGTCGAAGGTCAGAGCCCGCTTTTCTTCATTGATGATCTTGATGCGGGTGCAGTTGGCTCCCGCGCTTTCCAGCCTTGGCTTGATGGTGTCGGCAATGCCGTCCTCCGAAGTCTGATACAGGATGTTGATGGGTTCCCGGACGGCTTCCTCAAAGGGAAGGCTTTCGCCCTTTGAGAGCAGCGCTGCCAGAGACAGCACCGCCATCGTTTTGCCGCATCCGGGATCACCCTGTAATATGGTGATCTTCCCGTATGGGATGTAAGGATACCAAAGCCATCTCACTTCCTCTGCCTGGATATCCGCAAAACAGAGGATCTCTTGTTCGTTCACAAAAGTACCTCCTTCATGAAGTTCAAATAAAAGGCCGGTCCGCCGAATCCGTTCCTGTCCGGGTGTCTCCCCAACGTCGTCTCGCTCACCTTGCGGGTCATGGCAAGATCGTATCTCCTTCAGTGGCCGGATATTCAGTTTTCAAGGTTCCGTGGCAACAGAATATCACGCCTTGACGTCAAAAGCTATACATGTTACGATGTTTTCATGTAAAGATGAAATTACACGTTAGTTTTAGAGCTATTACACAAATATATAGCGATAAAACGTTGTATTTGTGATGTTCTGCACTTGAGGAAAATCCATTATGTCTACAGGTTTTATCTTCCGTTTTGAGGGCGATAAGCTGCTGCAGCCCTTTTTAATTCCCCAATCCTTGTTCAACCCCCAACTTCAGGGTGATCCCACCGCCCGAGAACTGCGCCGCCAGCAGGAATTGGAAGCTAACCATATGCTGCTGGAGAATATCGAGAAGGCCAGAGTGTCTCTGGATAAAGCCCCTGAACCCGGGCCGTTGGATGCCGAGTTTGAAAAGGAGCCGGATTTTGAGCCTGACGAGGGAACCTTGTTGGCCCGGTTGAAGCGGTGGGGTAACAAGTTCTTTGCCGATAAGAATACCCCTGAACCAATGTCGGAGGAACCTTTGGAGGCGGAGGAACCACTCTCTGCCCCGGCAGAGCAGTCTCCTCGGCCTGCCCATGTGCGCAGACAGCGTACCGGTGTAATCCATCGATATGAACTGCTGGAACGATTGCTCAGCATGAGTCCACAGGAATACATAGGCTATTTCCGGGAACATCAGAAAAACATCTGGATGGAAGAAAGCTACCCACTGGGGATGTTGATATTTGCTGCGCTGGATCTTCCCTGGGCGGAGCTGGCACAGGAAGCGAAAACCCTGCTGGACGCAAACCGGGATGCCGAAATGCCCATCAATCCGGATTTGTTTTCCACCGCCGACTGGCGGCATTATGTGGCACCTGCTTCTTCACCAGCGCCCTCCGAAGGGGAGCTGCACACCGTGGCCGAGGGGCTGGCCCACCCGGAAAAGACACTCTACTGTCAGGTGGCAGAACTCTACAATATGGTGCAGGATGCCTTGCAGGATTACCCGGCCATGCAGAGTCTGCTGAAAGATTACTGCACCCAGGCCGCTTCTGACTTTTACTATCAGGCGGTGCGGAAGCTGAACTTTATGGCCCTCTCTCAGGAAGACCAGGATATCATGAGAGAAAACAAATTCGTAAACGTGGCACTGCGGGAGCTGAACAGAGCCTTTGCTCTGGAAAGTGCCTCCGAGTGCATCGAACGGTATCTGGACTCCTGGCCGGAACCCGATGCGGTGTTGGTGCGTTATGGGGATTCTGATGATCGGGAGTATTCCGCTGCCGCCTATACGATTCTCAAACAGCTGTGGGAGCAGCTGAAAGGGCTTTCTGATTTTCAGTCCGGTCTTGCAGATCTGGTGGAGTTCACTCTGGTGGCCGCTGACAATCATCCTGAAAAGGATGCCACCCAGTTTTTGGGCGACGCCATGCTGTTGCGGTATTCCGGCATAAAGGCCGGGGAAAAGCTATATGAGCGCCTCCACATGAAAATGCTCAGTCGGTTGTCTTTGCCGGAGGAATCTCCGAAAGCCAGGAAACATCCGGATATTGCCAGCCGGAGTTACTATGTGGCGGACAATCTGGCCGAGGTTGTCATGGTGGATTTTCTGCAAATGTGTGGTCAGCATAAGACCGCCCGCAGATGCAAGCAGTGTGGAATGCTGTTTGTTCCGTTCAGTTCAGCTGCAAAGTATTGTGACCGCAAATCACCCAACGGTGGGCAGCGCACCTGCAAGGAAGTTGCCGCCGAGGAAGTGGCAAAAAGCCGCACGGTGGACCCCGCGGTGGCGCTCTACACCAAGATCGGCAACAAGCTGAACGGCAGACTCAGCCGCTTTTTGTACATGTCCGATGCCTGTCGCAAAGCTACCATTACCCGCTGGAGGGCAGAAGTAAAGCCCCTGGTGTCGCAGGCATCGGAGCATCCCGAAACCTTTGACCCAGAGGCTTTTGATAGAGAACTATGTGCGATTTTTGATACAATCCGGCAGGAGGAGATAAAAAAAGAGAGTAGTAAGAGAGAATCTGTTTCTAAAAAACTTAGGCGTGGAAGAATGTGAAAGATGGAGGTTTAGTCTATAGTTATCAGAATACCGCTAATGTAGGGGGAGCCCGTAAAGCCTTGTCAGACAAGACTTTACGGACTTCGTTTTGACTATAGTCGCATAATGATAAATGTAATAATTATTACTCCCAATTATGTAACGATGTTTTGTAAAACAGAATACACTGTACTAATAA
>ERZ1090862.1065-NODE-1067-length-12278-cov-5.437536_pt1 | contig 12278 bp, 9 predicted proteins | sample MGYA00478481_ERZ1090862 | MGnify/ENA primary metagenome ERZ1090862 (study PRJEB33644, sample SAMEA5815745) | chicken gut metagenome | biome: Chicken; feature: Gastrointestinal Tract; material: Caecum | place: Ireland | collected 2019-01-01 | study: A study of the... | reverse complement strand
TCCATCCCCAGTGTTAATTTATATTCTTCCATTTTATTACCTCACCCAAAGTATTCCTGCATTAGTGCCTTTTTTAGCGTTTCAAGCTTTTCAAGGCTGCGGCTGATGTTGGCTTTTGTCTTTTCGGTTTTCTTTACAAACACAGCAAATTGATTTTGTAGTTCTAGGGGTGGGAAAGGAAAGGTCATTTCTGATAGTTGTCCCTTGCTTAGTATCCCTTTAAGTGACATATTTATGGTGCTATGTATTGCAGGCTTTGATAGTAGCATAAGCCAATATAAATACAGCACATCATCTTGCTTTGGGACAATAGCATTGATTTGCTGATTAAATGCCACCCGGCGATCCGCTACTGCTACATTGCCTATACAGTTAATACTTCCAGCAATACAAGTCATGAGCAAGCTGCCTGCCTCTACAAATCTGCACTTATGAAAACCTGTCTCCGATAAGTATTCCTGTGCCTCTGTAAGCAATACAGCAGGGGTATTGATGTTATCTGATTTAATCCATTCAATAAAATTCCCATAATTCTCCGGCTCAGCACGAGAGGGTGTGTTTCCGGTAACTATATCACATCGTTTTCCCAGTGCAAGTTTCTCCCACCCCATAGGATTCTCCACTGGGTCTCCAAACATCTCCACAAACCTTGCCTTGACCATCTCATCCAGCTTGCCCAACTGCTGGCGGCGTTTGGCAATCAGGTCGCTGACTTTGTCCAGCACCGACGCAATTCTACGCTGTTCGTCAAGGGTTGGTAGATCCATCTCAATTTCTTTTAATGCAGAAACAGTAAAACTTGCTTGGTTAACAGATTTTTTTGTAATTTTTTGAATCTGGCCTAAAAATATATTTGTTGCAAAATAGTAAGTTGCGAACGGCGGATAAACAATGGACTTATTCGCGCGCAACATTAGCAAATTCATCCCGTGAATGATTTTTTCATTTCCCTGTTTTTTATAGAGTGCAACTTTCCCCAAATGTTTTTCGCTATTGATATGGGACATCAAAATATCCCCATCCTGAAGAATGTACTCACGATATTTATCTGCATCTTCAATCCCAGCGTAGCCAAACTTGCTTCGATCAATTTCTCTATTTGAAATTGTTTCAATTCTCGTAATCGGAAGCCCGCCTGCTCCATCTGCTTGTCTAATTGATGCTCCATTTCTTATAACCGAAAAAGCATCCCCCAATCTCGCCATCACAACATTCCCTCCAATTCCTCCAGCCCTGCGTTGATCTCCATTTCCAGCTCATGCAAGTCTGCCATCAACTCCGTGGTTGAGGGGTACTCCACCGGAACATACTCCACCTTTTTGTACTTGTTGATGGACAGGTCATAGTCGTTGTCGGCAATTTCCTGCCTGGGCACAAAAAAGCTCTGTTCGGTGCGTTGGCGTTCGGCTTCCTGGTCCAGATGGTGGAACCGCTCGATGATGTCGGGAATGTCATTTTCCGCAATTTCGCTGCGTTTGTCGTCTAGTGAAAAGCCATCGGCCTTCATGTCATAGAACCAGACGTTTTCGGTGCCGCCCGCGCCTGTCTTGGTGAACACCAGCACCGCCGTGGACACGCCCGCATAAGGCTTGAACACGCCGGAGGGCATAGAGATCACTGCGCGCAGCTGATGGTTCTCCACCAGTTCCTTACGGATGGCCTTGTGGGCCTTGGAGGAGCCGAACAGCACGCCATCCGGTACGATGCAGGCGCACTGACCACCCTTTCTCAGCATCCGTAGGAACAGGGCCAGAAACAACAGCTCGGTCTTTTTGGTGTTGGTCACGGCTTTCAGGTTGTCGTTGATGCTTTCCGCGTCCACGGTGCCCTTGAAAGGCGGATTTGCCAGACACATGGTAAACTTATCGCTGATCTGGTTCTGCTTGGAAACACTGTCCTTGTAGTCGATCTCCGGGTGGCTGATGGAGTGCAGCATCAGGTTCATCGCAGAAATGCGCAGCATGGTGCGGTCTGTGTCAAAGCCGGTGAAGGCGTCCCCAGCAAAGTGCTCCCACTGCTCGGAAGTCATGGTATCCTCGTAGTGGTTGCGAATGTACTCCGCGGCGGAGACCAGAAAGCCTGCCGTGCCGCAGGCCGGGTCGCAGATAGTGTCGTCCGGGGTGGGTTGCAACAACTCCACCATCATTTCCCGGATATGCTTGGGAGTGCGAAACTGGCCGTTCTGCCCAGCGGTGGCCAGTTTGCCCAGCATGTACTCGTACAAGTCGCCCTGCATATCCAGATCGGCAATGTCATGCTCATATAGGTCATCCAACCCTGTGATGATTTTTTGCAACACCTGCGGCGTAGGAATCAGGAACATCGCATCGCTCATGTACCGGGCAAAGGCCGTCTCATTCTGCACATCACTGCTGGAATCGTCGGCGATTTCCACCAGTTCCCCCTGCTCGGTAAAGTCCGGCAGGCGGCCATGTTTCATGTTTTTGATAGCAGGGAAGACCCGCTGGGAAATCACATTGAAAATTTCGCGGGGATCGTTGTTCTTGAATTTACTCCAGCGCATGGACTGTCCAACGGCGGACTGGGGGAAAATCTTCTCCATCTTCTCGCCGGTCATATGCTCAAATTCTTCCGTTTCCAGCTCTTTTTCGTCCAGAGAGCGGATAAACATAAGATAGGTCAGCTGTTCGATGACGGTTAGAGGATTGGTAATGCCGCCCGCCCAGATGTCCGTCCAGATTTTATCTACTTTATTTTTAATCACACCTGTAATCATGCATCTATTCCTCCGTTTTCTGTATCAGGGATAAATTCCATCACGTCTCCGATATTGCATCCCAGCACGGTGCAGATTTTTTCCATGCTGTCCATGGAGACAGGCTCACCTTTACTTAATCGTGCTAAAACATTGGTGCTGATTTTTGCACGGTGCATCATGTCGGTTTTGCTCAAACCATGGTCGATCAACTGTTTCCACAGCCGATTGTAACTGATTGCCATCCCGCACCTCCTGATTTTTCCTATTTACTAGTATAACGGATATTGTGCTAAAAGACAAATAAAATTCACGAAATCGTGAGCTATTGATTGACAAAAACGTGGTCTGGATATTGGAATCCCAGACCACGTTTTGCTTTGAGCAAGACAGGCTTGCCATCAAATCATTTGAAAATGCTTTAGTGCATCCATAATTGCAGCTTCCTTTTCCGGCGGGCACTGCGGCACTTTGGCATCTTCCTTCTTCGACAAATTATAGTTCTGTCCTACATCCAGACCACACTTCCGTTTGACCTGGGAGATATATAGGCTGGACACCTTCAGACCATATTTTTCCAGCACATAGGCTTTGATCTCGTCATAGGTAGCCTTGCTCTCCGCCGATGTCAAATCCAGCTCATCCAGATTCAACTCCACCTCTATATGCTGCTTGGCATTAAGTTTGGACAAAAGTACTACCGTCTCCACATGCCCCGTCATCGGAAACATATCCACCCCACGCACTCTCCGGATCTCATACCCTCTCTCGCAGATCCACTTCAGATCCCTCGCCAGCGTGGCCGAGTCGCAGGAAACATACACGATCCGCTCCGGCTGCATTTTCACAAGCGTCTCCAGCAGTGCCTGATCGCACCCCTTCCGCGGCGGATCCACGACGATCACATCCGCCCGGGCCTCGCCTCTGGCGTACTTCTCCGGCAGCACCTCTTCTGCCTTTCCGACAAAGAATTCCGCATTCTCAATCCCGTTCAGCGCCGCATTCCGCTTCGCATCCTCGATGGCCGCCGGAACGATCTCGACGCCGTACACTTTCTTCGCCTTCTGAGCCAAAAACAAGGAGATCGTACCGATTCCACAATACAGATCCCAGACTATCTCCTCTCCTTTCAGTCCTGCATACTCCAGCGCCAGTCCGTACAGCTGCTCCGTCTGAACCGGGTTTACCTGATAAAAAGAAAGCGGAGAGATCTGATATTTCACCGTTCCGATATAATCTGAAATATACGGAGTTCCCCAGAGTGTGCGGATCTGATTTCCCATGATCACATTTGTCCGCTCTCTGTTAATGCTCACTGTGATGCTCGTCATTCCCGGAATCCTGCGGAGCTTTTCCACCAGCGCCTCTTTCTTCGGCACCTGCTCCCCGTTGATCACAAGGCAGACCATCACTTCCTTCGTCCGGAATCCGTACCGGATCAGGATATGGCGCACCAGCCCGGTTCCGTTCTTCTCATCGTAGGCCGGAACTTTGAACTCTTCCATCCACCCGAGCACTGCGTCCAGAACCTGCTGATTTTCCTCCACTCCCAGCAGGCAGTTTCTGTTATTGATGATATCATGGGTCCGCCCCGCGTAAAATCCCGTCACCAGGTTTCCGTCCTTATCCGTCCCCACCGGAAACTGTGCCTTATTCCGGTACCGGAACGGATGCTCCATGCCGACGATCGGCTCCATCGGAAGCTTCTCGAATCCGCCGATCCGCCGCAGATTGTCTTCGATCTTCTTCTGTTTAAAGCGGAGCTGCTCCTGATAATCCATCATCTGCAGCTGGCATCCGCCGCAGGGCCGCGCAATCGGACAGGCAGGCTCTACTCTGTGCGGCGACGGCTGCAGAATACGCATCAGCCGTGCGTAAGCATAATTCTTTTTTGCTTTCATGATCTTGGCTTCGATGACATCTCCGATCACTGCATCCTTCACAAAGAGGGTATAGCCATCTGCTTTGCCTATACCCTCTCCATCATGTCCCATATCTTCGATTGTCCCCGTCAGAATATCATTCTTCTGGTAATTCATCAGATTTCTCCTGTCTTTCTGATATTTGATTCAAACAGCCGGTTGTATCCCAGCCAGTCGCCGGTGTTCTCATTGCTGGAAGCGAACAGTTCCGTCAGCGTCTCCATCTTGGCGTCTGCATTGTCCGCCAGGTTCAGCGCCAGCGCCTCTGCCAGCGCCGGTTTTTTCGGCGAGCCGTATTCCAGTTCTCCGTGGTGTGCCAGAATGCAGTGTTTCAGCTTGTTCTCCAGATCCTCCGGAAAGCCTGCGATTTTCTTTACCTCGTCATGAACGATCTCCGCCCCGATCATAATGTGTCCGAGCAGCTGTCCGTCGTCCGTATAATCATTCTGCGGAAACGCGGAAAGCTCCCGTGTCTTTCCGATATCATGCAGGATCGCCGCACTGATCAGAAGGTCCCGGTTCAGGATCGGATACGCTTTTGTCATAAAGTCACAGAAGCGGGTCACACTCAGCGTATGTTCCAGCAGTCCGCCGACAAAACCATGGTGTACATTTTTCGCTGCGGAACTGGTCTTAAAACGCTTAACCATGTCTGTATCACGGACAAAGAGATTTTCCAGCATTCCCATCAGATACGGATTTTTAATGGAATGAATGTATTTCAGAAGTGTCTGATACATCTCTTCGATATCATACCGGCTGGTCGGGAGATAATCGGCAGGGTTGTATTCCCCTTCCCTGGCCTTCCGCGCCCGTTTGATTGATACCTGCAGGGCGCCGTTAAAGCTGTTCACATCTCCGACAATGTCAATATAATCAAACACATCAAACTCATCGATCCCCTGGGAATTCGGTTCCCAGATCTTCGCGTCGATCGTTCCGGTACGGTCCTGAAGGATCACGTTTTCATACGGCTTTCCGTTTTTTGTCACTGCAGGCTGGCGGTGCTTACACAGATAAATTCCCGTCATCCGGTTTCCTTCACGCAGTTCATTGATATATTTCATGATTTTATGTACTCCTTATTTTCCAATACTAACGTCCGGAACGCATAAAAAGACTTTTCCTTATACATCCGGGGTCTGAGATACTTCCCAAAATACCTGAAATCTCCCCTGCAAAATTACGCCGAAAACAGATCGATACGATCCGACCAGCGGTTCACTCAGCAAGACCGCCGCGGCGCCCAGCCATAAAAACGTTTCGCGACAAACTGTATGCGCAAAGAGCCGGAGTTCAAATGCCGCGACCATATCGCTCACTTCGCCGTTTGCTGCAGGGTTCTCAACTGCTTTATTATATAGTAAAACCGGAAAGGTTGCAATCAATTTTAAATTTCCCCGATCGTCACCTCAAACTGCATCTCCGCATAACCTTCCGCGCCTTTGCGCATTGCAGTCACCGTGACTGTCTGGCCGGGACTGTATTTGCTCAGCTGTTCCTGATACTGTTTCAGAGTCTGAACCTTTTCGTCGCCGATCTGCACGATCACATCATACTCCATGATGCCGGCATATACCGCAGGGGAATCCTCGGCTACACTGTTGACCAGCACTCCTTTCGGAATTCCGGTACGCTCGGAGAGTTCATCCGTGACGTCCTGCCCCTTAATTCCGATGTACGGTCGGGCCTCATTATTGGAGAGTGTTTCAATCAGTGACTTGATCTGAGAGATTGCCAGACTCGTCACGATATTTTTACTGTCAGAACTGTAGTTTTGCGCAATAATCCCGACGATCTCTCCGTCCAGATTGATCAGGATTCCGCTTCCCTCCGGACTTCCCAGAATATCTGTAGTCAGAAGTGTGTATTCCGTATCCAGCGTAGAGATTTTATTGGTCACAGATGTGACGACTCCATACGCGACGGAGTCGCTGTATCCCATCGGACTTCCCAGCGCCAGCACCGGGTCTCCCTGTGATACACTGTAGGAATTTCCCAAAGGCGCAACTTCCATTCCCTCTCTTGTCGACTCAGAAAGCTTGGAGAGTTCGACCTTGAGGATCGTCAATCCCGTATTGGCGTCATGTCTCTGGTAGATTGCATCTACCGTCGACGAATCCCAGAAAGTCACCTGAATCCGTTCCACATTTTCTACGACCCGGTATTCCGTCAAAATAAAGAGATCCTGTCCTTCCTCCGCGACAATCAGTCCGGTGATCTGCTGCTGATTTTCATAATTCTGATGGAAATAGTCCATCTGATTCGTAATGCCGATCACCGTCACCAACGCGCGTTTCGGCGTCTCCGCTACAGCAAGCATTTCCTTATACAGGTTTTCATAGTCCTCCAGCGTGATCTCCTCGTCCGGCTCCTCAGTCGGCGCCGGAGTCGGTGTCGGCGTGGAAGAAGCTTCCGGATCCGCTGCGGCATTCCCATCCGGTTCTGGTTCTTCATCCGTCGGTATATCTACTTTTTCAGTCCCATTCAGCGCCGCTGAAATCTTCGGTTCTGCGACAACAAAAGTCACCGCTGCGATCAGGCCGAAAAGCACCGCCGCACACAGAAACAGAAGACACCGGATCAGCCATTTTTTTCTGTCCGGCGGCTCTTTTTTTATCGTCTCTTTCATGAATTTATAAGATTTGGGATCACTGTCCATAGGCACAATCCTCCGACGAAACTTAATTCAAAACAGGTAACTGTTCAGCCAACTGAACTGCCGCCAAAATGTTTCTTACTATTTTATCAAAAAAATATGAACATTCTATGAAGAAAAAGACAACAGTTTCAACATATCCTTATATTTACCGGTGAAAAGCTGAACTTGTAACCGGCATCCAGCCATTGAGAATCGCTTCGCGATAGGCTCGATACCCACAGGCACTATGTTTTCACACGGTCTGCGCAGTAAATGCACAGACCTGGCGGAACTGTAACGACCGTTACAGAAACCGCAGAAAATTTTCTTTTCCTCATAGCGATTTTGGTCTATAATGTTAATAACTTCATGCTGTCAGCAGCAGCCATTTTTCCGGCGGAACCCACAGCAATCCGCCTCCTGCTGCCGCCAGTATCATTATCAGAAACACCCGGAGGAAACAATCATGAATCAAAAAGCGCTTCAGACCCTCGAGTTTGATAAAATCATAGAACAACTGACCACCTACGCCAGTTCCCCGATGGGGCAGAAACTCTGCAAGGAACTGCGTCCCTCATCGGATCTCTCCGAGATCAATCACATGCAGACAGAGACTCACGACGCGCTGAACCGTCTGTTCAAGCGGGGCAGGATCTCTTTTGGCGGAGCCAAGGATATCCGCGGCTCTCTGAAACGTCTGGAGATCGGCAGTTCTCTGAATATACCGGAACTGCTCCAGGTAGCCGGACTGCTGGAAAATACTGCCCGGGTCAAATCCTACGGCCGTCACGACAACGCCGACACCGGCGAGGATTCCCTGGACATTCTCTTCAACTCTCTGGAACCGCTGACACCGCTCTCCACTGAGATCCGCCGGTGCATTCTCTCAGAGGACGAGATCAGCGACGACGCCAGTCCGAAGCTGAAACAAATCCGCCGCTCCATCCGTGCAGCCGGCGACAAGATCCACAGCCAGCTGAACGCGCTGGTCAACGGTTCTTACCGCAACTATCTTCAGGACGCTGTCGTAACCATGCGCGACGGCCGCTACTGCATTCCTGTCAAATCGGAATACAAAAGTCAAGTGCCCGGTATGATACATGATCAGTCCGCCACGGGCTCCACGATCTTCGTGGAACCGATGGCAGTCGTGAAACTGAACAATGACATCCGGGAACTGGAGCTGAAGGAAGAGGAAGAGATTCAGGTCATTCTCTCCACCCTGAGCGCGCAGGTAGCCGAACATCTGGACATTCTGCGCTACAATCTGGAAAACATGGTGGCCCTCGACTTTATCTTCGCACGGGCTTCCCTGGCGATGGAACAGGACGCCAATCAGCCAATCTTCAACACGGAAGGAAAAATTCATCTGCGCAAAGCGCGCCATCCGCTGATCGACAAGAAAAAAGTCGTTCCCATCGACGTGACGCTGGGCGAGGATTTCGACCTTCTGATCATCACCGGACCGAACACCGGCGGTAAGACAGTCTCTCTGAAAACCGTTGGTCTTCTGACGCTGATGGGCCAGTCCGGGCTGCACATACCGGCGCTCGACCGCTGCTCCCTGGCAGTCTTCGATGAGGTTTACGCCGACATCGGAGATGAACAGAGCATTGAGCAGTCTCTGAGTACCTTCTCGTCCCATATGACCAACGTGGTCTCCTTCCTGTCGAAGGCGGATCCGCGCTCCCTTGTCCTTTTCGATGAGCTTGGAGCCGGAACAGACCCGACCGAAGGCGCCGCATTGGCCATCGCCATCCTCTCCTCGCTCCATGAGCAGGGGATCCGCACAATGGCGACGACCCATTACAGTGAGCTGAAAATTTACGCACTCTCGACGCCCGGCGTGGAAAACGCCTGCTGTGAGTTCGATGTGGAGACCTTAAGTCCGACCTACCGCCTGCTCATCGGCGTTCCCGGGAAGAGCAACGCCTTCGCTATTTCCAGTAAACTGGGCTTGCCGGACTACATTATTGAAAAGGCAAAAGAACAGATCAGCGAGCAGGATGAATCCTTTGAGGACGTCCTGACAACCCTGGAACAGAACCGGATCACAATGGAAAAGGAACAGGAAGAGTTGCGCCGTTACCGGGAAGAAGTGAAAGAACTGAAAAGCCGTCTGGCAAAAGAGCGGGAACGCCTCGACGAACGGCGGAATAAGATCATTGCCCAGGCCACCGAAAAAGCCGAAGCTATTCTGCGCGATGCCAAGGATTACGCCGATCAGACCATGCGCGATTTCCAGAAATTCGGAAAAGAAAGCATTTCCGTCAGCGAAATGGAGAAGAAACGAACTGCGCTCCGTGAAAAGATGGACCGCCTGGACAAGAAAAAGGCAAAAACAGAACAGCCGAAAAAAACCGGAAATCTGAAACCTTCGGATCTGAAGCTTGGAGACTCCGTCAAGGTGCTCAGCCTGAACCTGAAAGGAACCGTAAGTTCCAAGCCGGACAGCAAAGGCTACCTGTTCGTTCAGATGGGGATCATGCGGTCCAAAATCCATATTTCCGATCTGGCTCTGATCGACGAGCCGGTGATCACCGGACCTTCGATCGCGAAGACCGGAACCGGAAAGCTGAAACTCTCCAAATCCGCGACGATTTCCACGGAAATCAATCTCCTGGGAAAGACCGTAGACGAGGCGATCGCCGAACTGGACAAGTATCTGGATGACGCTTACCTTGCACACCTGCCCAGCGTGCGCATTGTCCACGGGAAAGGAACCGGTGCGCTGCGCAAAGGCGTCCACAATTATCTTCGCCGCCTGAAATACGTCTCCGAATTCCATCTGGCTGAGTTCGGAGAGGGCGACGCAGGCGTAACTATTGTAACTTTCAAAAAATAAAAGGAGGCCCTCATGGTATCCAAACAGAAAATTCTGATCGTCGACGACGACAACAATATTGCAGAGTTAATTTCGCTCTATCTGACCAAAGAATGTTATGACACCCAGATTGTCAACGACGGAGAGGAGGCGCTGCGGGCCTTTGAAACCTTCCGCCCGAACCTGATCCTGCTGGACCTGATGCTTCCGGGTATGGACGGTTATCAGGTGTGCCGGGAAATCCGCCACAATTCCGACGTGCCGATCATCATGCTCTCGGCGAAAGGCGAGGTCTTCGACAAAGTCCTCGGGCTGGAACTGGGCGCCGACGACTACATCATCAAACCATTCGACTCCAAAGAGCTGGTCGCCCGCGTCAAAGCAGTCCTCCGCCGCTTCCAGGCCGCAAGACCGGTGCCTGCGGCGCCGTCCAATATCAAATGTGTGGAGTACCCGGATCTGATCATCAACCAGACAAACTACTCCGTGATCTATCAGGGAAAGGCCATCGATATGCCGCCGAAGGAGCTGGAGCTTCTGTACTTCCTGGCCTCTTCGCCCAATCAGGTCTTCACGAGAGAACAGCTTCTGGACCATATCTGGGGCTACGAATACATCGGCGACACCCGTACCGTAGACGTTCACATCAAACGCCTCCGGGAAAAGATCAAGGATCACGAGTCCTGGTCCATCAGCACCGTCTGGGGCATCGGCTATAAATTTGAGGTCAAAACGCCATGAAGCGAACTCTGTACAAAAAGTTTATCTTCGCTTATGTACTGTTCGGAATTGCAGGCTTCGTCTTTCTCTCCACCGTCGGCTCCCGGGTCATTGAACGCCATCTGACCGAGACCTCCAGCGCCTCGCTGATCCGCGAGGCCCGGAGCATCGCCAGCAGCCAGGCCAGCCGCTATTACCAGGAGGAAAGCACCCTGCAGGCACTATACAGAAATCTGAGCACCCTGGCCACTTACCAGGACGCTCAGATCTGGCTGATCAGTCCCGACGGTGAAATCCTCCTGAACACAGAGGAACCTCTGGACACAGAAGATCCGGACGTCATAACCGATTTTGATCCGGTGGCCCTCGGCAGCAACTACTATTCCACCGGCGACTTCTTCAGCCAGTTCGATACTGATATGCTCAGTGTAATGGTTCCTGTCACCTCCAACTACTCCATCAACGGTTACGTAGCGATCCACACCTCTCTCGACGACATCTACAGCCAGCGGGAGGCGATGCTGCTGCGGGTAGATCTTCTGTTTCTGGTCATTTTCCTCTTTTCCTTCGGAATCCTGGCGCTGTTCGCGTTCACCGTCTACCGTCCTCTGCAGAAAATCATTCAGGGCACAGACCAGTACGCGGAAGGCAATCTGACCTACCAGATCCAGGTTCACTCCCAGGATGAGATGGGCTACCTGGCCAGGACCCTGAACTACATGTCCGGGGAACTGAACAAGATCGGGGAGTACCAGAAAAAGTTTGTAGCCAACGTCTCCCACGATTTCCGCTCGCCGCTGACCTCCATCAAAGGCTATGTGGAAGCCATCGCCGACGGAACCATCCCTCCCGAAATGCAGGACCGCTACCTGAACATCGTCCTGTTTGAAACCGAACGGCTGAACAAACTGACCCAGAGCCTGCTGACCCTGAACGACATCGACAGCAAAGGAAACATGCTGGAGATCACAGACTTTGACATCAATGCTGTCATCAAAAATACAGCAGCCACCTTTGAGGGAATCTGTACTTCCAGAAAGATCACCATCAGCCTGGTAATTCCTTCACAGACCCTGTACGTCCGGGCAGATATGGGGAAGATCCAGCAGGTGCTTTACAATCTGATCGACAATGCCATCAAGTTTTCCAACAACGATTCCACGATCACCGTGGAGACGACGGAAAAATACCGGAAAGTCTTCGTCTCCGTGAAGGATTCCGGCATCGGAATCCCAAGGGAAAGTCTGTCCAAGATCTGGGACCGGTTCTACAAAATTGATTCCTCCCGCGGAAAAGACCGCAAGGGAACGGGACTGGGGCTTTCCATCGTCAAGGAGATCATCAACGCCCACAACCAGAACATCAACGTGATCAGCACGGAAGGCGTCGGAACCGAATTCATCTTCACCCTCGACAAGGCAGAGTGATGTGCGGCAAGGGGGGACGGAGGGAAGG
>ERZ1090862.1062-NODE-1064-length-12290-cov-3.789130_pt1 | contig 12290 bp, 8 predicted proteins | sample MGYA00478481_ERZ1090862 | MGnify/ENA primary metagenome ERZ1090862 (study PRJEB33644, sample SAMEA5815745) | chicken gut metagenome | biome: Chicken; feature: Gastrointestinal Tract; material: Caecum | place: Ireland | collected 2019-01-01 | study: A study of the... | reverse complement strand
CTGTTATTTACATCATATGATCATCATGTTTATTGCGTGGTTTATAAGTATTGTTATTGCACACTCAAGGCCCTTTAGCTCAGTGGTTAGAGCAGGCGACTCATAATCGCTTGGTCGCTGGTTCAAGTCCAGCAGGGGCCACCAGATATAGCAAAGGCTGACGAGAAATCGTCAGCCTTTTTCTTTTTATATATCAGTTACTTTGCGTGCCAGTAAGCCGCTGCACGTACCCGCTGTGGGTCATACTGTTCCGCTTCAAAGCGGCGGCTTAAATTCTTAACGACTTTACCTTCGCCGGTTATCCAGATGAAGTAATCATCGGCAGGGATTTGCATCTGCGCCAGACGCGCATCTACCGCCTGCTCATCATGTGCCAGCCATTCGATATTAAAACCATCAAGGTGCGCGAGATAATCCTGACAGGCGTTATCCCGCACGCTAACCAGCACGCTAACTTGCGGTTTAACGGCAAGTTTGCTCAACGTTTCCAGGCGGCGGCGCAATGCGGGCATTCCGGATTCATCGCAGACATACAGCTGATACGCGTAATCTTCCGGCACCACCAGCGAACCGCGCGGACCTGCCACCGTAAGTTTATCGCCCGGTTGGGCCTGCATTGCCCAGCAACTGGCGACGCGGTCTTCGTTAATAAACAAATCAATCGCCAGTTCATGGCGTAGTTCGTCATACAACGGCGTATAGTCACGCGACGGTGGGCGTGGTCCTTCCGGCCAGACGATGCCCTCTTCCGTTACCGTTGGCGGCACAAAGTGAGCGTCAGGTTGAGGAAAGAAGAGTTTGCTGTGATCGTCAAAGCCACGCGATGTAAAACCGTCCAGCGCCTCGCCGCCGAGGACAATGCGCTGAAAACCGGCGCTGATGCGCTCAACGCGTAACACAGTCAGTTCACGGAAGCGCAGATCATTGCGAACGCGCTGCGGGTAGCGGGGGGTGTTATTCATTGTTATCGCCTTCGTGATGGTAATCAGATATATCTAAATAAAACTCGCAAATGATAATGATTGTTAATCATGATAAATGCAAGCGATTTGTAGAACTGATATGTCTATAGTCTGATAAGACGAACCGCCTCTTCTCAGGCATCATTACTCAACGCCGGATGCGGCGTGAACGCCTTATCCGGCCTACGTGTGAGATGAGTCCACGTTTAAAAATCATTTTTACACTTGCAAGAACGCTCATATCAGATATAAATTAGATATATCTAATTAAGCAAAAGGAGGCTGATATGAGCCATCATCACGAAGGGTGTTGTAAACATGAAGGCCAGCCACGCCATGAGGGCTGCTGCAAAGGTGAGAAGTCAGAACACGAGCACTGCGGACACGGTCACCAGCATGAACACGGTCAATGCTGCGGTGGTCGCCACGGTCGCGGCGGCGGTCGTCGGCAACGTTTCTTTGGTCACGGTGAATTGCGTCTGGTGATTCTGGATATTCTCTCGCGCGATGACAGCCACGGTTACGAATTGATTAAAGCGATTGAGAGTCTAACCCAGGGGAATTACACCCCAAGCCCGGGTGTCATCTACCCAACGCTGGATTTTCTGCAGGAGCAGTCGCTGATTACCATCCGCGAAGAGGAAGGAGGTAAGAAGCAGATTGCGCTGACCGAACAAGGCGCGCAGTGGCTGGAAGAAAACCGCGAACAGGTGGAGATGATTGAAGAACGCATCAAAGCGCGTTGCGTTGGCGCGGCGCTGCGCCAGAACCCGCAAATGAAGCGGGCGCTGGATAATTTTAAAGCGGTGCTGGATTTACGCGTCAACCAGAGCGATATCAGTGATGCACAAATAAAAAAGATCATTGCGGTGATCGACCGCGCCGCTTTTGATATTACGCAACTGGATTAATCGCCGCATCCGCCAGTGGCGCGGTGCAATTGCCGGATGCGACGCTTGACGCGCCTTATCCGGCCTACACCCGCTACACACCCCGCAGGCCTGATAAGATGCGCCAGCATCGCATCAGGCATTGTGCTCCAACCGCCGGATCCGGCATACCGATTAATGCAGTACCGTCACCGCGTCTTCCAGTCGGCTGGCGCGGTGTTTCACCATCGCCGACACCTGCGCACTCTCTTCCACAAGCTCGGCATTTTTCTGGGTGATCAGGTTAAGCACAACCACTGCACGGGTCATGCTGGAAAGCCCATCGGCCTGTTCCAGCGTTGAATGGCTAATCTGGGCGATCAACTGGGTGACGTTTTTCACCTGTGCCACAATATCTTCCATCGTCCGTCCGGCGGCGTGTACCTGCTGCGAACCGGATTGCACCTTATCAGCACTGGCATCAATCAGCTTGCGAATATCGTTGGCAGCATTAGCGCTGCGGCTGGCTAAATGACGCACTTCCCCTGCCACCACTGCAAAACCTTTGCCCTGTTCGCCGGCACGCGCCGCTTCCACCGCCGCATTCAGGGCCAGAATATTGGTCTGAAACGCAATATCGTTAATCAGCGAAGTAATGGTGCCAATGCGCTGGGTACTGTCGGCGATATCGTCCATTGTCTTGATCACCGTGGTCATCGCCTCCCCACCCTGCACTGCCGCATTACTGGCGGTGATAGAAAGTTTATCGGCAGCCGACGCCGTGGCAGAGTTCTGTTTCACCGACGCCGCCATTTGGTTCATGGTCGCCACCGTTTGCTGAACGTTATCAACTGTCTGCTGGGTATGTTCGTTCAGTTCATCGGTGCCTTTCGCCAGCGTCTCACTGCCATTTCTGACACTGGACACCTGGCTTGAGACATCGTTAATTAGCCAACGGCACATCAGGCCAAGTTGCCCTACCGCACGTAATGTCAGCCCCAGCTCATCGCTGCGATTCAGATGCTCAACACTATTACGTTCTCCGGTCGCCACCTTCAGTGCCTGATGGGCAACATTTTCTATCGGGCGCACAATCTGCCATTCAAAACAGGCGCTTGCCAACAATACCACTAACGCACAGAGGATATACGTCACCACCGGGGCAGCAACAAACCAAAGCATGGCCGCCAGCAAGATAAACATCAGGGTCATCACTCCACGCGCCCGCCAGCGAAGCGGTAATGAAGGCAGTTTACCCAGCCAGCCTTTACGCACCACCAGGCCTTTATGAATACGCTTACTGGTACGTCCGGCGTTCAACGCTTTGTACAGCGGCTCCACCGCCGCGATCTCTTCATCCGTCGCCCGGGTACGAATCGACATATAGCCACTGATTTTTCCCTCGCGCACCATCGGTACCGCATTGGCCCGCACCCAATAATGGTCACCATTTTTGCGGCGATTTTTCACGATGCCGCTCCAGGGCTCCCCTTTTTTCAGGGTGAACCACATATCCGCAAACGCCGCTTTTGGCATATCCGGGTGACGCACCATGTTGTGCGGCTGCCCTTGTAACTCTTGCAAGGTATAGCCGCTCACCTGCACAAAAGTGTCATTAGCATGAGTGATATAGCTTTGCAGATCGGTAGTGGACATCAGAGTGGTATCGTCCGCCAGCGGGGTATTTTGCTGGGTGACATACGGATGAGAAGACATGTTCGCGTCCTGTGCAGGTTATATGGTTGTTAACTTCTTGTCAGAGTTTATGTCGGCCCCGCTGCGGTTATCTTTAACCGATTAATTTGATTTAGATCGCAATTTGCGATTTAAACACAAATCTAATTCCTTGATTTAAAATACTTTCACTCTGTTACTATACGAAAACGTTAATTATCTTGCCCAAAAATCAGGCAATTATTGCCCTGAAAACGTGCATTTGCGCAGCAATCATCAAATCCATACCCGACAAAAACCGTGCAAAATAACAACAAATGTTAACAGATAGCATTAAATATTGCACAAATGATAACCGAATTTGTGTTTATCCCGATTTTCGCGATCGCAGCCGGAGTGGCGCAATCCCTGCAATACTTAAATCGGTATCATGTGATACGCGAGCCTCCGGAGCATATTTTGAACAGGTTACCTTCGAGCGCATCGGCTTTAGCGTGCAGCGCCCACGCCCTGAATCTCATTGAGAAGCGAACGCTGGATCATGAGGAGATGAAAGCACTTAACCGAGAGGTGATTGAATACTTCAAAGAGCATGTCAATCCGGGGTTTTTAGAGTATCGCAAATCTGTTACCGCCGGCGGGGATTACGGAGCCGTAGAGTGGCAAGCGGGAAGTTTAAATACGCTTGTCGACACCCAGGGCCAGGAGTTTATCGACTGCCTGGGAGGTTTTGGAATTTTCAACGTGGGGCACCGTAATCCAGTTGTGGTTTCCGCCGTACAGAATCAACTTGCGAAACAACCGCTGCACAGCCAGGAGCTGCTCGATCCGTTACGGGCGATGTTGGCGAAAACCCTTGCTGCGCTAACGCCCGGTAAACTGAAATACAGCTTCTTCTGTAATAGCGGCACCGAGTCCGTTGAAGCAGCGCTGAAGCTGGCGAAAGCTTACCAGTCACCGCGCGGCAAGTTTACTTTTATTGCCACCAGCGGCGCGTTCCACGGTAAATCACTTGGCGCGCTGTCGGCCACGGCGAAATCGACCTTCCGCAAACCGTTTATGCCGTTACTGCCGGGCTTCCGTCATGTGCCGTTTGGCAATATCGAAGCCATGCGCACGGCTCTTAACGAGTGCAAAAAAACCGGTGATGATGTGGCTGCGGTGATCCTCGAACCGATTCAGGGTGAAGGTGGCGTAATTCTGCCGCCGCCGGGCTATCTCACCGCCGTACGTAAGCTATGCGATGAGTTCGGCGCACTGATGATCCTCGATGAAGTACAAACGGGCATGGGGCGCACGGGCAAGATGTTCGCCTGCGAGCATGAGAACGTACAGCCGGATATCCTCTGCCTTGCCAAAGCGCTCGGCGGCGGCGTGATGCCGATTGGCGCGACCATCGCCACTGAAGAGGTGTTTTCAGTTCTGTTCGACAACCCATTCCTGCATACCACCACCTTTGGCGGCAACCCGCTGGCCTGTGCGGCGGCGCTGGCGACCATCAATGTGTTGCTGGAGCAGAACTTACCGGCTCAGGCTGAGCAAAAAGGCGATATGTTGCTGGACGGTTTCCGTCAACTGGCGCGGGAATATCCCGATCTGGTACAGGAAGCGCGTGGTAAAGGGATGTTGATGGCGATTGAGTTTGTTGATAACGAAATCGGCTATAACTTTGCCAGCGAGATGTTCCGCCAGCGCGTACTGGTGGCCGGAACGCTCAATAACGCCAAAACGATCCGCATTGAACCGCCACTGACACTGACCATTGAACAGTGTGAACTGGTGATCAAAGCGGCGCGTAAGGCGCTGGCGGCCATGCGAGTAAGTGTCGAAGAAGCGTAATATCAAATCGGATGGCGATACGACGTCGCCATCCGATCTTTTTATACGACGCGTACGCCCGCAGGCATCATCCGCTCCGGCGTTAACAGCACGCTTTCACTGCCGTCATCGGTTTCCGCACACAACAGCATGCATTCCGACGTTTCACCACGCATTTTCGCTTTTTGCAGATTGCATAAGACCACCACCGTTTTCCCCATCAGCTCTTCTTCGCTGTAGTACGGCACCAGGCTGGTCACGGTTTGCAGCGTTTTTTGCCCCACATCAACCTGTACGATGTACAGCTTGTCGGCGTTTTCATGGCGTTTCACTTCCACAATCTTTCCGACGCGCATTTCCAGACGTGCAAAATCAGCGTAAGCCACGGTTTCCATTGCTTCCTCCCTTAGGGTAAAATTTTACTAAACTATAGCAAAAGTTTTTCTCAATCCTGTAGGCTAAAAATGGAGAATGCAGGCGTGATCACATTCGTGAGCCGCTGTGTTACCGTTACAGCGTCAAAGAAACGCGCTTTATTTACTGAAAACAGGTGACCCGATAAGCACTTCCTCTACAATGGGGGCGCACATCAGGGAAAGTAAAAAAGGTAAACATGGCAACACTAAAAGACATCGCAATCGAAGCTGGCGTATCCCTGGCGACAGTATCCAGGGTCTTAAATGACGATCCGACATTGAATGTGAAAGAAGAGACGAAACATCGCATTCTCGAGATCGCCGAAAAGCTGGAGTACAAGACCAGTAGTGCCCGTAAACTCCAGACAGGTGCAGTCAACCAACACCATATTCTGGCTATCTACAGCTACCAGCAGGAGCTGGAGATCAACGATCCTTACTATCTGGCGATCCGCCACGGCATTGAAACTCAGTGCGAAAAGCTGGCGATCGAACTGACCAACTGTTATGAACACATCGGCTTACCAGACATTAAAAACGTCACCGGTATTTTAATTGTCGGCAAACCCACGCCCGCCCTGCGCGCCGCTGCCAGCGCGTTGACCGACAATATCTGTTTTATCGACTTTCACGAACCCGGCAGCGGTTACGATGCGGTGGATATCGATCTGGCACGCATCAGTAAAGAAATCATCGACTTCTATATCAACCAGGGCGTTAATCGTATTGGTTTTATTGGCGGTGAAGATGAGCCTGGCAAGGCGGATATTCGTGAGGTCGCCTTTGCGGAATATGGCCGACTGAAACAAGTGGTACGCGAAGAGGATATCTGGCGCGGCGGTTTTTCCAGTTCGTCGGGTTATGAACTGGCAAAACAAATGCTGGCGCGGGAAGACTATCCGAAGGCACTGTTTGTTGCTTCCGATTCCATTGCTATCGGCGTACTGCGGGCAATTCATGAACGAGGCCTGAACATCCCACAGGATATTTCGCTTATCAGCGTTAACGATATCCCCACCGCGCGATTTACCTTTCCGCCGCTCTCCACCGTGCGCATCCATTCCGAGATGATGGGAAGTCAGGGCGTTAACCTGGTGTATGAAAAAGCCCGCGATGGTCGCGCGCTGCCGCTGTTAGTCTTCGTTCCCAGCAAATTAAAACTGCGCGGCACGACCCGTTAAATCCCCTTACACACTGTCCGGCAATCGTTTTTGCCGGTCAGTGCTGCCGTTTATTTTCGTGATCCAGTTAAAGTAAATGCATTTACCTGCTACTTTTTAGTAAAAATTTTACTAAACTCCCCAGCAATTACACAAACTACCATCACCATGAATGGTTCCGATTTCTCTCTACCGGGAGGCCCTATGAATCGCTGGGAAAACATTCAGCTCACCCACGAAAACCGACTTGCGCCGCGTGCGTACTTTTTTTCATATGATTCTGTTGCGCAAGCGCGTACCTTTGCCCGCGAAACCAGCAGCCTGTTTCTGCCCTTAAGCGGTCAGTGGAATTTCCACTTTTTTGACCATCCGCTGCAAGTACCAGAAGCCTTCACCTCTGAGTTAATGGCTGACTGGGGGCATATTACCGTCCCCGCCATGTGGCAAATGGAAGGTCACGGCAAACTGCAATATACCGACGAAGGTTTTCCGTTCCCCATCGATGTGCCGTTTGTCCCCAGCGATAACCCAACCGGTGCCTATCAACGTATTTTCACCCTCAGCGACGGCTGGCAGGGTAAACAGACGCTGATTAAATTTGACGGCGTCGAAACCTATTTTGAAGTCTATGTTAACGGTCAGTATGTGGGTTTCAGCAAGGGCAGTCGCCTGACCGCAGAGTTTGACATCAGCGCGATGGTTAAAACCGGCGACAACCTGTTGTGTGTGCGCGTGATGCAGTGGGCGGACTCTACCTACGTGGAAGACCAGGATATGTGGTGGTCAGCGGGGATCTTCCGCGATGTTTATCTGGTCGGAAAACACCTAACGCATATTAACGATTTCACTGTGCGTACCGACTTTGACGAAGCCTATTGCGATGCCACGCTTTCCTGCGAAGTGGTGCTGGAAAATCTCGCCGCCTCCCCTGTCGTCACGACGCTGGAATATACCCTGTTTGATGGCGAACGCGTGGTGCACAGCAGCGCCATTGATCATTTGGCAATTGAAAAACTGACCAGCGCCAGCTTTGCTTTTACTGTCGAACAGCCGCAGCAATGGTCAGCAGAATCCCCTTATCTTTACCATCTGGTCATGACGCTGAAAGACGCCAACGGCAACGTTCTGGAAGTGGTGCCACAACGCGTTGGCTTCCGTGATATCAAAGTGCGCGACGGTCTGTTCTGGATCAATAACCGTTATGTGATGCTGCACGGCGTCAACCGTCACGACAACGATCATCGCAAAGGCCGCGCCGTTGGAATGGATCGCGTCGAGAAAGATCTCCAGTTGATGAAGCAGCACAATATCAACTCCGTGCGTACCGCTCACTACCCGAACGATCCGCGTTTTTACGAACTGTGTGATATCTACGGCCTGTTTGTGATGGCGGAAACCGACGTCGAATCGCACGGCTTTGCTAATGTCGGCGATATTAGCCGTATTACCGACGATCCGCAGTGGGAAAAAGTCTACGTCGAGCGCATTGTTCGCCATATCCACGCGCAGAAAAACCATCCGTCGATCATCATCTGGTCGCTGGGCAATGAATCCGGCTATGGCTGTAACATCCGCGCGATGTACCATGCGGCGAAAGCGCTGGATGACACGCGACTGGTGCATTACGAAGAAGATCGCGATGCTGAAGTGGTCGATATTATTTCCACCATGTACACCCGCGTGCCGCTGATGAATGAGTTTGGTGAATACCCGCATCCGAAGCCGCGCATCATCTGTGAATATGCTCATGCGATGGGGAACGGACCGGGCGGGCTGACGGAGTACCAGAACGTCTTCTATAAGCACGATTGCATTCAGGGTCATTATGTCTGGGAGTGGTGCGACCACGGGATCCAGGCACAGGACGACCACGGCAATGTCTGGTATAAATTCGGCGGCGACTACGGCGACTATCCCAACAACTATAACTTCTGTCTTGATGGTTTGATCTATTCCGATCAGACGCCGGGACCGGGCCTGAAAGAGTACAAACAGGTTATCGCGCCGGTAAAAATCCACGCGCGGGATCTGACTCGCGGCGAGTTGAAAGTCGAAAATAAACTGTGGTTTACCACGCTTGATGACTACACCCTGCACGCAGAGGTGCGCGCCGAAGGTGAAACGCTCGCGACGCAGCAGATTAAACTGCGCGACGTTGCGCCGAACAGCGAAGCCCCCTTGCAGATCACGCTGCCGCAGCTGGACGCCCGCGAAGCGTTCCTCAACATTACGGTGACCAAAGATTCCCGCACCCGCTACAGCGAAGCCGGACACCCTATCGCCACTTATCAGTTCCCGCTGAAGGAAAACACCGCGCAGCCAGTGCCTTTCGCACCAAATAATGCGCGTCCGCTGACGCTGGAAGACGATCGTTTGAGCTGCACCGTTCGCGGCTACAACTTCGCGATCACCTTCTCAAAAATGAGTGGCAAACCGACATCCTGGCAGGTGAATGGCGAATCGCTGCTGACTCGCGAGCCAAAGATCAACTTCTTCAAGCCGATGATCGACAACCACAAGCAGGAGTACGAAGGGCTGTGGCAACCGAATCATTTGCAGATCATGCAGGAACATCTGCGCGACTTTGCCGTAGAACAGAGCGATGGTGAAGTGCTGATCATCAGCCGCACAGTTATTGCCCCGCCGGTGTTTGACTTCGGGATGCGCTGCACCTACATCTGGCGCATCGCTGCCGATGGCCAGGTTAACGTGGCGCTTTCCGGCGAGCGTTACGGCGACTATCCGCACATCATTCCGTGCATCGGTTTCACCATGGGAATTAACGGCGAATACGATCAGGTGGCGTATTACGGTCGTGGACCGGGCGAAAACTACGCCGACAGCCAGCAGGCTAACATCATCGATATCTGGCGCAGCACCGTCGATGCCATGTTCGAGAACTATCCCTTCCCGCAGAACAACGGTAACCGTCAGCATGTCCGCTGGACGGCACTGACTAACCGCCACGGTAACGGTCTGCTGGTGGTTCCGCAGCGCCCAATTAACTTCAGCGCCTGGCACTATACCCAGGAAAACATCCACGCTGCCCAGCACTGTAACGAGCTGCAGCGCAGTGATGACATCACCCTGAACCTCGATCACCAGCTGCTTGGCCTCGGCTCCAACTCCTGGGGCAGCGAGGTGCTGGACTCCTGGCGCGTCTGGTTCCGTGACTTCAGCTACGGCTTTACGTTGCTGCCGGTTTCTGGCGGAGAAGCTACCGCGCAAAGCCTGGCGTCGTATGAGTTCGGCGCAGGGTTCTTTTCCACGAATTTGCACAGCGAGAATAAGCAATGAGGATCATCGATAACTTAGAACAGTTCCGCCAGATTTACGCCTCTGGCAAGAAGTGGCAACGCTGCGTTGAAGCGATTGAAAATATCGACAACATTCAGCCTGGCGTCGCCCACTCCATCGGTGACTCATTGACTTACCGCGTGGAGACAGACTCCGCGACCGATGCGCTATTTACCGGGCATCGACGCTATTTTGAAGTGCATTACTACCTGCAAGGGCAGCAAAAAATTGAATATGCGCCGAAAGAGACATTACAGGTAGTGGAATATTATCGTGATGAAACTGACCGTGAATATTTAAAAGGCTGCGGAGAAACCGTTGAGGTCCACGAAGGGCAAATCGTTATTTGCGATATCCATGAAGCGTATCGGTTTATCTGCAATAACGCGGTCAAAAAAGTGGTTCTCAAAGTCACCATCGAAGATGGTTATTTCCATAACAAATAACAACTACGGCGGCAAAAGGAGTTTGCCGCCACCGCTACCCTACTCATTTTCGGAGATGTGTTATGTCTGATACCAAACGTAATACAATCGGCAAATTCGGCTTGCTCTCGCTGACTTTTGCCGCCGTTTACAGCTTTAACAACGTTATCAATAATAATATTGAGCTTGGACTGGCCTCGGCACCGATGTTTTTCCTCGCGACGATTTTTTATTTTATTCCCTTCTGTCTGATCATCGCAGAATTTGTTTCGTTAAATAAAAACTCAGAAGCCGGTGTCTACGCGTGGGTAAAAAGTTCGCTGGGCGGACGTTGGGCATTTATTACTGCCTATACCTACTGGTTCGTAAACCTGTTCTTTTTCACCTCACTGTTGCCGCGCGTTATTGCTTATGCTTCGTATGCCTTCCTCGGATACGAATATATTATGACGCCGGTTGCCACCACCATTATCAGTATGGTGCTGTTCGCCTTCTCCACCTGGGTTTCCACCAACGGGGCGAAAATGTTGGGGCCAATTACCTCCGTCACTTCAACGCTGATGCTGCTGTTAACGCTCTCCTACATTTTACTGGCAGGTACGGCGCTGGTTGGCGGCGTACAGCCTGCTGACGCCATCACCGTTGACGCGATGATCCCGAACTTCAACTGGGCGTTCCTCGGCGTTACCACCTGGATCTTTATGGCCGCAGGTGGCGCGGAGTCCGTCGCTGTGTACGTTAACGACGTCAAAGGCGGTTCGAAATCGTTCGTTAAAGTGATCATCCTCGCCGGGATTTTTATCGGCGTACTGTATTCCGTCTCCTCGGTGCTGATTAACGTCTTCGTCAGCAGCAAAGAGTTGAAATTTACCGGCGGATCGGTGCAGGTATTCCACGGCATGGCGGCGTATTTTGGTCTACCGGAAGCGTTGATGAATCGCTTTGTCGGTCTGGTGTCCTTTACCGCGATGTTCGGTTCCCTGCTGATGTGGACCGCAACGCCGGTGAAAATTTTCTTCTCCGAAATCCCGGAAGGCATCTTTGGTAAGAAAACCGTCGAACTGAACGAAAACGGCGTTCCGGCGCGCGCAGCGTGGATCCAGTTCCTGATCGTCATCCCGCTGATGATTATCCCGATGCTCGGTTCCAATACCGTGCAGGATCTGATGAATACTATTATTAATATGACCGCCGCAGCGTCCATGCTTCCGCCGTTATTCATCATGCTGGCTTACCTGAATTTACGCGCCAAATTAGATCACCTGCCACGTGATTTCCGTATGGGTTCCCGCCGCACCGGTATTATCGTTGTTTCAATGCTGATTGCGATATTTGCCGTAGGGTTTGTCGCTTCGACATTCCCGACTGGCGCGAATATTCTGACCATCATTTTTTATAACGTCGGCGGTATTGTTATCTTCCTTGGCTTTGCGTGGTGGAAATACAGTAAATATATAAATGGATTAACGGCTGAAGAGCGCCATATTGAAGCGACGCCAGCCAGCAATGTTGATTAAACAGACTAATAAAAAATGAGCAGGCATTTTCCCTCTTCCTGGATGAGGAGAGGGAAAATAGTTTCTGCCTTTATATTTTTATAATTACAACGATAAAAGGCTGTACTTTTTCTTTAGCTCATGGATTAACACAATGAAATTAATCACTGCAC
>ERZ1090862.1061-NODE-1063-length-12293-cov-5.525413_pt1 | contig 12293 bp, 9 predicted proteins | sample MGYA00478481_ERZ1090862 | MGnify/ENA primary metagenome ERZ1090862 (study PRJEB33644, sample SAMEA5815745) | chicken gut metagenome | biome: Chicken; feature: Gastrointestinal Tract; material: Caecum | place: Ireland | collected 2019-01-01 | study: A study of the... | reverse complement strand
TCAGCGCCCTCGCGGAGCGTTTATCAGATGGGGGATTGACACCCGCCACTGATACGAGTCTGTTACCCGACTCCTGTAGAGACAGGAGTCTTCCCCATCTGATAAACTATACTCATTATACCCTATTATCTGACAACTTCAACAGAACAGTCGGTTAATTTATACTTTTTTAACCCGTCCGAAAATAAATTCCGCTATAAATATGCATACATTTGCTGTCTGTTTCATATTATTATCTGAACATCCATCTGCGAGGTGACTGGCATGGCTGATCTCGAAACATGCCGAGAACATATTCTCTCGGAGGATTACCGTGACTTCATCGGAAATCATGTAAGAACTCCTTTCTTTGACAGCATCATGCGCGATAACCAATGTGAACAGGATGCCGGCTTCGGCTATAAATGCATCTATCTTCCAAAGGAAGATGCCGAGCCCGTCACACTGTCAAGATTTTCCTATAACTCTATTCCCAGATGCTACGCGCCGCTGAGCATGGAGACACTGAATCAGACCGGAATACTGCCCATTCAGAACTACCCCACACTTCAGCTGAAAGGAGAAGGAGTTCTCATCGGTTTTCTCGACAGCGGGATTGATTATGAAAATGAAGTTTTCCGCAATATTGACGGGACCACGCGCATCGCCGCAATCTGGGATCAGACTGTCCAGACCGGAACGCCGCCGGAAGGTTTTGCCTACGGAAGCGAATACACAGGGGAGGATATTGACGCCGCACTGACCAGCGAAGATCCGGGTTCTGTCGTTCCTTCCCGGGACGAGACCGGCCACGGTACATACGCCGCCAGTCTTGCGGCAGGCGGCGCGAACGCTCAGGAACAGTTTCTCGGAGCGGCCCCCGAAGCCTCCATCGCCATGGTCAAGCTGAAACAGGCAAAAGAATATCTGCGCGATTATTATTTCATTCCCCGGGACGTGGTCTGCTATCAGGAGACAGATCTGATGCTTGGCCTGAAATATCTGAACGATCTGGCCGACAGACTGGAGCTTCCTCTCGTTATCTGTATTACGTCCGGCACAAGCATGGGCGGTCATGCCGGAACACTGCCCTTTCCTTTTCTTATAGAAGGCTACAGCACCCGGGCAAATCGTATCACAGTCATCGGAACCGGCAACGAAGCAGATAAACGCCATCACTACTCCAGCACACTGTCGGGGACTTCGGACACAAGAACCGTAGAACTCAGAGTGGGAGAAAATGTAACCGGTTTCTCCCTTGAGCTCTGGACAGAGATTCCCAACATCCTGTCAATCTCTGTCATTTCCCCTTCCGGGGAGAATACCTCGAGAATCCCTTTCCGCGTGGGCGCCAGCGCAGAGATCGATTTTCTCTTTGAACAGACAAAGGTCTCCGTGGATTACCGCCTTCTGGTAGAGAAAACAACATCCGAGCTGGTGTTCTTCCGCTTTGCCGCGCCTGCTCCGGGCATCTGGAAGATTATCGTGGAGCCTCTGACCGTCATCGACGGGAACTTTCATATGTGGCTTCCGCTCACAGAGTTTCTGAACGGGGAAGTCTATTTTCTGGAATCGAACCCCTACTATACGCTGACCAGTCCGGCCAATACAGACAGTCCCGTAATCGTTTCCTGGTATAACGGCGGCACCGACGCCGTATCTCAGGCTTCCGGGCGGGGCTATACCCGTACCATGCGCATGAACCCGGACATTACAGCTCCGGGAGTCAATGTAAAAGGAGCGCTTCCCGGCGGGCGCTTTTCCTCCCGTTCCGGTTCCTGCGTCTCTGCGGCCGTCACGGCGGGAGCCGTGGCTCTCATGCTGGAATGGCTCATCTACACCCGGGAAGTTCCCGGCATTGATTCCTATCAGGTCAAAAGTCTCCTTATACTCGGCGCGGTCCGCCCCCGCACCATGGAATATCCCAACCGGGAATGGGGATACGGACAGCTCAATCTGTATAATACATTTGAAACCATGCGTCAGCTTTGACCCTGATATCACAACAGGTGCCGCACTCTTTTCAGAAAGCGTGCGGCACCTGTCCTGGTACGTATTTATCCCAGCCTCGGAACCTCCTGTCCCCGAAGCTGTATAATCGGACCTCCTGTCCCTTCTATGTATTCTCTTGTAATAGTGACCTGTCCGATGCTGTCGTCCTTTGGAATCTCATACATGATATCCAGCATGAATTCTTCAATGATAGCTCTCAGGGCGCGCGCCCCGGTATCCTTCTCCATAGCTTTCTCCGCGATGGCCTCGAGTGCGCCGTCGTCAAATTCCAGTTTCACCTCATCCAGAGCAAGCAGTTTCTGATACTGCTTCAGGATGGCATTTTTCGGTTCTTTAAGGATCTTGACAAGCATATCCTTATCCAGCCCTTTCAATGTGAAGATGATTGGAAGACGTCCAAGGAACTCGGGAATCATACCGAATTTTCTGAGATCTTCTACCGTTACTTTGGAGAGCAGATCCCTGTCATGCTCATATTTATCCTTCAGTTCCGCATTGAATCCCATGGAAGTCTTCTTCTGGAGACGTTCCCTGATGATATCCTCAAGATCCGGGAATGCTCCTCCGCAGATGAAAAGAATATTCTTTGTATTCACAGTGGTCAGCGGTACCATGGCATTTTTACTGTTGGCCCCCACAGGCACTTCCACCTCACTGCCCTCAAGAAGTTTCAGCATTCCCTGCTGAACGGACTCGCCGCTCACATCCCTCTGATTGGAATTTCTTTTCTTCGCGATCTTGTCGATCTCATCAATAAAGATAATCCCCTGCTCGGCGCGCTCCACATCATTGTCGGCCGCGGCAAGAAGTTTTGATACGACGCTCTCAATGTCGTCCCCTATGTATCCCGCTTCCGTAAGAGACGTTGCATCCGTAATGGCAAGAGGCACATCCAGCAGCCTCGCCAGCGTCTTCACAAGATAGGTTTTCCCGCTTCCGGTAGGCCCGATCATAAGCATATTGGACTTCTCGATCTCAATATCATCCATTGTATCGGTCGCCACACGCTTATAGTGATTATATACCGCCACGGACATGGCCTTCTTCGCATACTCCTGTCCGACAACATACTCGTCAAGACGGGCCTTGATCTTATGCGGAGCCGGAATATCCTTGATATTGAGCTGATGGAACTCCTTCGGCTTTTCCTTTTTCTTCTTGATTTTCTGAGGTTTCGGCTGAAGGTTCTCCAGATCCGACATATTCAGGAACTGAACCCCCGGCATGTTCATCAGACGGCTGATATCTATGGAACCGTTATTCATGGCATCAAAACTTCTCTGCATGCAGTCCGGGCATACCGTGATGTTGTTCGGCAGTTCGATCATCTTTCCCGTCACACTCTCCGGGCGATGACAGATGAAGCAGATCTTCTCATATCCGTCATTCTCCTCATCCTTTTTCCTGTGCTCTGACGTGGGAACCCCTTTCTTTTCCTCCTGTTCCGCAGGCGTATCTTTCTCAGATCCGCCCTCGTCCATTATGATAAAATCGTTATCTGACATAATCTTTCCCTTTCTGTCAATTATTACTCTCCCATTATAGTACACCTGGCACGGTTATACAAATGAACTTTTTCTAAAGCCGGTCTCCCCCGAAAAACCGGCATTGCCGTTTCTGCCTGAAAGCGGCAGATTCTTTTACTGGATTTCCTGGAGACGAAGTCCCGCCGTGTCAGTTACAGGAAGGGAAAACACCACCGATCTTGCTCTGCTCTCCAGTCCGGCATTTTCCATGATCGATTTCATAATCTTGTTTTTCTGCTCCGACTTAGCTACGATAAAAATCATTTCTTTCTCGTCTGCAATAGAAACGCCGAGAAACTTCTCCGCTTTCTCAAGTCCTGTTCCTCTGGCATGGATAACCGTTCCGCCGCCTGCTCCCTCGGCCCGTGCGGCATCCATCACATCTTCACTGTATCCGTGGTTGGCAATTACGATGATAAGTTCATACTTTGTGTTCTTCATCACACTCTCCTCTTCTTTTTCATAGATCTGCCCGTCTGTCAGAAAGCGGAATGCCTTCTTGCCCCCTACACTGGAGAGAGGCACAAGAAAAGCGATTCCTGTTCCGGGCACGTCGATCTGGAACCGATCTTCCAGCTCCCTTCTGATCTGTTTCCATGTATCGTCCGAAACCACTGCCATTGCAACCATCTTTTCCGTCACTTCCAGGCCGAAGTAATTCAGAGTCTCACTTGTGGCTGTGCCCTGCGCCAGTGTACAGAGTACCGACGCAACATGGTTCTCTTCATAGCATGCGATCAGTTTCTTTCCCATTGATCTCTTCGTGATCGTCATCATCAAATATAATTCACTCATATATTATGCACCTCATATTAACGTATTTCACAGCCATGCCGCCGCAGCTGTCCCTGCTGTCCCATACACATCTGTGAACCGCATTTTAAAGTTCTATGATCTCATTGTCCGGAAGCTGTTCGAAATCGGCCGCGGCCTTCGCCGTCTCCAGTTTCTCAAGACGTCTGGAATTAAGCTCATACACCAGTCCCAGTATCTGTATTGTGATCAGCGGTGTCATGGCTACCATGGCGACCACGCCAAAAGCATCCGTCACGATGTCCCCGCCCACGCTCACGCACGCTCCCATGGCAAAGGGCAGGAGAAATGTTGCCGTCATCGGTCCGGAAGCCACGCCGCCCGAGTCAAAAGCAATCGCGGTAAATATTTTCGGCACAAAAAATGAAAGAATCAGCGCCAGCGCATATCCCGGGATAACGAACCAGAAAATGGATATGCCGGTCAGCACACGGCTCATCGCCAGCCCCAGAGATACCGCCACGCCGATGGACAGACTCATACCCATGGCACCGGATGTGATCGTCCCCGATGTGATATCCTCCACCTGTCTGGTAAGCACGAACACAGCCGGTTCGGCCCGCACGATAAAATATCCGATAATCATGCCGATCGGTACAATAACCCACTTATAAGGATTATCCGCAAGAACCTGCCCTAGATAATTGCCCGCTGGCATAAAACCCACGTTGACGCCTGTGAGAAAGAGCACAAGACCCGCGTAGGTATACACCATACCGACCGCAACTCTGATAAGCATCCTCTTCTGCATCCGACGGAAAACAATCTGAAAGATCACAAAGAATACAATGATCGGAAGCAGAGACACCGCCATTTCTCCCATATATTCCGGGAGCTCTTCGGCAAATATCCTCCACAGTTCTACCGAGTCGCTGATATCCGGTATGCTGTCGGGACTGTACTCTACACTTTCCGGATGATAGATCAGACTGAGCACAAGAACGGAAAGAATCGGACCGACAGAAGACAGCGCAACCAGGCCGAAGCTGTCGTCCTCCGCCCTTTCGTCGCTTCGTATCGCGGAAATACCGATACCCAGAGACATGATAAAAGGAACGGTCATCGGTCCCGTTGTCACCCCGCCTGCGTCGAACGCTACGGCAATGAAATCCCCCGGCGCAAGAAATGCCAGAGCAAATACGATAATGTACAGTACGATCAGCATATGCGCAAGTGTAATATTAAACAGCATACGCAGAAGTGATGCCACAAGAAAAAGTCCCACTCCCGCTGCCACCGACAGCACGAGGACCATATTCGGCACTGAAGGGACCTGCTCTGCAAGGACCTGCAGATCAGGCTCAGAAATGGTTACGATAAATCCGAGGATAAAGCTTAAAAGAACCATCAGCCACAGTTTCTTCGTCTGTGTCATACAGGTTCCCACGCTCTCGCCGATGGGCGTCATGGACATATCCACTCCCAGCGTAAAGAACATCATCCCCACGATCAGAAGCACTGCTCCCAGAAGAAATGCAAGCAGTATTCCCGGCTCGATCGGAGCGATCGTAAAACAGAGAACCATTACGATCGCAATGATCGGGAGTACCGCTTTTAATGTTTCATTGAGTTTTTCCTGTAATTTTTCTTTTAATTTGGCTGTTTTGAAATTCACGCCATCCCTGCCTTTCCTGGTGTTGCTTTGTTTCTGTTTCCCTGCCCCCCTGCATCCCTCACTCTCATGCTGTTTTGAAATTCACGCGGTCAGCTGAGCATTTTCATAAACTCCTCCTCTGATATGATCGGAACGCCAAGTTCCCCGGCCTTCCGGTTTTTTGACGAAGTCGAATTCACGTCATTGTTGATGAGATAATTTGTCTTTGAAGTCACGCTGCCGGTTACTTTACCTCCTCTCTTCTCAATCTCTTCCTTCACTTCTCCGCGGTTGGCAAAATGCTCCACACTGCCTGTAATTACAAAATTAATGCCTGTCAGATCGCGTCCTCCTGCCGGCTCCTCTTCTTCCGGTATCTCAACCTCATCAAGAAGTCTCCTGAAAAGATCGCGGTGCTCCCCGTCCGCAAAATATTCTGCGAATGTCCCGGCGATCACTTCTCCCACTCCCTGGATCTCATCCAGTTCTTCCTCTGTGGCGCTCATGATCCGCTGCGGATCATTGTCCAGGGCACGGCATATCATTCTTGCATTGGATATTCCGATATTCGGTATCCCCAGACTGTATACAAGTCTTGGCAGCGTGGTCGTCCTCGCGTTCTGAATACTGGACTGAAGGTTCAGATATGATTTCTCCCCGAAGCCTTCCATATTTTTGATTTCTTCCTCGTGGCGGTCAAGGTGAAAAATATCCGTAAAATCCTTAATAAAACCGTTCATGATAAACTTCTCAAGCGTCGCCTCGGAAAGTCCCTCTATATTCATGGCATCCCTGCTCACAAACAGCGCGAAAGCCTTTATATGCTTTGCCTGGCATTTCGGATTGGTACACATAAGAGTCTTTGTCTCATTCTCCATGGAAATGCGTGCAGGCCCGCCGCAGACCGGACAGACCCTGGGAATATCCTTTACTCCGCTCCGCGTCAGGTTATCTGCGATCTGAGGAATGATCATATTTGCCTTGTACACCTGGATTGTATCCCCGATTCCAAGCTCCAGCTCCTCCATAATACTGATATTGTGTACGCTGGCCCGGCTCACCGTTGTCCCCTCCAGCTCCACCGGTTCGAACACGGCAACCGGATTGATCAGTCCCGTCCGTGAAGGGCTCCATTCAATCTCAAGAAGTGTTGTCTCCCGGATCTCGTCCGCCCACTTGAACGCAAAAGAATCTCTCGGGAATTTTGCCGTTGATCCCAGAGACTCTCCATAGGCGATGTCGTCATACACAAGAACCAGGCCGTCGGACGGCACATCATTTTCCGCAATATGATCTGCGAACCACTTTACCTCTCCGTCAATGGTTTCCCGTGTTACAGCATGGTGCTCCACCACTTCAAACCCCTGCCCGTCAAGCCATTCCATCTGATAAAGCCTGGAATTACGGAAGTCCACTCCGTCTGCCCTCACCAGTGTGAAAGCATAAAATCTGACGTTCCGTTTCGCGGTGATCTCATTGTTGAGCTGTCTTACTGATCCGCTGCAGAGATTACGGGGATTCTTGTACTTTGCGTCCGCATCTCCGATCTCTTCGTTGATCCTTTCAAAATCTCTGTATCCGATAACCGCCTCTCCGCGGAGCACCAGCTCCCCTTCATAGGGAATACGGAGCGGAATATTCCGGAATACTCTCGCATTGTTGGTGATCACTTCCCCCACCTCCCCGTTTCCTCGGGTGACGGCCTTCTCAAGAGTTCCTCCACGGTAAGTCAGAACAATGGTCAGCCCGTCCAGTTTCCACGAGATCATCGCTTTCTGATCTCCCAGAAATTCTCTGAGGCGTTCCACATCCTTCGTCTTGTCAAGAGAGAGCATCGGACGCTCATGGCGTTCCTTGGGCAGCTCGCTCAGCACTTCATATCCCACATTAACGGTAGGGCTGGAAGCAAGAGTTGTGTTCAGCTCCTGTTCCAGTCCCTGAAGTTCATCATATAGTCTGTCGTATTCATAGTTGCTCATGATCTCCTTGTCTTCCTGCTCGTAGGCGCGGCGCGCCCTGTTGAGGAGATCGACAAGCTCTCTCATACGCTTTTTCTTATCTTCCATATTTACCTCCCGCCGCATTGGATGAATCTTCTATCATACTGTACAGTTCTTCAAGTTCTTCATCCGTCAGTTTTCTGTATTGGCCTTCCTTCAGATTTCCCAGTCTGATATTCATGACTCTGACGCGCACCAGATCCCTGACCGCGTAACCGAGTGTTTCACACATTCTCCGTATCTGACGGTTCAGCCCCTGAGTCAGGATAATAGAAAACGTATACTTTCCTATCTGCCGGACTCTGCATGGACGTGTCACCGTATCCAGAATGGGAACGCCTGACGACATCCGGCTCAGGAAATCTTCCGTGATCTCTTTATCCACTGTCACCCTGTATTCCTTTTCATGCCGGTTGGAGGAACGCATCATTTTATTGATGATATCCCCGTTGTTGGTCATTAGAAGCAGTCCTCTGGAGTCCTTGTCCAGGCGGCCCACATATGTGACCCGAATGGGATAATTGAGAAACCGGACGATGCTGTCTCTTTCTCTGCGCTCCTCGGTACAGACAATTCCCCGCGGCTTGTTTACGGCCAGCACCACCATCTCATCCTGCCTGGAGACAACTCTGCGCCCCACTTTCACTGTCTGTCCCGGCTGAACCCGCATGCCTGTATGCGCCGTTTTGCCGTCTACGGTAACTTTTCCGCTCTCAATCAGCCTGTCCGCCTCACGCCTTGAGCAGACTCCCGATTCACTCAGATATTTGTTCAGCCGTACCGGCTCTTTCTTCTGTAAAAATTCTTCTCTTATCCGATTACTCACTGTCAAACACTCCGCTTATACTGTTATCTGTAAAGAATGTATTCCCGCTGTAGAGAAAAAGCACATCCGTGATACGATAGGAATCCATAATGTCTTCAATCGTTCCGCTGTAATATCTCGGATCCACTACCACGATTTCCCGGTAATAAGGCGCAAGAAGAGGAATGAAGCAGTTGGCAAAAGAGTCTTTCACCACAAGTATGCGGTCCCGGCTGGTAGATACCGTCTGAATGTCCAGCAGAGACGTATTTCCGCCCAGATACACGCCATACTGGTCTTTCGTCTCGAGTTTGGAAGAATCATACAGAGATGTCGTTCTCTTAGCCTCATCCACATAGTTGACAATCACGTCATCATCCACAGCTGTGGGAGCATAGATATCAATGGTTTCCCGTTCTCCGAGCCCGACCCCGCTGACCGAGGCAAGTGCGCCGTTGAAACTGTCGGATACCGTATAGGAGACATATTTGTCTGACACATCTTCTCCGATGCCGAGATCCGGAGCAGCCGTCTGGAATACATAAAACGCCCCCAGCGCGGTCCAGTGGTGATCCGTCTTATAATATATCTTCTCACCTTTATGCTTGTTCAATACAGATACCGCGTCGATCCAGTTCACAGAGTCTCCCAGCTGTCTCTGGACCATGCTGATCATCTGCGTCTGATCCTCTACGGAAGCCAGCGCCGGAAGTCTGTCGCTCAGCACACATGCAGCGTCAGGCACCAGAATCATGCTGACCGGGATATCGGAATAGGAGGACGCAAAACTGCTGATTGCCTCCAGATTGGCAGACAGGTGTTCCTGATCCGGAAGTTCAATATCTTCCATCAGCTGACCGTCCGATCCGATATAGACTCCGTTTTCCATCCTGCTCCCGCCGATCCGGTCCAGCAGCACCTTGACTCTTCTGAACATGTCGCGCCCGGCAAACTGATCGCTCATGTAGCTCTCAAACTGATCCATATAATCTCCGTTCAGGACCGATCCGCCGCTCAGTTCCGGCGCGGAAGTGAGCATACGGTTCTCCTCATCCGAGCTTTCCCTGTCGGGCACGATAAAATTTATAATCATTACTGCAAGAAGACAAAGTATGAATATTCTCCCGACCAGACCTTCCGTCCTGATCTTCTTTCTCTTTCTCCTGTCCATAATATCACCTAAAATCTAAAATACAGAAACGGATTAAAAGTATCCGTCACAAGGAATGCCACCGCAATAAAAAACATGCCGAAATATACTATAATCGTGGAAACGCTGACCCGTCCCCGTGCGGATGATCCTGTCACTGCTCTGAGCAGGGCATATCCCGCTTTTGTAGATCCGAGCACTGCAAGCAGATAGAGCAGCCAGTGAGACAGAATAATAAACCAGGTTCCGCTGTCCGCGAGCCCCGCTCCCCCGCCGAACATCGCGGCGAGATAGCGGAGTGCATACCCGATGCTGGGGCTGAAAAAGAATACCCAGCCGATCATCACAAGAACCAGCGCATAGATATGCCGCACCGCCTTCGGAAGCCGGTCGACAGCCGCTCCCCACACATACTTCTCCATCACCAGAAGGACGCCGTAATAAAGCCCCCATGCGATAAAGTTCCAGGCCGCGCCGTGCCACATGCCGGTCAGTGTCCAGACGATCATCAGATTGATAATGTTCCTTGCCGCCGAGCAGCGGTTGCCGCCCAGAGGAATGTAAACATATTCCCGGAACCATGTGCTCAGGGAGATATGCCATCTTCTCCAGAATTCACTGATACTCTGAGAGATATACGGATAGTCAAAATTCTTTCTGAACTCAAATCCGAACATCTTCCCCAGCCCCACTGCCATATCTGAGTAGCCGCTGAAGTCAAAATATATCTGAAATGCATAGGAGATACATCCCAGCCACGCCGCAAGAACCGAAAGCCGGCTGGCCGATACTGCCGAGATCTGTTCAAATATCTCTCCCGTCATATTGGCGAGAATCACCTTCTTTGCCAGTCCCCGGATGAAGAACATGGCTCCCTGCCCCAGTCTGACAGCCGAGATCCGTCTCTTGACCAGCTGTTCTTCTATGTCAATGTAACGGACAATAGGACCGGCGATGAGCTGCGGGAACATTGAGATATAAAGGGCAAAATAAAGGATATTATTCTGCGGCTTCACATTTTTCCGATAGATGTCCACTATGTAGGACAGACTCTGGAATGTATAGAAAGAGATTCCGATCGGAAGAGGAAGCTCACGATAAGGAATGTCCGACGGCAGAACCGAATTCAGAGTATCCAGAAGAAATCCGTAATATTTAAAAAATCCAAGGATCAGAACATTCACGGCAACGGCAAAAATCATGCTCCGCTTTGCCTTTGCCGGATCGTCCGCTTTCTGATCGATATCCCTTCCGCAGAAATAGTTCAGGATTATGGAAAGGATCATAAGCACAACATATACCGGCTCCCCCCACGCATAGAACAGAATGCTGGCAGCCAGAAGCACAGGATTCTTGCCCTTGTCCGGAACGATATAGTATACTGCCAGCACAATCGGCAGAAACAGAAACAAAAACGTAACACTGCTGAATAACATCTTCTCTTATCCTCTCCCCTATAAACTTCCGTCAAAAGCAGCCCTGTAGTCCTCTGCCTGCGATGAAACCGCAAAAAATATAAATTCTCCGCGTACACTCTGATTCGCGTTTTCGAGTTTCTTCGCTTCCTCCGGCGCATATCCCTCAAATGCGTCCAGCCTTGTCTCGATTCGTTCATTGAGCGCGTCCGTGACCTCCTGGACCTGGTCGTCACTTTTCACTTTAATGAGGAGCACCTCCTCAGCAGACATACTGGACTCTGCCGCATAATAAAGCACGCCGTCATAATCCGCGCTGTTCAGACCGAAATTTCGTTTCAGCGCCTGATCATTCATCTCCGTAAGCGTCTCTGTGTCCAGCGCTCCCCTAACACTGTCCGCCACCTCGTCAAAGGACCTGCTGCTGCCGCTCGTAAACATCAGCAGCAGTACGACATAACCTATGATGACTGCAAAGATCACATATTTCATAACTTCGGCTACGCCGGCTCTTCTTTCTGTCATAACGCAGCCACCTCCGCCATTCTGTCTGCCCAGACCGGATAGAACTCAGCCTTGAAATGGATCCCGTCCTCCTCATAGTACTGTTCTTCCACAATCTCCGTATTGTCTATGTAACCGATCTGCAGGTCGCTGCACATGGTCTTGAGAACTTCGTTATAGGATGCAATGTCCGCAAGTTCAGGTTCTTCTGTCAGAGCTTTCTCCTGTACGGGAAACACAGAGTTCACAAAGATATGCGCGTCCGGTATCTCCTCCTGAATCTGCTTCACGACAGCCTCATATTCTTTCCGGAACATATCCGTATCCCCCTCTGTGGCTGTCACGTCATTCATTCCGTAGGAAAGGAAGATAATCTGCGGATTCAGCTCTTTCGCCCGCTGGATCTGATCATCCAGTTCTGTGAGATGAACTCCGATCTTTGACACCACGCTGGATGCGTTGAGCACGTCATACTCCGTAAATCCCTCGGTAAT